>ERZ795048.1981-NODE-1981-length-17190-cov-6.089466_pt1 | contig 17190 bp, 13 predicted proteins | sample MGYA00375132_ERZ795048 | MGnify/ENA primary metagenome ERZ795048 (study PRJEB30177, sample SAMN05720225) | activated sludge metagenome | isolation source: Anaerobic digester | place: Hong Kong | collected 2014-12-17 ...
GGCGGTAGTACGTGGAAAGCAGAGGAAGCATTGTTGAAGCAGTTTCTGGTAAAACACCCCGAGGTTAAGCTTATTTTAGTGCCTCACGAGGTCGAAAACGGAAGCGTTGATCGCATTATGCAGCAATTTGGTAATTTGGCAGTACGTTATTCGCAAGCCGGAAATGTTGACAATAGCAACAAGCAAGTGCTGGTTGTTGATTGTTACGGTGTGCTTACATCATTGTATCAATATGCAACAATTGCTGTCGTTGGCGGAGGTTTTGGTGTAGGTATCCACAATGTGTTGGAACCTGCAACTTTTGGTATGCCAATTATTTTTGGGCCAAACTTCGAAAAGTTTAAAGAAGCAACCGATTTGGTTGAAAAGAATTGTGCTTTTCCGGTTAACAATATCGAGGAGTTCAATACAGTTATGAATCACCTTTTATTAAACCCGCAAACTACACAAAAAATTGCCCAAATGAGTGCGCAATATGTGAAAGACAATGTGGGCGCAACAAACAAAATAATCGATGCTGTTTTTTCAACAAGTGAATGTTGATTTCTTGCATTATTTTTCTTGATATTTTTGTTGACATTCTCGTTTTTTATCAATATGAGACCTTGTTGTTTTTGTTAATCTGCTTTCCTTTTTGGTAAACTTTTTGTCTTTTTTGAAAAATTAAATATCAGTTAATCAGTAGCTTTGATTGTGATAGTTGATAACTTTTTAATAACTTCCATTTGCAAAGTTGTCCATTTGTGCATATACAGTAGTAATTTCGGAATGCTTTAAAGTTGAAGAATTACAAAATATATATAACAACCCAATTGTATCGTATAATCCCTTTTTAATAATTAGTTATGGAGCTGAAAAATGTAGAAATTGTTGCCCCGAGGCAAAAAACTTATTCATCGGATGAAGCTTTTCAGGCATCTTTGAAGTATTTCAAAGGCGACGACCTGGCTGCTCGTGTTTGGGTGAATAAATATGCCTTGAAAGATTCCCATGGTAACATTTATGAATTGACCCCCGACGATATGCACCGTCGTTTGGCCAAAGAAATTGCCCGTATCGAGCAAAAGTATGCAAACCCACTAAGTGAAGAAGCACTATATAAGGTGCTGAAAGATTTTAAATACATTGTTCCACAAGGAGGCCCGATGACCGGTATTGGAAATAAATACCAGGTTGCTTCATTGTCAAACTGTTTTGTTATCGGAAATAACGGAAACTCCGACTCGTATGGAGGTATAATGAAAATTGACCAGGAACAAGTTCAATTGATGAAACGACGTGGCGGGGTAGGGCACGATTTGTCGCACATAAGGCCCAAAGGCTCACCGGTAAAAAATTCAGCTCTTACCTCTACCGGATTGGTGCCTTTCATGGAGCGTTTCTCAAACTCAACCCGCGAGGTCGCTCAAGATGGCCGCCGTGGTGCACTCATGCTTTCGGTGTTGATAAAACACCCCGATTCGGAGCAATTTATCGATGCCAAAATGGAGCAGGGTAAAGTTACCGGTGCAAATGTTTCGGTTAAAATCGACGATGAATTCATGAAGGCTGTTGAGTCGGGAAAACCTTACGTTCAGTCGTATCCCGCTTATTCGAAAAATCCTGTTTATAGTCGCGAAACCGATGCTTCAGCTTTGTGGGGCAAAATCGTTTACAATGCATGGAAATCGGCCGAACCCGGTATTCTTTTCTGGGATACTATAATTCGTGAGTCGGTGCCCGATTGTTATGCCGATTTAGGCTATCGTACCGTATCAACAAATCCATGTGGAGAAATTCCGCTTTGCCCTTACGATAGTTGTCGTCTGTTGGCAATTAATTTATATTCGTATGTTGATAAACCATTTACAAAGGAAGCCAGGTTCAGTTTCGATCTGTTTAAAACACATGTGCATTTGGCTCAACGCATTATGGACGATATTATCGATCTTGAATTGGAGAAAATTGACGGTATATTGGATAAAATAATTGCTGACCCCGAAAGCGATGAAATTAAAGCAACCGAAGTTAATCTTTGGAAAAATATTCGTAAAAAGGCCGAAGAAGGCCGTCGTACCGGTGTTGGCATAACTGCCGAGGGAGATATGCTTGCAGCATTAGGCTTGCGTTATGGTAGCGAAATTGCAACCGATTTTTCCGAAGAAATACATAAAAATATAACACTCGAAGCTTATCGTTCCTCGGTACAACTTGCAAAAGAGAGGGGGGCATTTGGAATTTACGATGCCAACCGCGAAAAGCACAATCCGTTTATTAACCGTATAAAGGATGCCGATGCTCAGCTTTATGCCGAAATGGAAAAATATGGACGCAGGAATATTGCTTTGCTCACAATTGCACCTACAGGTACAACAAGTTTGATGACCCAAACTACTTCGGGGCTCGAGCCCGTGTTTATGCCTGTTTACAAACGTAGGCGTAAGGTAAATCCGAACGACAAGGATGTGCACGTTGATTTTATTGACGATTTAGGCGATAGTTGGGAAGAATACACCGTATTCCATCATAAATTCAGAACATGGATGGAAGTAAACGGTTACGACATGAACAAACGCTATTCTCAAGAGGAATTAGACGAGATGATTGCAAAATCGCCCTACTATGGCGCAACTTCGGCCGATGTCGATTGGCTAAATAAAGTGCGTATGCAAGGCAGGATCCAAAAATGGGTCGATCACTCAATAAGCGTAACCATTAACTTGCCCGAAGATGTTAGCGAAGAATTAGTTGGCAACCTGTATATGGAAGCCTGGCGTTCGGGTTGTAAGGGGGTAACTGTTTATCGCGAAGGTTCGCGCTCTGGTGTGCTAATTTCCGATAAGAAGAAAAATTCAAGCCCGGCCGAATTAACATCGGGAAGTTTTCCGACAAAACGACCCGAAGGCCTCGAAGCCGATGTGGTTCGTTTCCAAAATAACCGCGAAAAATGGATTGCTTTTATCGGTTTGATCGATGGGCGTCCGTATGAAATTTTTACAGGTTTGGCCGACGATGAAGAAGGCTTGCTTATTCCCCGTTCGGTAAACAGTGGTAAAATTATTAAAGTGAAGCTCGAAAACGACGAAAGCCGTTACGATTTCCAATACACAAACAAACGTGGCTACAAAACAACAATGGAGGGGCTATCGCATAAATTCAACCCCGAAATGTGGAACTATGCTAAACTGATTTCTGGTACATTGCGCCATGGAATGCCAATTCATAAAGTAGTTGATCTGGTGTCGAGTTTACAGTTGAACAACGAGTCGATCAATACTTGGAAAGCAGGTGTTGCTCGTGCATTGAAAAAGTATATCCCTGATGGTACTAAAGCTGAAGGTAGCGAATGTGGCCATTGTGGTTCAATAAATGTAATTTACCAAGAAGGTTGCCTCACTTGTCAAGACTGCGGTCATTCAAAGTGTGGATAATTATACAAAAATTACAATCAATCATTCAATCAATCAATTCGGAAGCCGCTCCTATTCAGGGGCGGTTTTTTTGCAATTATCGGCCAACAATAATTCTTAAATTGGTTTGGTGTTTTGTATAAAAAGAAAAAGAGCTGCCAATCTTGACAGCTCCGAATCTAACTATTAACCTGTTTATTAATAGACCTAATAAACTATGGCAAATGTAAAAAAATAGTATAACATTTGTTGCTTTTCTGAAAATATTCTTACAAAAGTTTTGGCTTTTAGTATTCTTTTTACAAAACTATACCTTTTGATGTGTTGAAATAGAGATTTTTAGTTATTGTAAGTCAATTGTAGGTTTTTTTCTCAATTGCCAAACTTCGTTTAAGCTGATTTGATTGCCCGGATCAATTTTTTGATATGCCGAATGATGTTCTAATTCCAATACATTGTCTCTTCCGCTAGTTGTTACACAATTGTAAACCTCAACCAATGCTTGTTCGGGGTGTATTTGTTCTTTGGGTACCAAATCGAAATTGATCGTTAAGGTATAGTCGTTTTTGTTAACAATCATTTTTCCTTCGCATGGATAAATAAAAGCTTTCGAAACACGTTGCTTTCTTTGTTCAAGAGGTAATTCGGGTAAAAAAGTGAAATATCCGTTTTCAACTTTGTGGGCAATAATTTCGTTTCGCATATTTTCAACGGCCTGAATTTTTTGGATACTTTCGTCGTTTACCGGTACCTTGAATTCGGTAAATGCATCAAAACGGGCATTCGACCATAAATCCCATGCAATAGTCGTATCGCGGCAATTAATGGCGGTGTGTTCAATGTGCAGTTCATTTTTATCGAGAACGAATTTTTTTATGAGTTTCACTCCACTAATAGGGCTACAGTCGCACCCCATAATAACAGAAGTGTCGGTTTTTTCAATTATTTCAAAATTGGAATAAATAAGGTAGGGATCGGGTGGCCACACATCGGCACGTTGTTTTTTTCCGGGGTTTAAATCTTGGTGTACCCACCATTCGCTTTGAGGACCAACCCAAGTTGTAAGCCCAAAGTAGGGCTTGAATGGCACATTTGGCGAGGGTTTAATGCGTTTTTCGTCAGGTTCGTCCCAAAAAGTACTGTCCGAAAGTAGAAAATTCTCTTCGCCTGCTGGTGCAATAAAAACCATACGACCTCCTACATCGGGCAGCAAACCAACTTTAATAGCTGAATTTTCGAGAACAAAAAGTTTATTGCCTGCAAAACTCAGTGAATAAGAAAGAAAAATAAGGCAAATAGCTAGTAAATAGTTACGCATTAGCACAACATGGCATTTGCTAAGTTTTATTCTTTTGCATTCTGCCTTGGTCAAGCAAATACTCTTGTGTATAAAAATTTGTTTCATAGTACTTGTAAGGTTTATTTTGATTTAAAATGTTTCTGTGTGTCAAATATTAGTAATTTTGGCACTATTCAACAAAATAAAAGATTTTTTTTGAAGTTTTAGCAGATTATAATGAATAAGCATTTGCATATTATTTCTTTTAATATTCCATTTCCAGCAAATTATGGTGGAGTGATCGATGTTTTTTATCGAATTAAAGCACTTGCCGAGGCTGGGGTAAAAATTCACTTACATTGTTTTGAATATGGTCGTGAACCTAGCAAGCAATTGGAGTCAATGTGTGAAAAAGTTTTCTATTATCATCGTTCAAAAAGCTTGTACAATCATTTCTCATTCTTGCCATTTATTGTTAAGTCGCGCAATAATAAACAGTTGTTGGATAATTTATTGCAAAACGATTGGCCAATTTTATTCGAGGGAATTCATTCTTGTTATTTCTTGTCAAATAAGTTACTTGAAAAAAGGTTGAAAATTGTAAGGAGCCATAATATTGAACACGATTATTATTCTTTTTTGGCACGAAAAACAAAGAAATTGCCTCAAAAGATTTATTATTGGCTCGAAGCGTTGAAATTAAGGAACTACGAAAAGATTTATAGATACTCCAACTTTATTGGTGCAATTTCTCAAACCGATTTTGAATACCTGACAAATAAATTTGGAGATAAAGTATTCGTTTTGATGCCATCGCATCCCAACGATGAGGTTGAAATTTTGCAAGCTAAAGGCAACTATATTTTGTATCATGGAAATTTAAGTGTAAGTGAGAATGATGAGGCAGCTATGTATATTGTTAACCGCATAGCTCCACATGTTCCTTTTCCGTTTGTAATTGCAGGTAAAAAACCTTCTGTGCTGTTGGTTATGGCTGTTAACCAATGTTTCAATGTTAAGTTGGTGGCAAGTCCGTCTGAAACTGAGATGGACGAATTGCTTCGAAATGCCCATATTAACTTTTTGCCTACTTTTCAACCAACAGGGTTTAAGCTTAAGTTGCTCAAAGCACTTTTTAACGGAAGGTTTTGTGTGGGTACCAGTGCTTTAACCAGTGGAACAGGTCTTGATAGTTTGTGTGGTTTAGCTGATACCGATAAGGCTTTAATAAAAATGCTTAATGATTTAATAGTTTGCGATTTCGATGAGAAAGATATTGAGAAAAGAAAAGCACTACTGAAAAACTATTCCAATAGTGCTGTTGTATTGCCTTTGCTTAATTTGATTTAATCAATTTCCTGATCGTAGCCCCCAAAGTATTTCATGAATTGTACCCGCTCATATTCGGCTGGGTTTTTAACATGTTGGGCATTGGCTACTCCTTTAATTTCTTCAATGCTTTTCACATTGTGTGTGTCCATCCAAGTGTTTAGCCCGTCAACCATTTCTTTAATAAACTGATAGCCGTGTTTGTAAACGCCCGTAACCACTTGTACTGCCGATGCTCCGGCCATAATCATTTTAATGGCAGTGGGATAGTCGTGAACGCCTGTGCTAGCAGCCAGTTCGCAATTTACCCTGCCCGACATGATGCCGATCCAACGAAGTGATTTTTGATATTCGAACGGATGGCTCAGTACTTTTGCCGGTTGTAACTCGCGTTTTTCAATGTCGATATCGATGTTGTAAAAACGATTGAACAATGTAATGCCGGCCAAGCCAATTTCCGATAAGTCTTTAATCATGGCTCCCAAATCGGAAAAATAGGCCGAAAGCTTAACGGTAACAGGTATGTCAACGGTTTCTATTACTTTTTTGATGGTGCTGAAATAATACTCGCGTACTTTTTCGGCACTGCGTTCAATGTCCGATGGCAACACAAAAAGGTTGAGTTCCAGGGCATCGGCTCCAGCTTTGGCCAATTTGTTGGCAAAAAACACCCAGTCGCTAGAAGTATTACAGTTAATGCTTGCAATCAGCGGGATATTAACACCAGCTTCTTTTGCACCGGTAATCAGGTTGAGGTAATTTTTTACCCTGTCGTTTTTAATTTCGTAATCGAAATAATCGAGGTACTCGAGGTTGTCGTTTACATCGAGCTGTTTATCCATTTCGTGTTGGAATTCTTTATAAATTTCCTCTTCGAAAACCGACTTCAGTACGATGGCACCGGCTCCGTTTTGTGCCAGTAGCTTTATCTTCTCAACACTGTTCGATAAGCCTGAACTTCCTATAACAATAGGAGTCTTTAGTTCTAATCCAAAAAAACGGGTAGTTAAGTTTGCCATTATCTTGTGTTTTTTATCCTCTGTTTCGAGGCATTATTCATTAGTATCAATCTGTTTAATTAATAAAACCGGATTTTGCCGGCAATCAAATAAATTTATAATTTCAATTCTTGAAAGAGTTTCGTTTATCCAATATATAAGTTTGTAATTCTTGTGGATTATATATCTGAAATGCTCTTTTCGTTCTTGTAAAAGTGGTTCAATCTGGCCAATATAAGGTGTTTTTCTAACGAAATCGATTTGTCAATTATACTGACAACCAATTTTGTAGCAATATTAACACCCGCTTTTCTCGAATAATAAGCATAAACATCATCGAGCTTTTTTTCAGCAAAATGTGTCCAATAAACAGTCAGCATTAACGCAAAAATTTATCTTTTAATGTCGATGCTTTGGTAAGATTGCCGTCTTTTGAGTCTTGCATTGAGTCGTCAATTTCTTTCTTGAATTGGTAAATGCTCATTGGTTCTTTGCAAATATCAACATCCTCAAGTTTTTTCTTTTCAAGCATTTCTTCCAAACTTTTTATAATGCTTTCATTCTGAATTTTTAAAAACTCTTGAATAAACGTTATTTTTCGTGTTTGCAGATCCATAATATTGAGTTTCCACAAATTTACACATTATTTCTTTTCATTGGTCAGGTATTCGTGCATCGATGCGGCTGCCTTGCGCCCGTCGCCCATGGCGAGTATAACGGTTGCCCCGCCACGCACAATGTCGCCACCTGCAAAAAGCACCGGAATCGACGATTGCATGTTGTCGCCAACCTCGATGGTTCCCCAGCGGCTAACTTTCAGTTCGGGCAAGCACGATGGGATGAGCGGGTTGGGTGAAACACCAACGGCTACAATTACCAAGTCAACATCAATATCTTTGTCGGCTCCTTCAACAGGTACAGGTCTACGGCGTCCCGATTCGTCGGGTTCACCCAGTTCCATAAACTGAACGCGCATTTTGTTCACACGACCTTTTTCGTCGGCAAAGTATTCAATAGGGTTGGCAAGGTTCATGAATTCAACGCCTTCTTCTTCGGCATGTTTTACTTCCTCAACACGTGCAGGCATTTCAACCCTCGAACGACGGTAAACTATCATGGCTCGCTCGGCACCAAGGCGTTTGGCAGTACGTACCGAGTCCATGGCAGTGTTTCCACCACCAATAACGGCCACGTTTTTACCCCGCATCACCAATGTGTCGTATTCATCGCTGGCAGCACCCATCAGGTTAACGCGGGTGAGGTATTCGTTGCTCGACATTATTCCGTTGTAGTTTTCGCCCGGAATACCCATGAAACGGGGTAACCCTGCTCCGCTTGCAACAAAAAATCCGGCAAAACCTTCAGCTTTCAGATCGTCGAAACTGGCTGTACGGCCAACAATAAAGTTGGTGACAAATTTAACACCCATTTGTTTGAGGTTGTCAAGTTCAACATCAACAACGCTATTGGGCAGCCTGAATTCGGGGATTCCGTATTTTAAAACTCCGCCAATTTCGTGTAGTGCTTCAAAAACGGTAACATCGTAGCCCAATTTGGCCATGTCGCCTGCGAACGATAACGAAGCTGGTCCCGACCCAATGGTGGCTATTTTAATGCCGTTTGCAGGAGCGCACTCGGGTACCGACATTTGGCCGCTTTCGCGCTCCCAGTCGGCTGCAAACCGTTCGAGATAGCCAATGGCAATTGGTTCTTTTTTTAATTTAGTTGTATAAAAACATTGTTCTTCGCATTGTTTTTCTTGTGGGCAAACACGGCCACAAACTGCCGGCAGAGCGCTGGTCATTTTTAGGGTTTGTGCTGCCAAACCATATTCTTTGCGTTCAATGTTTTTAATAAATTCGGGTATGTTTATCGATACAGGGCAGCCTTCAATACAAGTTGGGTTGGCACAGTCCATACAGCGCGAGGCTTCAACCAAAGCCTGTTCTTCGCTGAGGCCAAGGTTAACTTCCATGTTTTGATATTTCACACGCTCGTTTGGATTCTGTTCGGGCATGTGTACGCGTGGTATGTCGGTGCGTTCTTTTCCTTTTAGTTTTTTACGTAGGTCGGCACGCCATTCTTGTTCGCGCCTTTCTTTTAAATATTCTGCTAAAGTTGTCATTTCTTGCTGTTTAGTTGATTTTGCAATACTGCTCAAATGCGGCTTTTTCTTCCTCGCGATAACCGCCAAGTCGCATCAGCATTTCGTCGAAATCGATTTGGTGAGCGTCGAATTCGGGACCATCAACGCAGGTGAATTTGGTTTTTCCACCAACAGTAACACGGCATGCACCACACATTCCGGTACCATCAACCATAATTGAGTTGAGGCTTGCTTGTGTCGGTATTTCGTATTTTTTTGTTAGCAGAGCCGTAAATTTCATCATTATTGCGGGGCCAATGGCTATACATTCATCAACTTTTTCGCGCAGAATGACTTCTTCGGCACCTTGTGTTACTAAACCTTTTCGGCCATACGAACCATCGTCGGTCATAATGATTACCTCGTCGCTCCATTTGCGGATTTCGTCTTCGAGAATGATCAGGTCTTTGTTACGTGCTGCCAATACCGAAATTACACGGTTGCCTGCTTTTTTGAAACCCTCAACAATTGGAAGCAGAGGGGCAACACCAACACCACCGCCACAGGCTAAAATGGTGCCAACTTTATGAATCTCGGTAGCCTTACCAAGTGGGCCTACTAAATCGTGAAGGCAATCGCCAACATTCATTTTTGCTAATTTTTCGGTACTTACACCTACTTTTTGGGCAATTAGCGTAATGGTGCCTTTTTTATCATCGGATGCTGCAATGGTTAAGGGTATGCGTTCCCCTTTTTCCGAAACTCTGAGAATTACGAAATTTCCCGGTTTGCGTGCTTTGGCAATCAAAGGAGCTTCAACTTCAAGCTTTACTACGTTTTCCGAAAAAAATTCTTTGTCAACTATACGGTTCATCGAATTCGATTTTGTTTCAACTATTGTTTTCAACCTGCAAAAATATAATCATCTTTTGGCTATCAATCATTTTGTTCGCTATTAATTATTTTTTTTTCGATTTTAAGGGTTTTACTTAAGTTGCTGTTTGAAACCTTTATTATTTTAGAGGTTTTTTTTAGAATGCAACTTAACAGTACAAAATGTGGTTATTTGTATTGATATAGGTAAATTATTTATAATTGAAGGATAAACGCAAGTGGATAATACAAATTTGAATTATAAATTTATTATTGGATTGACCGAACATCGGGTTTTTGGACATATTTTGTTGCCTTATTTTATTAAGAAAAGCAATAATGGTGAATTTTTCGATGTTGTTTCGCAAATTAATATTACCGATCTGTGTGATGAAAATGAGCATTTTAATCAGATCGAAATTGATTTAATAAAGCTAATAGATAAGTACAGCGATGAAAACTTGGCAAAGCGTTTTTCACGAGGAAAGAGTTCTGCCGATTTTTTTCGTTATATCGATCAAAAATTATTCGATGAGAATGTTATTCCTTTTCTCGAAAAACAGCTTGTTACTTGTTTCGATTTGATTCGACGAAATAAAGTTAACCTATATTGGAAAAGAGCAAAATACAATAGCATCCATTTCGATGATGAGATTGTAATTAACGAAGGAGTTGCCAAAGCTGTTTTTCACTTCAATCTTAATAATGAATCATTTACCTATAACCTTAAAATAAGTTACCTTTCAAAACCATTATCAATTTTTAAAAAGAAGCCGGTAATTGTTACCAACTCACCTTGCAGAATGATGCTAGATAACCAATTGTTTTATTTCGATGAATTTTCGGGAAAGCGTTTGCTGCCTTTTATCGAGAAAAAACAAATCGATATTCCCATAAGTGTTACCGAAAAGTATCTGAAAACTTTTGTGAAAAATATTATCGGGGGCAACGAGGTGGTAGCCAGTGGGTTCGATGTTGTAAAGGTTGATCAGGAAAAAAAGGCTATAATTCGAATTGAAAAAGGTTTAAGTCTTGAGCCAATAATGATTTTGGTATTTAGGTATGGTAACCAGAAATTTAAAGCCGGAAGAAAAGCTGAGGTAGAAGTTGAGTTGAAGCAAAACCAAGGCCGTTATGTTTTTTACAAACATTATAGGGATTTTGAGTGGGAAAGGCAGGTGATTGCATTTTTCTCAGAAAGGGGCTTCGATTTAATTGGCGATCAGTTAAAATATATTGCTGCATATACTGGTGCCGATAATGGTTCTTATTATAAGTCTATTAATTGGGTAAATCAGTATGCCGACGATTTGAAGCAAAATCATATTGAAATTGAACAGGAATCCGATAATTTTTTCTATACGGGCAGTATCGGTTTAAACATAAAAGCCACGCTCGAAAACGATTGGTTCGACCTTTATGCTGTGGTTTGTCTCGAAGGTTTTGATGTTCCGTTTATCCATTTCAAAAATAATATTGTAAAAAAAATACGCGAATTTGTTTTGCCCAATGGTCAGATTGTGATTTTGCCCGAAGTTTGGTTCGAAAAGTATTCTGAATTGTTCCATTTTGTAAAAGGAAAAAATGAAAACCTTAAAGTATCGAAGCATCACTATGGTCTCATAAACGAAAGTCTGGGGGTTGTTAATGACGAGCTCGAGAGTGCTTTCGAAAAACTTAAAAATATTACTTTTCAGATAGATACTCCGCCACATAATTTGAAAGCCAAGTTGAGGGATTACCAGCTTGCAGGTTACTCATGGATGAAAGTTTTAACTGAAAATGGTTTTGGTGCATGTTTGGCCGATGATATGGGTTTGGGCAAGACGCTGCAAACCATAAGTGTTTTGCTCGATCAGAAAGAAAAGAACGAAAAACAGATTTCGGAAAGCCGTTTCGATGAAAAGGGCTTGGGTTTATTGTTTGCCGAAGTTGAAAATACCAAACCGGCTTCGTTAATTGTTGTGCCTACTTCGCTGGTACATAATTGGGTAAATGAAATGCGCAAGTTTGCACCTATGTTAAAAGTTTGCGCTTATGTGGGGATGCAACGCCGAAAAATGAAAAGTATTTCTGTTCTAATCAATAAATACGATGTTATTGTTACAACATACGGAACCATAAGGAACGATTTTAATTTATTTGGCCCATTGCTGTTTAATTATATTGTGCTCGACGAGAGCCAGTACATTAAAAATGCAGGTTCGAAAACATATCAAACGGTATGTGAATTGCAATCGATGCACAAGCTGGTTTTAACCGGTACACCTGTTGAAAATAGTTTGTCGGATTTATGGTCGCAAATCAATTTTCTGAATAGGGGCTTATTGGGCAACATTAAATTTTTTAAGGATACTTATATTGTACCAATTGAGAAAAATAACGATGACGAAAAAAAACGCCATTTGCAAAAAATAATTTCACCCTTTATTTTACGACGAACAAAAGAAGAGGTAGCACCCGAGCTGCCATCGTTAACTGAACAAGTTTATTATTGCGAAATGACAGATGAGCAGGCCGAGCTTTATGAAAAAGAAAAATCGGCAGTAAGGAGCCATTTGATAAACGAGCTTGAAAAAAAGGGTCTTGCCGGTTCTTCATTTGTAATATTACAGGCAATGACTCGTTTGCGCCAGTTGTCGAATCACCCTGCATTGTTGCATTTCGAAGCAGTTGGTTCGGGAAAGTTCGATCAAGTATTGCTCAATCTCGAAAACTTATTGGCCGAAAACCATAAAGTGTTGATTTTTTCATCGTTTGTTACTCATTTAAAGCTTTTTAAAGCCGAGTTTGAGAAGCGGGGCTGGGGGCATTGCATGCTAACAGGTCAAACAACCGACAGGGAAAAAGTTATTGAACAATTTCAGAATAATGAAGAAAATCAGTTATTTCTAATTTCGATAAAAGCCGGTGGTGTAGGGCTAAACCTGACTTCGGCCGATTATATTTTTATGCTCGATCCGTGGTGGAACCCTGCTGTCGAAAGTCAGGCAATTAGCCGAGCACATCGTATCGGGCAAAACAAAAAAGTATTTGTTTACCGTTTTATCACCGAAGGTAGTATCGAAGAGAAAATTCAGAACTTAAAGGAACGCAAAACAAAATTGGCCGAATTGATTGCAAGTTCACGCAATGCTTTTGCAAATGCAAGTGTCGATCAAATAACCGCGTTATTTGAATAGGCTTTTACAAGTAACAAACGAAAAACAATTATTTTTGTGGCAAAAATAGTTTTATGGATAAACTTACAATAGTAAAAGTTGGCGGGAAAATTGTTGAAGAAGAACATTCGCTTACTCAATTACTTAACGATTTTAGTACTATTTCGGGGAACAAAATATTGGTGCACGGAGGTGGTCGTTCGGCAACAGCAATTGCTGCCCGCTTGGGTATTGAATCGAAAATGGTTGATGGCAGGCGAATAACCGATAAAGAAATGCTTGAAGTAGTTACCATGGTTTATGGAGGATTGGTTAACAAACAGATTGTTGCCGGACTACAGGCAAAAGGCTGCAATGCTTCAGGTTTTTGCGGAGCCGATATGGACATTATCCGCTCGGTGAAGCGCCCTGTAAAAGAAATCGATTATGGTTATGTGGGCGATGTGGTTGATGTAAATACCAGCGAGTTGCGTTTGCTGCTCGAGCAAGGTGTAAGCCCGGTAATTGCACCTCTTACCCATAATGGTAAAGGTGTTTTGCTCAATACAAATGCCGATACAATTGCTTCGGAACTTGCCATGGCATTGGCCAAGTATTTTTCGGTACACTTAATTTATTGCTTCGAAAAAAATGGAGTGCTCTCGAACCCCGACGACGATAATTCGGTTATTCATTACATCGATCCAGCACTTTATCAGCAATATAAATCCGAAGGTGTAATATCTGAAGGCATGATACCTAAGCTCGATAATGCTTTCAGGGCACTCAATAGCGGTGTTGCCGAAGTGCAAATAACCAATGCAAATAATCTGACGCGTCATAATGCAAGGGGCACGGTTCTGAAATTGTCGTAAACGATTATCAATAAATACCTTCGTAAAATATAAATCGTTTTTGTTATTTTATTTTGCGCAAAGTAAAAATTTGTCTATTTTTGCCGCGCCTAAAAAAGGTAGCCGTAATCTCTTGCCAATTAAAGTTATAAGGTAATATTGCGCGTTTAACCATTAAAAATTTAAATGATGGATGCTATTAAAATTGCTGAAAATGCATTTCTGAGCGAAGATGTAAAACAACATCCCGATTTTGGAGCCGGTGATACTGTTACTGTTTCGTACAAAATTAAGGAAGGAAACAAAGAACGTATTCAGAACTTCCGTGGCGTTGTAATTCAGATCAAAGGATCGGGCAACACAAAAACATTTACCGTACGTAAAATGTCGGGTAACATTGGCGTTGAACGTATATTCCCAATGAACTCTCCTTTTATCGATCAAATTGAGGTGAATAAAGTTGGTAAAGTACGTCGCAAGCGTATTTTCTACTTCCGCGAATTGACCGGTAAGAAAGCTCGTATCAAAGAAAAAATGATGAGGTAATTAACCGCAATCATAAAAACTAAAAAGAAACTGCTTTATATATTAAGGCAGTTTTTTTTGTGACTTTTTGATAAAAATAAAAACCATTAGAGAAGGCAATTGCCCATCCAATGGTTTTAGTGCTAACTAATTTATCTACAAATAACTACTAAATACAGATTGAAAAAATCATTGCGATTAATTTTACATTACAAAAATATTATACCCAATGTTGTAAATAGGGGGGCAAAAGCACGTTTTTGGGGGATGAATATTTATCTCGACGTGGAAAAAAATATCATCGGGTGCATAGTGAGTTAAAAATGAATTTAATAGAAGAATGTTGCAGTGTAAATTGATGAGTTTTGTTTGTGATCTTCAACCACAAGTTCAATTTTGTGTTTCTTATCTTTTTTTATTCGTGTGTCGAAATAGTAGGTCAGTAAGTCACGTTTGGCATCGTATTCGAAAAGGGCCCATTTCCCATCAATGGTTCCTTCGTAATGTTTAATACCCGATAGATTATCGCTTATCTTGAATCGTATCCGGTTGGGTTCGGTCAGCTTGTTGTTATCGATGCTTAATGGCCTTATTTCGGGAGCAATAGTGTCGGCAACAATGCACATATCGCCAAAAGTGCGAGTTTGGGTTTCAACCCAACCATCGTTGTATTTGCCCCCTTGGCTTGTATATTCACCGGTTTTTATGTCGAATATCGCTATAAGTGTTTTTTCTTCGAGTTCGGCCGGTATATTCTCGCCTTTAATTTTTATGTCAATTGGAACGTGTAACGGAGTAGTAGGGTAATGTATCCTGTGCAACGATGAAAAAGCACCAGCAGGAGTTGTGCCTTTTTTGTATTCAAAATTAAGATCGGTGTACAAGGCTTCAACCGGCAGATAAACTTTAATGTCGTTGGTTTCAAAACGGTTGTCGGTATAAAAATCGAAGTGGGCATCACTTTCTTTTTTATTATGCGGAATTGGCTGGGTTGGGTTTACAAAGAATATGATTTCTGACGCATTCATGTGTGCATCGTAAAAAATAATTTGCACTTTATGTCGCTTTTTGCTTTTGAACTCAAAAACACCCCCATTATAGGTTTGCTGGTATAAACCGAGTTTGTTCCCTGGTTCAATAAAGGTTTTGTGTACTCCTTTGTTGTTTTCTTTGAAAGCTTGGTAGTCGATGTGGCTGTTAATGTAGCGGGTAAGGTTAAAATCAAGTTCGTCAACTTCAAATGAATTGATCAGTTGGTTATCTACCCAATATTCCATTTGATAAATACCACATTTACTCCAGTTGTTGTCGAAATAATCAATGGCATCGATACCGAAACCAATTTTACCCCAAACATCTAACGATTGGATGCCTTTTAATCGGTAACTTCCGCCATAAAAAACAAGTGGGTAGCGTTGTTTGTCGGTTTTGTTCATAACGTGGCTACTGTCCGACAGGGGATAAACATACAGGTTTTCAACAGCAGGTTTTGTAGTGTCGGTAATGTCGAAATCGAAAAAAAGAGGATTGACTGGTTTTTCCTGTGAAGTTTTTCTTATCTCGAAATGAAGGTGAGGACCTGCCGAGCTACCTGAGTTTCCTGTTTTTCCAATTTCTTGTCCTTTGTTTACCTTGAATTGGTCTTTTTCGGGGAAAAGGTTTACCTGAAAACTCTTTTCTTTGTATTGCTGCGATTTTACCCATTGGGCAATGGTGTCAGTAAAACAATCTAAATGACCATAAACTGATGTGAATCCCGAAGGGTGATCAATATAAAGAGCATTGCCATACCCGACAGGTGAAACCGAAATGCGCGATACATAGCCATCGTCAACACTGAAAACAGGTAGTCCAATTTCTCCGTTCGTTTTAATATCGATTCCCGAATGAAAGTGGTTGGACCTTATTTCGCCAAAATTGCCGTTTAAAATAATGGGAATATTTACCGGCGACGACATTGGAGGGTATTGAGCATGCAAATTAGCAACTGTTACAACCAAAAAAATAAATATTATTACCTGCTTCATAGCCTTTGTTTCAAACGAATAAATGCGAAAATAACATTTATTGTGCCATATACAATCGCAAAATGACAAACTTGTTTTTACAATTTGGTAAAAATGTTATTTTTGTAATGAAATCATCGTGCTATGACAGATAAGGATCAACTCCTGATAAATGAACTAAAATACAACATCAGGCGTTTAATCGACAACCTGGAGAAAACAAAATTCGAGTTGGAAAAAACCAAGGACGAATACATGGGCCTTGAAATACAATTTGAATCGTTTAAGGTTGAATATGAATCATTAAGCAGGCGATATGAAAATTTGAAAGTGGCAAAGGCTTTGGCCGGTGGCGATCCTGAAAATCAGGCGGCAAAGCAAAAAATCAGCAATATTATTCGCGAAGTGGATAAATGTATTGCCCTTTTAAACCAGTAAAAGCGTCGAAATGGATGATAAGTTGGCAATAAATATAATGATAGCTGAAAGGCGTTACCCAATGACAATTAACAGGGGTGACGAAGAAAAAATACGTAAAGCTGCAAAAATTTTGAACGAGCAGGTTTTACAATACCGGAAGGCTTATAAAGGTAAAGACAATCACGATTTTTTGGCCATGACGGCTTTGCAATTTGTGCTAAAAATGATCGAATTGTCCGAAAATCAGGATGTTGATCCGTTTATCAGGCAAATAGAGCAGATTAATGCTGA
>ERZ795048.1982-NODE-1982-length-17184-cov-11.154825_pt1 | contig 17184 bp, 16 predicted proteins | sample MGYA00375132_ERZ795048 | MGnify/ENA primary metagenome ERZ795048 (study PRJEB30177, sample SAMN05720225) | activated sludge metagenome | isolation source: Anaerobic digester | place: Hong Kong | collected 2014-12-17 ...
CCGTCCACCAGCCAGCCGATGGCCCCGATGTCCGCCCAAGAGAGGGAAGGGTAGTTGAAGATGCTGCTGTACTTGGCTTTCCCGGTCAGCAGCTGATCGATCAGCTGATCGCGGCCCACGCCGAGGGTCTCGGCAGCACTGTACAGGTACAGGCCGTGTCCGGCCTCGTCCTGGATCTTGGCCAACAGGATCGCCTTGCGGCGCAGGCTGGGCGCCCGGGAGATCCAATTGCCTTCGGGCAACATGCCCACCACTTCGCTGTGGGCGTGCTGGCTGATCTGGCGGATCAGGTTCTGGCGGTACTTGTCCGGCATCCAGTCGCGCGGCTCGATCTTCTGTTCATCGTCGATCCGTTCCTGGAATCGATCCTCGAGGTTCTTCACGTCGCTCATGCGTGGTGCGTTGCGGTGGGCTAAAATAGGGTGACCGCGGGTGCTGATGCTGACCCCGGTCATGGAGCGAACAAGGTGGGTGGCTGGCTGGTTCATGGCCCATGACCCCGCCGCACCCATATGAAGGGCTAAATTCGCCCCCCGTTGAAAGACCCATGCAGAAGATGGCCCGATTCCACACGCTCGAAGTGGCCGATGTGAAGCGCGAGACCGAGGATGCCATCTCCATCGGACTCCGGATCCCGCAGGACCTGCGTGAGGATTTCCGCTTCATCCATGGCCAGTACCTGACCCTGAAACTGGAGGTGGACGGGGAGGAGTTGCGGCGCAGCTACAGCATCTGCAGCAGTCCCTTCGAGGAGGGGAGGCTGAGGATCGCCGTGAAGCGCGTACATGGCGGACGGGCCAGCTCGAAGCTCGTGGAGCAGCTCAAGGCCGGTGACACCCTGGAGGTGATGACCCCCATGGGCAACTTCTACACCCTCTGCGATGCGGCCCACGAGAAGCACTACGTGGCCTTCGCGGCGGGAAGCGGCATCACGCCCATCCTGAGCATCCTGATGACCACCCTGCGGAGCGAGCCGAAAAGCCGCTTCACCCTGTTCTACGGCAACACCGACCAGGATCGGATCATCTTCCGACAGAAGTTGGAGGAGCTGAAGGCCCAACATGGCGACCGGCTGCAGGTTCATCACATCCTGAGCCAGGGAAGTGATGAGGACATGCTCTTCAACGGGCGGATCACCACGGACAAGGCGGTGCAGCTCATGAAGCGCTTCCTGACGGACGACCTGCACAAGGAGTACTTCATCTGCGGTCCGGAACAGATGATGGTGAACGTGAGCGAGGCCTTGGAGAAGCTGGGTGTCGAGAAGAAGCGCATCCATGTGGAGCTCTTCACCAGCCCGGTGACCGAGGCTGCGAAGAAACCGCCGGTACCGGTCGGGGAGGGTGCCTTCACGGGCACTGCGGACGTGACCGTGATCATCGACGGCCGGGAGCATGCCATCCAGGTGCCCGCCGAAGGGGATGCCGTGCTGGACGTGGCCCTGGACGCCGGTCTGGACGTGCCCTTCGCCTGCAAGGGTGCGGTCTGCTGCACCTGCAAGGCCCGCATCGTGGAGGGCCAGGTGGAGATGGCCATGAACTATGCCCTGACCGATGATGAGGTGGAGGACGGCTACGTGCTGACCTGCCAGACACATCCCCGCAGCGCGAAGGTGGTCGTGGACTACGACCAACATTGATAGCCGACCACGGAACGAAGAAGGGCGGTCCCAACGGGCCGCCCTTCGCTTTCGCAGGCTGAAGGCGATCAGAAGCTCGCCTGGGCCACGTTGCCAAGCTTGTTCTGGATGTGCTCCAGGTAGTGCTCGCTGTGGTAGAACCCTTCCATTTCCTCGCTCCACCGGATGATCGCGGTCGGGAAGTCGGTGTAGAAGTCCTGTTTGCCCTGGTGGGCCTCCTCAGGGGTCAGGTTCACGTAGCATTCGTAGTCCGGATACTCGACCAATCCTTCAGGGAGCTGCGTGTCGATGAGCATGAGCTTGCGCTCGTAGCCCTCCTTGGTCAGTTCCACCGTATAGGTCTTGTCGATGTCGAGTTCCAGCAGGAATCGGCCTTTCTTGTCCACGGGCACTTCGCCCTTGTACTCGTTCTCTTCATAGAGCCGGACCAGGTATCCGTCCGTCTTCTTGCCATCGATGAACGCCTGTCCATGCACCGGCAGGTACCATCCCTCCGCCTGTTCGCGTTTGTCCACCAGACGTTGCGACATGGCTTCCGTGGTGGAGATGAGCAGGGCGAGGATGAGGAAGTGGTGTTTCATGACTTCTCAGTGATCCCGGCATGTGCCGGATGGGTCATTGATACGGACCGGTGGATAAAGGGTTACGCCCGGGTACTCAGGCGACATGCTGCAACAGGTCGCTCTGCTCTCCCTTGTCAACGGCCGGGATCAGGATGTGGATGCAGGCCCCTTTGCCGGGTGCGCTTTCGGCCCAGACCTTTCCCCCGTGCTTGGAAACGATCCGGTCGACGATGGCAAGACCGACCCCGGAGCCCTCGAACTGATCGTTGCGATGCAGTCGCTTGAACGCTCCGAAGGCCTGCTCGCTCCTGCTGGCATCGAATCCGACGCCATTGTCCATGACCCAGACATGATCCTGATCCCCTTCGCGCCGGTGGCCGATCTCGATCATGGGTCGATCCTTGTCACGTGTGAACTTGAGGGCGTTCGAGATCAGGTTGTTCAGCAGCACCTTCAACATCGCCCGGTCGCCCTGTACCCAGGCATCCCCGTCGGCCACCGTCGCTACTTGGACCTCGCGTTCCGGGCCGATGTTATCGGCACAGACCTCCTGGAACAGGGCCAGCACCGGTACGTTCTCACGCTGAACGGCCCTGTTGTTCGTTTGAGCGAACCGCAGGAGGTCGTCCACAAGTTCGATCATGCGTCCGGCTCCGCGATGGATCCGCTGGCTGAGCTCATGTTCACCGGAGCTCTCTCGACCGTTCAATTCCTCGGTGAGGTGCTCGGACAGGGCAAGGATGTTCTTCAGAGGCGACCTGAGGTCATGGGCCACTGTGTAGGAGAAGGAACCAAGATCCTCCAAGGCGTCCAGAAGCTGCTTGGTACGCACGTTCACCCGGCGGTCCAGGTCGCGGTTCAGGCGCTTCAGGTCCTTTTCCTGTTGCAGCCGGTCGCTGATGTCCTTGATCATGGCCTGGTACATGGCCGTTCCATCCTCCCTGCTGCCCAGGTAGCTGGCGGTCAACAGGCAGTCGATCGAATGCCCGTCCCCGTTCTTGAGCGTCAGGTCCACGTTCAGGAAGTCCTTTCCACTGCGCTTTGTCCGGAGCGTGGCCACGAGCGCGGAAGGGTCGTCCAGATGACCGAGGAACCCCGAGCGGAGCAGGTCGGCCTTCGAGGTGCGGAGCAGTCGCTCGGTGGCAGGGTTGGCGTCCAGCACAGCCCCTCGCTGGTCCACGATCACGATCGGGTCGGCTGACACATCGAAGACCTGCCGGTACCGGATCAGAAGATCCTCGCGCTCATGACGCAGGGCGTAGACTTCATAGGCCTGCTCGATCCTGAGCTTCAGGTCCTGTGCGTCCCACGGCTTGGTGGCGTATGCGTAGATCCGCCCCCTGTTCACCGCGTCGATCACGGCCTCGATATCGGCATACCCCGTCAGGAGCATGCGCATGCAGGCAGGGTGCCGCTCACTGATCCGTGCGAGCAGCTCGGCACCCGTCATTCCGGGCATCCGTTGGTCCGAGATCACCACATGAGCGGTCTCCCTGTCCAGCAGGTCCAGCGCCTCCTGACCGGAGGCTGCGGTCAGTACATCGAAGTCCCTGCGATAGGTCGCACGGAAGGCCTTGAGATTGGCCTGTTCATCGTCCACGTACAGGACCCGGATCGGTCGGCTGTTGATGCTCATGCACGTTCCTCTTTGACCCGCGGCTGATCCACAGGCAGGATGATCTTGAATTCGGTGCCCATGCCCACGGAGCTTTCCACCTGAATGGTCCCATGATGCTTGTCCACGATGTTGTACGCGATGCTGAGCCCGAGGCCGGTCCCTTCACCGACCTCCTTGGTCGTGTAGAACGGCTCGAAAATGCGCGAACGGACATGGTCCGGCATACCCGGTCCGTTGTCGCGGAACCGGATCTCGACGGAATCACCGTCCAGGACCTTGGAACGGACCACGATCCGGCCATCGGTGCGATCGCCCAGGGCCTGTACCGCATTGGTCAGGATGTTCATGAACACCTGGTTCAATTTGCCTGCATAGCATTCCACCTTCGGCAGTTCTCCCAGGTCCATCACCAGCTCCACCTGGTCCCGGAGCTGTGGCCCCAGTACGGTGATGGTGGAACGGATCCCTTCATTGAGATCCGCGGCCTTGAGGTCATCCTCGTCCAGCCGGGAGAAGTTCCGCAGGCCGCGGACGATCTCCGCCGTACGGTCGGCCCCTTCGGCGATGCTGCCGATGATCTCGGCCAGCTCCTCGATGGAGATGTCGATGTCGAGCTCCTTTTCCAGGGAAAGCACAGGGTCCAGGACTTCCGGCGGGACCCGGCCACCCAGCGCCCGATAGGCAGCGAGCACTTCGAGCAGGTCGTCGAGGTCCCTTCTCAGCGGAGCGATGTTGCTGGTGATGAAGTTTACCGGGTTGTTGATCTCGTGTGCGATGCCAGCGGTCAGTTGGCCGAGAGAGGCCATCTTCTCCGCGTCCACGAGCTGCGTCTGGGTCCGCTTCAGGTGGTCGTTCGATTCCTGCAGGGCACGGGTCCGCTCGTGGACCTTCTTCTCCAGGACCACGTTCTGTTCCCGGATGATCTTCTCATTCTCCCGGCTCACATGGAGCGCCTCCGCCTGTGAGCGTTCCTTCTCCTGGCGCAGCACGTTGATCCGGTCCGCAAGACCGAAGGAAAGGAACACGACCTCGGCCACGGAGCCCAGGGGCATCATGTACCGTGTGACGCCGGTGTAGGGTAGAAGACCCCAGTCCTTCATCACGAATGTCATGACCCCGAGCAGGAACACGCTCCAGGCGATCAGGAAGTACGTGCCAGGACGGTAGCCCTGCCTGGAGATCAAGTAGGCCTGTGCCAGGAGGTAGCAGGCGAACAGCGCGGACACCAACTGGATCACCTGGTAACCCGCGATGCGCGCCCCGGCCAGGTCGAGCGCCAATCCGACCCCAAAGGCCGCGTAGAACCAACGGGTCGCCCGGGAGAAACTTGGCAGCCGTTCGTGGGTGTGGAGGAAATGCCTGAGGAACTCGCTCGCACAGATGGCGGTGACCGTGGTCAACAGGATGGAGGCCTTCGAGGCCAGGAAGGTGAGCGAAGGGGCCACCACGACGGGCGTGATCCCAACGAAGGCCAGTTGGGCGGCGAGCACGGACAGGATGTAGAGCACATAGAACATGTAGCTCCTGTCCCTGATGGAAAGAAAGATGAAGAGGTTGTAAACGGCCATCACCAGCATGATGCCCACGTAGCCTCCGAGGTAGGTGTTGCGCTGGCTCGAAGAGGTGAGGTACGCGGCCCTGGTCCAGATCTGGACCGGTACCAGCAGCGGTTTCGCACTGCGCATGCGAAGCAGGACCGCTCCCGAGGACCCGGGATCCAAGGGAAGCCTGAAGGTCAGGTCGGCATAGGGACCGAATTGGGCGGAGTAGGGCCGGTCGAGCCCGAGGGAGCCCAGGAACATGGCATGGTCATGCTGCACATACCAGGCGTCCACCTCGTCGATCTCGGGATTTGCGATATGCAGCAGAAGATCGTTCTCATCGCTTGCATTGGCCAATTCGAGCCTGACCCATTGCACGGCATCGGAGATGCCGAGGTCGGGTACGGCCCCGGAATTCATCGCGGGGAATCGGGCACCGATCAGGTCCTGGACCTTGAGTTCGCCATCCTGGTCCGTGATGGCCCCCACACGTTCACCGAGGAATGGACTGTGGTCCTGCCCGAGGTACAGGTATACAGGGTCGGCTGCCGAGGTGCTGCCCAGGCAGGCAAGGACCAGGGCTCCAAGGAATACCGATCGTGCGGATCGCATGCTGCGCGCTTCTACGGCGCGCCGCACGTTCTTGTTGCAGGATCAGGCGATGAACCTCAGTCTGTCCGCTTCGATGTCTCGATACGCCTGAAGGTCGAAGAGGCCACTCTCCAGCCGCATGCGGTAGTGCACCTCCATGGGCGTTGACAAGGGAGTCTCCACACGGACCTGCTCGGGACGCAGGCGAAGGCTGTAGAGCACCTGCCGATGATCCGGCGTTGCATGTTCCAGCAGCGATGTGTTCGGATTCACCATCGCGATGGCGGTGATGCCCGGGACCGGATAGGCGAAGGTCCCCTGGTCGCCCAGTTCCTCCATGACCACGAACCCGTTACGGCTTGGGTGCTTCTTGGTGTAGTGCGCCACCAGGCACACCATGCGGCCTGCCCCGACCTGAACGGAGATGGCGGTGACCGCCTGGCTGAGCAGGATGGGGATGCCCAGGTGGCGGAATTCGTTCGCGTTCCACAGGCTGCAGACCTCCCCGTTGCCGTGAGGCCGGAGCTCCTCCAAGGCCTGCTTCACCTGCGGGTCCAGCTTGGCGATCGCCTCCTCCATGGGAAGAACGCGCCCTTCCGTGGCGAGCTGCAAGCGGATGCCGCCCATCATGCCGAACTCCTCGTTCAGGGCCACGATGATGATGGCATTGGGATCGTCCAGCCAGTGCTCGTTATTGGTGGTCACATTGCTGATGCCGAAGTCCTCGAGCACTTTGCGGTGCTGGCGAACGAATTCCTGGCACAGTTCCGGCTCCTCGGGGGCGCGGAAGGCCTTCAGGGTCAATTTCAGCATGGCTTCCATGGTCAATGGAGGGTTCGTTGGGGTCGAAGTACGAGCTCCTGCAAGGGTTTGCGCAGGGCTCTTGCGGTGGGCTCGCCACCGGGAGAGATCCTCATCATGAAGAGCGGCCTTCCGACCAGGTCGGGCCAGAGCGCCATGAACCGGGCTTCCAGGCCGAGCAGATCCTCCCGCTCCGCAGGGCGTATTCCCGGCCCGCCCAAGCGTGCGGCGTGGATCAGGAAGATGGGGGCCGAGATGGGGTGGACGGAGACACCGGCCAGGTTGGCCGCCGTCCAGAAGCGCTCGGCTGCCCGGCCTCCCATCAGGCGGGAGGTCGTCCGGTCATCGTCCACCGCCACCAACACCACGGCCGACGCAGCGCGGACCGCCCGTGTCGAGAACCGCTCAAAGGCGCTTCCCCCGCCCCAGGCATCCACCAGGGCCATGGCCCTCGGGTCGCTGGCGATCCGCAGTCCGGCCACATCGTTCAAGCTCATCTCCAGCGTATCGATGTCCAGCCCATCACGGGTGCGTTCCACCTCCTCGGGTGTCCATCGGAGCTCCTGCTGGAAGAACTCCCGGTGTCCGATGGGATTCACCACACGGATGCGTTCGGAGGTGCCGCAGATGGAGGCCAATTCGGCCAAGGCGTCCGGGTCGGTGAGCAGGTGGGCGGAGCAACCGGGCATGGCCGAGGCCAGTGCCAGGGCATCCTTGAGCCTGCCTGGGATCGAAGGGTCGCGTTCCAGCAACTTCCGGTTGGTACACCGGACCGCAATGCCGGCGGCCAGGGATCGGTCGGCTTCCGGCTCCACGTCGGGAGAGCCGACAGGCAGGACATCGATCGCTGCCACCAGCTCGGGCCGGTCCGGTATGGGAGCCAGATGGACCCTGGCGGAAAGACCGTTCTCCTGAATGCGGAGCACGATGTTCTCCACGGCGGTGCCCAGCGCGATGTGTGCGATCAGGTGGTCGGGGTCCCAGATGCTGGCGGAGGCCGCTTCGTCGTGCAGCACGTACAGGCGATCCCCGCGTTGCAGGAACCGCCACGGTTGCATGTTGCCGGCTGAAGGGGCCAGTGCACCCGCTTCGAAGCACCGGACCGCCAATTCCTCGGAGACCAGCCCTGTGTCCGGCGGTGCGCCGAGTGGCAGGTCCGAGGCCTCCGCGGCATCGGCCAGTAGTTCGGCATCGGTAGGCGCCGGAGGCTTGGCGTCCGGCGGGGGGACATCCACGGGGGTGCCCACCAGCTCATCCAGATCAACGAACCAGCGCCCCGAGCCGGTCATGTGGCCAAGGAGGATGCGGCGCACGGCATCACCGGCCAACGCGCCTCCCAGAACCACCGAGGTGGCCAGCTGGGGCCATGTGCTCAGCGTCCTGCCCACTTCCACCACGGAGGCCTTCAGCCGGGGGCTCAGGGTCTCCACGCCCACGATGGGCAGCATGTAGGGCACCTTCTCCTCGCTGGTCAGCGCGTTCGCCGCGGCATCCAGGTCCAGGTGGTCTATCCAGCCGTGCATCAGCGGGCGGTCCGGCTCCAGGTCGAAGCGCTCGATGTCCAGGCAGCCTCGGTCGCTCATGTCCATGACCACGGGGATGCCACGTGCCTTGGCAGCCTTCCGGGCCAGGATCTTGATGTCGATGCTGTCGCACTCCTCGATCACCAGGTCCAGTCCGCCGTCGCCATCGAAGAAGGCGTCCATGTTCTCACGCGTCAGGCCTTCGGTGAAGCAGGTGACCTTCAGGAAGGGGTCGATCTCGGCGATCTCCCGGGCCACGTTCACGGCCTTGTTCATCCCGATGGCGTGGGCCCCGCTGCGAATGCGATTGAGGTTGGTGAGCTCGATGCGGTCGAAGTCGGCGAGCCGGAGCTCACCGGCCGTACGTTCGAGGGCCATGGTCAGTGCCACGGACTGGCCCACGGACAAGCCTATGATGCCCACCCGTTTGCCGGTGAGCCTGGCTTGCTCCTCCCGGGTGATCTTGTTGCGGTTCCGGTCGGTGCGCACCTCAATGAACTCCTCCTCATCGAGCAGGTGAACGAGGCGCCCGGACCAGGGATAATGGACCCACACGCCATGGGTGGCGGCCGGCTTTCCGTTCAGCCGGGCATGCACGGCCTTGTCCAGTTCCTCGTTCGAAAGGGGGTGCAGCGGCGAACGGGCCTTCAGGAGGTCGCGCAATTGGCCCTCCAGCTGGTCATGGACCTGAACGCCCGGTGTTTCCAGGAGTTCCTCCCAGCGGCGCAGGTCGGCCGGGACTGCAAGCCGCAGGATCTCAGGCGTGTGCAGGTCGCGCAGGGCCGCTGCCTGGCCAAGTTTTTCGGCCAACCTCTCGTTCATGGATGCAGGCTAAGACGATCTGAAGAGTGGGTCGAAGATAGCCTGGCATGAGTTATGAACAAATTTTCAACATTTTATTTCTGTGTGGAACCATTCCGTGGCGATCCGCGTAGAGGTGACCCGTATCAAATGACCCGATCATGGGAGCCGAACGCCTTCACCCCGCCGCCTCCGCGACCCGTCCCACGGTGCTGTACGTGGATGATGACGCACCCAACCGGCAAGCCTTCCAGGCGGCCTTCCGGCGCGACATGGACATCCTGCTGGCCGGAACGAGCCTGGAGGCCCTCGACCTGCTCACCAAGCACCAGGTCCATGTCATCATCACCGATCAACGGATGCCCCTGACCCAGGGTCATGAACTGCTCCGCCTGGTACGCGAGCGTCATCCCCGGGTGCGCCGCATGTTGGTGACCGGTTACGCCGACCTGCAGGCCGTGATCGATGCAGTGAACCAGGGTGGTGTGATGCACTACATCCCCAAACCGTGGAACACGGGCGATGTCCTGAACGCCGTCCGCGACGCCTTCGCCGGCTATCTGGAGGAAGCCGAGCGCACGGCCTATACGGAGCGCCTCGTTCAGGCCAACCAGCAACTGGAGTTCGCCCTGCGGCAACATCTGCTCTCCTGACCGTGGCCTTGGGCCGCATCTTTGCGGCCATGTCCGTCAAGTCCACCCTCGTCACTGCCGCCCTGCCGGCGGCACTTTCCCTCTCCGCCCAATGCGACCGTTGGCAGCAGCGCATCCGGTGCAGCATGGACGTTGAACTTGATGTCCGTACGCACAGGTTCTCCGGCGAGCAGGAACTCCGTTACACGAACAACAGTCCCGATACCCTTCGGGAGCTGTACTTCCATCTCTACTTCAATGCCTTCAGGCCGGGCAGTGAGATGGACGTGCGATCCCGCACCATCGCCGACCCCGATGAACGCATCGGTGGGCGCATCGCCGAACTGAAGCCGGAGGAGCAGGGGGAACTGCAGGTCACCCGGCTCACCGGACAGGGACGGGAGCAGACCTTGGAACACCTGGGGACCGTGTTGCGGGTCAGGCTGGAGAAGCCCATCCTGCCGGGTCGGACCAGCACCTTCGAGCTCGAATTCGAAGGACAGGTCCCCGTCCAGATCAGGCGCTCCGGGCGCGACAATGCCGACGGCATCGCCTACAGCATGACCCAGTGGTACCCCAAGGTGGCCGCTTACGATGACCGTGGCTGGCACGCCGATCCTTACGTGGCCCGCGAGTTCTATGGGGAATGGGGCGATTACGACGTGCGGATCACCCTGGACAGCAGTTTCACGGTGGCGGCAACCGGCGTGCTGCAGAACGCGGTCACCATCGGACGTGGCTACGATACCGGAGGAAAGGCCCTGAAGAAACAGTCCGGGGAACGTTGGACCTGGCATTTCCTGGCCGAGGATGTGCATGATTTCGCCTGGGCGGCCGACCCCGACTATGTGCATACCACGGCACAGGTTCCGGATGGTCCGTTGCTGCACTTCTTTCACCAGCCCGACGGGGCCACGGACGAGGCCTGGGCCCAGTTGCCCGCCTACATGGTGAGGAGCTTCCAATACATGAGCGCGCACTTCGGACGCTATCCCTGGCCCCAGTTCAGCTTCGTGCAGGGCGGTGACGGCGGCATGGAATACCCCATGCTCACGTTGATCACCGGCGGCCGGCGGCTGGGAAGCCTGGTGGGCGTGAGCGTGCACGAAAGCGTGCATAGCTGGTACTACGGGGTGTTGGCCAGCAACGAAGGCCAGTACCCCTGGATGGATGAAGGCATGACGGAGTATGCGTCCAGCAAGGTGATGCAGCAGCTCTTTCCCCGGGAGGGCGACCCGCATGCCGGTGCGTTCCGCAGCTACGAGGCCCTGGCGCGCAGCGACCGGCATGAGCCCATGAGCCTGCATGCGGACCACTTCAGCACCAACTTCGCCTACGGAGTCACCGCCTACAGCAAGGGGGAGCTCATGGTCCACCAACTGGCCCCGGTGATCGGTGAACGGACGGTGATGGATGGGCTGCGGCGCTACTGGAACGCCTGTGCCTTCGAACATCCCCGTCCGGTGGACCTGGAGCGCAGCATGGAAAAGGCGAGTGGGCTGGAGCTGGACTGGTATTACGATGAATGGATGAACACCGTGCGTGAACTGGACTACGGCATCGCCGCCGTGATGGGCCGGGAAGGTGCCACGCGCATCGTATTGCGCCGGGAAGGGGAGATGCTGATGCCGGTGGACCTGGCGGTGGAGCTGAGGAGTGGGGAAGTGCAGCGGTGGCATGTACCTCTTTCCCTCACCCTGGGTGCCAAGGCCCCCGGTTCCGAGGAGTTCGATTTCACGGTGTTGCCTGCCTGGCAGTGGACCGATCCGGAGTATGCCATTCAGTTGCCCGTTGCACTGGGCGACATCGTACGGGTGGAGGTGGACCCGGACGCGCGAACGGCCGACCTGGACAGGTCCAACAACGCGGTGGTGCTGGACGGTGCCAGCGGATTCGCCAGGCCTTAGCGCCTCAGGCTGGACAGCCCCCCATCGACACCGATCACCTGCCCGGTGATCCAGGACGCATCCGGCCCCAGCAGGAAGGCCGCCAGGGCGGCCACGTCGTCCGGCCTGCCATGCCGTTGGAGGGGGTGCCGCTCGTCGGCGGCCTTGCGCTTCTCCGGTGTGGCCAACAATCGCTCGGCCAGCGGCGTGTCGGTCAGACTGGGCGCGATGCAATTCACCCGGACATGCGGAGCCAATTCAGCGGCCAGCGAACGGGAAAGCCCTTCCACACCGGCCTTGGCCGATGCCACGGCCGCATGAAATGGCATGCCCTGGGAAACGGCCACCGTGCTGAAGAAAAGCATGCCCGCCCCGGGAACCTTCCGCAGCCTAAGCGCGGTATCCTGCGCGGCCCGGAACGCGCCTACCAAATTCACTTCCAAAGCCTGTCGGAGGTCCTCCGTGGAAAGGCCTCGGACCGGCTTCAGGTCGATGGTGCCGGGACAATAGGCCATGCCGCCCAGCGCCTCCGGCAGCTCCGAGGTGGGCAGACCGTCCGCAACCACGTCTGCCTGCAGGTGGCGTTCCACGCCGGTGGGAGCATCATCCGAACGGCCGACGGTCCATACGCGTGCCCCGGCAGTTAGCAGGCGTTCTGCGAGCTCCCGGCCGATCCCGCGGGTGCCGCCGATCACCAGCACGGGCTCAGGCCACATGCCCATGCCGCTGCCGGGTGCCTTCCTCCAATTCCTTCACCCCACGGACCAGGTAGGCCACCAGGGTGTTCACATGCCCTTGGAACAACAGGTCGTTCGCCTTGCGCAGGAACCTCCTGCGCCTGTTCTTCACATCCGTGGAAATGATCACCATGGCAAATAATGTTTGATCTTGGAACAGCATGATCGAACAAAAGGTTCGTTCAGGCGGTGGTCACGGGTATTCCCTGGAGCAGCCGGACCATGGCCCGCCGATGTTCGGCAGCTGCGGACAGCGAAAGCCGTTCTCCGTTCAGCAGGATGAAGTGGTAGGTGCATCTGCCGGCCCGTTCCACGAGTTGCACGCCCACCAATTCGCGGTCGGGAAGAGGAATGGCGAGGGTTTCCAGCAGGCATCGGCACCGGAACAGCCAACCGGAAGTGCGCCTCTCCAGGTTGCAGAAGCGCCGGTCCTCCTGCCGGTATACCCGGGTCAGCAGGTCTTCCGGGCCATCCACCAGGAGCAGGCGTGGGGAGCCGGTGCCACCCGAACGGATGGAACGCCAGAGGCCGATGGGAGGCCCGCAGCGTTGACGGATGCGGCGTTCCACCTCGGGATCGTTGTAGCTCACGTTGTAGTGCTCCACACCGGGTGAACACCGCTCCCTCTCCGTAGGTTCCCGGATGGATGAGGAGCCTCAGGTCCGCCGATCATGTGACCTGTATACTTGTCCGACGTCACAACGCACGAACCTCAAACGAACAACGATATGCTCGATCAATTGATCAACGGTCTGAAGGACCAGGTGGGAGGCGACCTCATCGGCAAACTGGGTCTTGACCAGGGCCAGGCCGATGGGGCCATCAACGCGGCAGCCGACAGTGTGAAGGACGTGGTGGGCGGTGGCGATGGCTTCGATGTGAGCGATGCGCTCAGCCTGTTCAGCAAGGGCAGCAACAGCTCCGGAGCCGATGCGCTGTTGGGCAAGCTGGGCACCGATTACCTCGGAAAGCTCACCGGTCAGGTGGGTCTGGACGCCGGCAAGGCCGCCTCGGTGAAGGACCTGGTGATGCCGGTATTGACCTCCTTCCTGACCGAGAAGATCGGTGGCAACAAGGAAATGCTGGCCGGCCTGCTCGGAAACGCCGGCAAAGGGCTGCTGGGCGGTCTGGGCGACAAGGTGGGCGGCCTGGGCAAGCTCTTCGGATGAACCACTTAGCACGAACACGAACCCCAAAACCACACTGATCCGACATGGGATATTACAAGACGATCGACGGAAAACAGTACGACGGTGCCATCATTGAAATGGCCGAGGAACTGACCAAGGGCCGTGGCGATGGACGCATCTCCATGGACGATGCCGGCAAGCTGCTGAACGCGGTGAAGGATGGTGACAGCTACACGGACGTGGAGAAGGACACCATGGCCTACATCCGCGACAAGTTCAAGTGGACCGATGAGGCGGACGAGTGGTTCCGCACCGAGATCCGCAAGTGGGCCGCGACCAAATAAGCATCCGGACCATGGGAATACTGAAAGTCATCGAGATCCTCGCCAGCAGTCCGAACAGCTGGGAGGAGGCCGCCGCGAACGCCGTGACGGAGGCCACGAAGACCGTTCGCGGCATCAAGTCCGTCTACATCCAGGAGCAGAGCGCCACCGTGGAGGACGGCAAGATCAAGGAGTACCGCTGCAACTGCAAGATCACCTTCTCGGTGGGCGGTTGACGGTCCGACCATACTGATGAGGGGGAGGGGCTTCGGCCCCTCTTCTACCTTTGGCGCATACCCCCTGTCATGAGCGACCAGCAAGCGTTCCGCACCGCGATGGTGGACGGATATACCGTGAAAGGTGACAGCATCGTCCTCGGCGGCGCGCTCCTGAACGGTGAGGTGCCCGAAGGGGCGCTCGTCCGGGTGCCCCTGCGCACCATGAACCGGCATGGCCTGATCGCCGGTGCGACGGGGACCGGCAAGACCAAGACCCTGCAGGTGATCGCCGAGCAACTGTCCCAGAAGGGCGTGCCGGTGCTATTGATGGACATCAAGGGCGACCTGAGCGGGATCGCCGCGCCGGGCAGCGACCACCCCAAGATCCAGGAACGGCACGCCAAGCTCGGCTTCCCCTACGAGCCGCAGGCCCTGCCCGTGGAGCTGTTGACCCTGAGCGACGAGCCGGGCGCCCGGCTGCGGGCCACGGTGAGCGAGTTCGGACCGGTGCTGCTGGGCCGCATCCTGGAGCTGAACGACACCCAGCAGAGCATCCTGGCCCTGGTGTTCAAGTACTGCGACGACCACGGTTGGCCGCTGCTGGACCTGAAGGACCTGCGGCGGGTGCTGCAGTGGATCACCAACGAAGGGAAGGACGAGGTGCAGGGGACCTACGGCCAGGTGAGCTCCGCCTCGGTGAACACCATCCTGCGAAAGATGATCGAATTGGAGCAGCAGGGCGCCGAACGCTTCTTCGGCGAGCGCTCCTTCGACGTGAACGACCTGCTGGAACTGCGGGACGGCAAGGGCGTGGTGCACATCGTACGGCTGACGGACATCCAGGACAAGCCCAGGCTCTTCAGCACCTTCATGCTGTGCCTGCTGGCCGAGATCTACAGCACCTTCCCCGAGGAGGGCGACCCCGAGAAGCCCAGGCTGGTGCTCTTCATCGATGAGGCGCACCTGATCTTCGACACCGCCACCAAGGCCCTGCAGGACCAGTTGGAGACCATCATCAAGCTGATCCGCTCGAAGGGGGTGGGCGTGTACTTCTGCACGCAGGACCCCAGCGACGTGCCCGAGAGCATCCTGGGCCAGCTGGGCCTGAAGGTGCAGCATGCGCTCAGGGCCTTCACCGCCAAGGACCGGCGCACCATCAAGCGCACGGCGGAGAACTACCCGCTCACCGACTTCTATGACACCGAGACGCTGCTCACCTCGCTGGGCATCGGGGAGGCGCTCGTGACCGCACTGAACGAGAAGGGCATCCCCACGCCACTCGCACACACGCTGCTCCGCGCTCCCATCACTCGCATGGACGTGCTGTCGCCGCTGGAGATCGACGGCCTCGTGGCACGGAGCGAGCTGGTGAGGACCTACAACGAGGTCATCGACCGGGAGAGTGCCTTCGAGATCCTGGAGGCCAAGCTGAAGCAAGCGGCCAAGGAAGAAGAGAAGCCGGAGCCTGAAGTGGAACGCCGGCGACCCAAGAAAGAGGAGCCCAGTGTGCTGGAGGACCTGAGCAAGAACACGATGGTCCGCCAGGTCGGTCGCACGGTGTTCCGCGAACTGACCCGTGGTCTGCTGGGCGTGCTGGGGGTGAAGGCGGTGCGCAGCCGGAGGGCCAAGCGATGAGACCGCGCTTCCTGCTGCCCTTCCTGGCCGGTTGCGCAGCCCCGACCGGGACGCCGGACCTGCCGGAGGTGGCGGCCCAGGAGGTCGAGGGTCGTGGGCTCGAGGCCCAGGTGGTCTTCTACAACGTGGAGAACCTCTTCGACACCAAGGACGACCCGCGCACCAATGACGACGACTTCACCCCGGCGGGACGGCTGCAATGGACCGCCGACCGCTACGCCACCAAGCTGTCCCACCTGGCCCAGGCCATCTCCTGGAGCGGTGATGAACTTCCCGACCTGGTCGGACTGGCCGAGGTGGAGAACCGGGCCGTGGTGGAGGACCTGGCCGGCACCTCACCCCTGGATGGTGGGCAATACGAGGTGGTCCATTTCGACTCCCCCGACGAGCGGGGCATCGATGTGGCCCTGCTGGTGAAGCGTGGGGTGGGGGAGGTGACCGGCGAACGTGCCCTGCGGGTGGACCTGGACGGCGACCACACCCGCGACGTGCTGTACGCCAGGCTGGGGACGGAGGGAACGACCTGGCACCTGTACGTCTGCCATTGGCCCAGCCGGCGGGAAGGTCCGGCGGTGAGCGCTCCCAAGCGCCTGGAGGCAGCCCTCACCCTCCGCGAACACCTGGATGAGGTCCGCGGTCCGGGCGACCGGGTGCTGATCATGGGCGACTTCAACGACACGCCGACCGACGCCAGCATCCAGAAAGGACTGAGTGCCACCTGCGACCCGTCGGCCGGGCTGGTGGCACTCATGTGCGTGGACCAGCCCGAGGGACATGGCAGCCACAACTTCCGGGGCGACTGGGCCTACCTGGACCAGTTCATCACCGATCCGGTAACGGCCGGGGAGGTGGCTTCGGCCAAGGCCCTGTGGGACCAACGGCTGCTGTTCCGGCACCCGAAATACGGCCGCTCCCCGGACAAGACCTACAGCGGAACCAGCTACAAGGGCGGGTACAGCGACCACCTGCCCATCGTGCTACGGCTCCGCTAGCGGCGGTTCATGTAGATCATCAGGTAGTACAGCAGCGTGCCGATGGAGCCGATCGCGGCCACCACGTAGGTGCGTGCGGCCCATTTCAGGGCGTCGGCGCTCATGGCGTACTCGCCGGTGTTCACGATCTGCCGCTCCTTCAGCCACTTCAGGGCCCGGTTGCTGGCATCGTACTCCACCGGCAGGGTGATGATGCTGAACAGGGTGGTGGTGGCGAACAGGATGATCCCGATAAGCAGGAGCTGCGGAAAGGTGTTGATGAGCAGGATGCCCCCGAGCAGGATCCACTGCACCAGGCTGGAGGTCACGCTCACCACGGGCACCAGCTTGCTGCGGAACTGGAGCCAGCTGTAGGCCTGCGCGTGCTGCACGGCATGTCCGCATTCGTGCGCCGCGACCGCTGCGGCCGCCGCGTTGCGCTCGCTGTACACCGCCTCGCTCAGGTTCACCGTGCGGGTGGCGGGGTTGTAGTGGTCGGTCAACTGTCCCTTCACATGGGTCACCTTCACGTTGGTGATGCCGTGGTCGGCCAGCATGCGTTCGGCGATCTCCTT
>ERZ795048.1985-NODE-1985-length-17166-cov-6.186254_pt1 | contig 17166 bp, 12 predicted proteins | sample MGYA00375132_ERZ795048 | MGnify/ENA primary metagenome ERZ795048 (study PRJEB30177, sample SAMN05720225) | activated sludge metagenome | isolation source: Anaerobic digester | place: Hong Kong | collected 2014-12-17 ...
TTATAATGACAACTTGAAGTGGGAAAAAACAACGACTTACAATGCAGGGCTTGACCTCGGTTTCTTGAAGGGGCGTATCAATACTTCTATTGATGTATATTATCGTAAGACTAATGATTTGTTGAACTTTGTCTATATTTCAGCTGGTACGAACTTCCGTAATCAAGTGAATAGTAATGTTGGTTCTTTGGAAAATAAAGGTCTTGAATTTTCTATTGATGCAAAACCAATTGTTACTGATGATTTAGTTTGGACTGTAGGTTTTAATGCTACATACAATGACAATGAAATTACAGAATTGACTGCAGGTGATGATGATAGCTATTACGTAGCTACTGGTAATATTAGTCAAGGTACTGGTACAACTATACAGGCACATGCTGTAGGTCATCCAGCCTCTTCATTCTATGTATTCCAACAAGTCTATGATGAAGCAGGTAAACCAATTGAAAATAGTTATGTCGACCGTGATGGAAATGGTGTAATCAATGATGGTGACCGTTACTTCTATAAGAAACCAGCTGCAGATGTACTTCTTGGATTTACTTCAAAAGTTGTCTGGAAAAAATGGGACTTTAGTTTCTCTTTACGTGCTAGTTTAAACAACTACGTCTATAATGATGTTGAAGCAAACAATGCAAATACACATACACTATTTAGCCCTCAAAATTTCTTGAGTAACCGTCCTACAATGGTTCTTGCTAATGACTTTAGTGGTATTGGAAATTACTACATGTCAGATTATTATGTACAAAACGCGTCATTCTTGAAGTTGGATAATGTAACTTTGGGGTATTCTTTCAAAGACTTATTCAAAACAGGTATTAGTGGCCGTGTATATGGTACAGTACAGAATGTATTGACTGTTTCGGATTATAAGGGACTAGATCCAGAAATCCAAAGTGGTATTGATAACAATATCTATCCACGTCCATTGGTGTCTATTCTTGGTCTTAGCCTTAATTTCTAATAATCAACGAACGACATAAAAAAGATAATCATATGAAATTCAATAATATTACAAAATGGCTCCCAGCTGCTGCGATTGTTGTGGCATTAGGTATGTCATCATGTACAAATGACTTGGATGTAACTCCAATCGATCCTAACACACAGTCTGAGTTCCTTCAGAACGAGGTGTTTACAAAGATATACTCCACGCTTGCATTGACAGGGTCGCAAGGTCCTGCTGGTATGGGTGATGTTGATGGTATTGACGAAGGTCAGTCAGCATTCTACCGTTTGGTTTGGAATGCGCAAGAATTGCCTACAGATGAGCTGAAATGTAACTGGGGTGACCCTGGTATCCCTGAGTTCAATACTAATACATGGAATGCGACTACTTCTGTGGTAGAAGGACTTTATTATCGTTTATATTTTGATGTGACATTGTGTAACTTTTTCCTAGATAAAACTAGTGGGAAAGACGATGCAACTTCTGTTGCTCAACGTGCTGAAGCTCGTTTTATGCGTGCATTGAACTTTTATTACTTGATGGATATGTTTGGTAATGTAGCCTTTCCGTTACAGTTATCTGCAACCAATCCAGATCCTATCAATCGTGCAGATTTGTATACTTGGTTGATCAATGAATTAGTAGGTCCTGAAGGATGTGTGAATGATATGTTGGAACCAGGAGAAGCCACATATGGTCGTGCAGACAAAGCGGCTGCTTGGTTGCTTGCTGCTCGTTTGTACCTAAATGCAGAGGTGTACACAGGTACAGCTGATTGGACAAATGCAGCGTTGTATGCAAAGAAAGTGATGGACTCGAAATATAGCTTAGCACCTACTTATCGTAACTTATTTGTTGCTGATAATAATGAAAATGGTGCTCAAGTAGAAGTCCTTTTGCCGATTATGCAAGATGGTATCAAAACACAGTCTTATGGTGGTAGCACTTTCTTAATTGCCTCCACTCACAAAGGTGATATGGGTACATATGGTATTACCGGTGCATGGGCTGGAAACAGAGCAACTGCAAACATGATGCAAAAGTTCTTCCCTGATGATGATGCTCCTCATGCTGATGAAGCAGATATGGTAACTGCTGCAAATGATGATCGTGCTTTATTCTTTGGTATTGATCGTGAGTTGTACATTGCCGATAAGACTACAGAATTTGTTAATGGATATAGTTCTACTAAATTTAACAATGTAAGAAGTGATGGCAATGCCTCTAAAGACTCTAATTTTGCTGATACAGATATTCCATTCCTTCGTGCTGCTGAAGCTTACTTAACATATGCTGAGGCAAATGCTCGACTAAATGGCGGTGTGACAGATGCCCTAGGTACAGCTGCTATTGACGCGTTGCGCACACGTGCACATACGACTACACAAGCAGTGTATGACTTAAACTTTATCTTAGACGAATGGAGCCGTGAGTTTAGTTTTGAAGGTCGTCGCCGTATTGATTTGATTCGTTTTGGTAAATTTGGTGGTGTGAATAATTACAATTGGGAATGGAAAGGTGGTTTACAAACAGGTACATCGTTTGCATCTTACTTAAATGTATTCCCTATTCCTGGTAAGGACTTGAACAACAACAATAAATTGTCTCAAAACCCAGGTTATTAATCCTAGAGTCTAATAGCAAACAGAAAAATCATAGAAAAATGAAGAAATTAACAATATTGGCTACTGTGCTTTTAGGGCTATCATTCTTCACAGCTTGCGACAGCGACCGTGACAGCAATCCTACCTATAAGCAGCCAACTACATTTACGCTGAATCAGCCAGCAGCTTCTAGTGGCAATTACTTGCTTGAAGATACTGAATATGTAACAGTGACAACTACACAACCAGATTATGGCTATACAGCTCCAGTTGTGTATGCGGCTCAAATCTCTTTGTCACCAGATAGCTGGGTAGCACAAACAGATGACAATGAAGGTACCATGCGTGAATTAGATACTAAATCTACTTCTGCAAAGATTAATATGCCTACTGCCGAAATCGATCGTGCGCTTGTTGAATTAGCGAAATACGCTAGTGAAGAGGCTACTCCAGTGACACAAACATTTTATGTGCGTTTGAAAGCAACTGTTGATAGACAAGAATCGGTCTATTCTAATGTGATTGCATTGACAGCAGTACCTTACTATATTGAGTTGAAGGCAGCTTTGCCAAACTTCTTCTTCCTTATAGGTAATTGTATTGGTGATGCCTCATGGAGCAACGGTATGGACAAGATTGGTACAGCTACAGTACCTATGGCGCTAGTAGATGGTGCTTCTTATAATGTGAAGACTGGTGATGGTCTATTTACATTTACAGGAAACTTCCCTGCTGCTTCAGAGAATAAAGGTTTCAAATTGATTGGTCTTATTGACGGCGCAATTAGTTGGGATTCACAATGGGGTAACGGTGATGACGGTGATACTCCAGGAAATGAAGACTTACGCCATAATGATGGTGGATCTGGTCACATCGGATTTACAGAAGCTGGTTGGTATAAGATCAATTTGAATACAGAAACCAACACCATGACATTCGATCATTTGGATGCTGAACCACATGCTGCTTATGACAATCTAGGTATTATTGGTACCTTCAATGAATGGGCTGATCAGGAACCAATGACTCAAGTTGGTGACTTTACTCATGTGTGGACTATCACAAAGACTTTCACAGAAGATGCAGAATTGAAGTTCCGTGCCAATGGAAGTTGGGATTACAACTGGGGAGCGAAGAGTGCACCAGCTGCACAAGGTGAAGATGAATTCCCTTATGGTATGACTGGTGGTGAAAATATCAGCGTTCCTGCTGGTACGTACATCATTATCTTTAATGATATTGATCTAACATACTATTTCTTTGCACAAGAATCATAATCTACTAATCCAAAAGAAAATGAAGAATATTTCAATCTATATGATGTCCTTTTTCATGGCTGCAGGATTTGTAGCATGTAATACATTTGATGAGGACTATAATGGTGATGTGGTTGCGCCACAGAGCTATACAGAGGATGGCGCTTATGGCACTACGTTTACTGTAGGTGAGTCTGGAGCTATCGATTTGCGTACAGCAGAAACACAAGTTTCTTTGTTTGATGTGACGGCAATTCCAGAATTTGCGACTGTAGAAGGGGCTAGTGTAGTTTATCATGCTTTGCTTTCCAAAACGGATGACTTGGCTGATGCTCAAAAAATTACTTTGACTGCCAATGGAACAGCACTTTCTGCAACTAGTTCCGATCTAGATGCTATTGTCAAAGCAATGTATGGTAAAGAACCGGTTGCTCGTACAGTATATGCACGTGTGATGGCTGCTGCTACTGATGTCAACGAGAATACCTTGTCTCTTGGCTCTGGGGTTAAAACATTGACATTGACACCAAATATGCGTACTATTGCACCTAGCTATTTGTTATATAGCACTGATGCTGGCGCTACTGGTGTGGCATTGAACCATAGTGAATCGAGTGTATATGAAGATACTAGTTTCCAATTGATGTTTGAAGTTACGACTGCTGGTCAAACTTTTATTATCAAGTCTGAAGATGGTACACAAACTTTAGGGGCAGCTGCTGGTTCTGAAACTGCAACCGAAGGTACTCTTGTTGAATCAGATGCACAACCTATTACATTTGGTGATCCAATGTGGTATAAGTTGACTGTCAATATGGAAACTTTGGCATATACAATCGAAGCATACAACATGTCTCCAAAACTATATGTACCAGGTAATCATCAAGGATGGAGCCCATCTACAGCTCCACAAATGTTGAATCCTGATATGGCTGGAATTTACTCAGGCTTCATGTATCTAAATGGAGAATTTAAAATGACTGGTCAACCAGACTGGGGACCTGTAGAGTATAACTTTGGTAATGTGTCATCTAAGAGTGCTAATATCACAGAAGGTGGTGGTGGCAACTTTAACATTGAGGCAGGTTTCTACCAATTGAAGTACACTCTTTCAACAAATAGTTTGGAAGCAACACCATTTACATGGGGGATCATCGGATCTGCTACCGAAGGAGGTTGGGATGCACAACAAAACATGACTTACGATCCAGCAGAAGGTTGCTGGGTAATTGAAGATGTTACTTTGACTGCAGGAACAGATACTAACCAATTTAAGTTCCGTGGTAATGATGATTGGAATTATAATTTTGGCGGAGATCTAAATGACTTGAAAAATAATGGTGCAAATATTGAAGTGCCTAGCGCAGGTCAGTGGACTATCAAGTTGTTCTTTGGCGTAGATGGTACAGTTCGTGCAACAATGGACAAGCTTGATGCACCAATATAATCCATATGAAATAACATCCTGCATCGTCACCGAGGTGATGATTAGATAATGTAGATGCTTGAGGGCCGTCCTTGCAGGGGACGGCCCTCTCTTTTTTATATTGGGCACGTTTAACTGAGCGCAAACGTTTGTATCCTTAGTCCTATCTGGTTTTATCTATATTGTTATATAGTATAGGTATATTCCTTATCTTTGTGTACAATCCAATAAACTGTTAATTAAAAATCAAGAACCTTATGAAAGCATTTTCCATTCGACTGTTCCTGTTAATGGCTGTATTATTCGCCACAGCTGCGTGTAGCGGTGGTGATGATCCATTGCCAAAACCTGATGTCGACCCCACAGAGGCTACATTTACTTCGACTATTGAAGTTCCAGCTACTAAGGTAGAGAACAACAATTGGGTAGGAGGTGAAGAAGTTGGTATATTTATGGTTAAAAGTGGTACTTCTGTTTTCCAAACAGTATCTGGTATGTCCAATACCAAGTACACTGCTGCTGTAGATGGAGTACTCAGTCCAACATCAACTAAACAACTGTATCCTGCCGATGGTAGTGCCGTGAGCTTTGTGGCGTATTATCCATATAGTGTATCTGCATCTTCTGGTAGCATTGCTATTGATTTGTCTTCGACAACTACAGATCATGATTTGATTGTCGCAAAAACTGGAGCCTCTTATAGTAAAGATAACACTGCTGTTGCACTTTCGTTTGCTCATGTGTTGAGTAAGATCCAATTTACTGTGCAAGATGCTTCTGGTGCACCTGTTGATGCTAGTAAGTTGACCGTAGCTGCACATGTTAATAATCAAGGTACATATTCTGTTGTTAGTAATACACTAACAGTTGTTTCTTCCATTGAAAAAAATACTGAATTGACAGTACAATCGAAGGATGGTGCAACGATTGCACATGGTATTTTGCTGCCATCAACAACTTCTGGAACCAGCACTGTCAACACCTTAAAGAAAGTCACATTTTCTTATGATGGTATAGACTATACGTGGTCTATTGATGAAACAGGTATCGATATGGATGCCAATACTCAGTACAACTATGTGGTCAAATTGCCTACAGATAATACAGAAGTGACTGTTATTGAGCAGGAGGCTATTACCGGTTGGGGTGTAGAACATACAAATATTCCTACCGAGGATTATTCACAAGTGCCTGTAGGATTCAGTTTCAATCCAGAGACATTGAACGCCGACCAAGCTGTAACCATTCGTTTCAAAGCCGATACTAATTCAGATCTATATAATTTTACTGGTGATTGTTATCTACACACTGGTGTGATTATTGAAGGACAATGGAACTATGTGCCAACAGAATGGGATGAAAATATAGATAAGAATCACTGGAAAAAACTAACCAGTAATATTTGGGAAATTAAATTGGAGCCAAGTATTCGTGAATGGTTTGCTTCAGGAGAATCTCCAGTTAATAAATTAGGCCTAATCATTCGTAGTGCTGACGGAACTAAAAAAGGTCTTGCCAATGATTATTTCGTATCTGTTACTGATAATCAATATGAAGGATTTGTACCTGATGCATCTAAGATTAAGCAAGAAACAATGCCTGCTGGCCTTGAATATGGTATCAATAAGGTTGGTTCAACGCAAGTGACCATCGTACTTTATGATAAAGATACTGTGGGCAGTCATCACGAGTATGCTTACGTGGTTGGTGATATGAATAATTGGACATTGGCCAATGACGATACTAGTTTGATGAAACGTGATGACGCTGCTGGATGTTGGTGGATTACTTATTCAGGATTAGATGCCACAAAAGAATATCATTTCCAATACTATATTGGTGATGGAGCTGATACATTCCGCATGGCTGATGCTTATAGTCGTAAGATTCTAGATCAAAGTAATGACAAGTATATTCCTGAGTCTACATATCCATCTTCGGAAAAACAATATCCTACTGGAGCTATTGGAACAGTGACTTGTTTTAAGATTCAAGAAGATTCATATAACTGGCGAGTGCCTAACTTCCAGATTGAAAACAAGAAGGATCTTGTTATCTATGAGTTGCATTTGCGTGATTTTACAGAAACACATGATCTTGCAGGTGCAAAGGCCAAACTTGATTACTTAGTACAACTAGGTGTGGATGCTATTGAGTTGATGCCAACGCAAGAATTCGATGGTAACGATAGTTGGGGATATAACCCATGTTTCTATTTTGCCATGGATAAAGCATACGGTACAGATGCAGATTATAAAGATTTTATCGATGCCTGTCATGAAAAGGGACTAGCAGTTATTCTAGATGTGGTGTACAATCATGCTACGGGAGCTTCTCCATTAGCTCGTTTGTATTGGGATAGTGCAAATAATAAAACTGCAAGCAATAACCCTTATTTTAATGTAGATGCTAAACACCCATATAATGTGTACCATGATTTCAATCATGAAAGTACTTCTACGCGTCAATACTTTAAGCGCAATTTGAAGTTCTTGTTGAATGAGTATAAGTTTGATGGATTCCGTTTTGACCTTGCTAAGGGACTTACACAAAATGCGCAAAACGGTGGTAGCACGTCTGTCGATAATGGAGCATATGATGCTTCTCGTGTCGCTATTATCAATGATTACCATAGTGCAATGGTGGAAGCCAATCCAAATGCCATGATGATTTTGGAAGGATTTATGGACAATAGTGAAGAAACAGCCTATGCAGATGAAGGTATCTTCTGTTGGAGAAATTGTAACGAAGCTTTTTGTGAAACGGCAATGGGCTGGGCTGGTGTCAAATCAACGCTTAACCGTATGTATGAACCAAAGGGCAACTGGGTATCTTATATGTGTAGTCATGATGAAGAACGTCCTGCATTTAAGCAGTTTACCTCTGGGCACGATTACTTCCAGTATTCACAAGCTGCACTATCAGGTCAGGAGCTAGAAAATGGAATGAAACAAATTGGTGTCAACTTGTCGCTATTCTTAACAGCGCCTGGACCTAAGATGGTTTGGCAGTTTGATGAATTAGGATATGACTACTCTATTGAGGAAAATGGCCGTACTGGTTCTAAGCCAATCAAGTGGGATTACTTCAATACAAATGGACCACGTAGAGATTTGTATAATACTTTCTCTAAGATTATGGAACTTCGTAATAACAATGAAGACCTATTTGATATTTCTAGTACTATTTCTAAGGACTGGGATGGTAGTCACTGGGATCAAGGTAATTTTACCAAGTTGACTTCACCAGATGGTACCAAACACTTGCTTGTAGTTGCTAACTTCTCGGGAAGTGCTAAGACTTATTCTATGACTTTCCAACATACAGGTACTTGGACAGAATACATGTCTGATGATGTGTTCCCAGTAAACACACAAACAATGACAGTAAATGTGCCTGCTTATGGATTCAAGATCTTTACAGACTTCTAACTTGAGTAGATCATGAGTATGAATGCATGATACCCATCATTACAGTCATGATAACAGGATTGATGTTATCATGATTGTGTGGTGGGTATCATGCAATTTCTTTAAACACACAAAAAAGGGATGCAACCTAAATGGTTGCATCCCTTTTTAATTTCTTTAATCTCATGCCCTAAGGCAAATCATATCGAAATAAGAATTAATTCTTCTTACGATTACCGTAACGGTTCATGAACTTATCTACACGACCAGCTGTATCCACAAGCTTAGACTTACCAGTGTAGAATGGGTGAGATGTATTTGAGATTTCAAGCTTTACTAGAGGATACTCTGCGCCTTCAAACTCAATAGTTTCTTTCGTGTTGGCTGTACTCTTTGACAAGAAACAGTCACCGTTAGACATGTCCTTGAATACTACAGGACGATAATTTTCAGGATGGATTCCTTTTTTCATCTTACTATATTTTTTTTATTGATTTGCTGTTTAATACTATTTGGTAAGAATAGTGTAATGGGCATTTTCAGCGCACAAAGATACGAACACTTGGTGGACTGACCAAATGTTTTGTTAGTTTTTCACTATGCCATAGTGGATTTTATATATTTACCCCTGTGTTTATCTATATGTTTGATAGTGCTATAGGCTTCTTTTGGGGGTTATTCAGTGTCGGTTAGTTTGTTGTTCAGATGAAAAGGTAAAGTCTCTTTTGAAATTAAATGAATGGGCATATAATGAATGATATGTTCTGGTCTCTGTTTAAACAAAATGTATTCACATAGGGTTTGTACACTTTTGTATCCTTGTCGTTCAGGGTCTTGAGCAATGAGAAAATCAATGTTCCCGCCTTGTAATGCCTCAATGTTTTGTGCGAGCAAGTCGTATCCAATTACGTGAAAGTCTTTATTGGGTTGTTCCTTCCTTAAATAATTAGCTAATATAAATGAGTTGGAGTTGAAAAATACCCCCACATAGGCATTAGGATGTTGGGCAAAGAAAATCTCTAAAAGTGTATCGTCTTCTTCAGGGTGTTTGGCTGGTAAATCCAAAGTGTGTATAGGACAGTCTTTGTGAAAGGTGTGCATGTATTCTAGGAAACCTTCTTCACGTTTGACTTGCTGATAAGACCCTACAACGCCTTCTGATTTCTTACGGAAGCTCAAGACTGGACGTTCTTGTGGATTTAATAACATCAACATCTTGGCCGCAAAAAAGCCACTTTTTTGTGGATGTTGTCCGAAGAAAGCTAGGGGAGTTCGTGCTTTATATTCACTGTCCAAATACACAAAGGGGATAGATTGAATCTCTAGTTGGTCAATAAGTCGAGCCGTGTACTTGTTGTCAGGTGGAACAAGAATAACTCCGTCAGGTGAAGCGGTTATGATTTCTTGACCAGCTTGTTCAAATGAATAATAATTGTAAGGGTCGTAAAATGTAATAGATATGTTCAAACGAAAATCAGCAAAAGCTTGTTCACCTAGTTTGATGCCCTGAATTACATCGTTCCAATATCCTCCGAGGGGAAGATGTGGAAGCAAACAAATGACTTGTATGTCTTTGGTGCGAGCCAAAGCACTGGCCATGCGATTGGGATGATAATCTATTTCGTTTAGAACTTTGTCTACTTTAGCTTTGCTCGCGGCAGATACGTTAGGGCGCCCATGCAATACACGATCCACCGTGCCGACCGATACTCCTGCTCGTTGAGCAATATCTTTGATACGAACTTTTGAAGGAATTGTTTTCATGTACGGATAAATTAATGAACTATACAAATATAATAAATTTCATTTGAAATAAGACAACTCTTGTGCGTATACTACGGCTGTTTCACGGTGCGTGTAATCTCTTATTAGGCTTGAGACGTCTTTTGTCACAAAAACAATTATCTTTGTACACATAGAATCAATAATACGATATGATATGAAAGCCATCTTTTGCGATAAATTGAAATATTTACTATTTTGTATATCTTGTTTATACATTGCTCTCTCTATGCCTGTACATGCACAACGGGTAATTGTTGGTGCTGAACGTTTTGATCAGTATCTTCCAGTACTAACACACAAACGCGTGGCCATATTAGGTAATCAAACAAGCATGGTGGAACAGACTCATTTGTTGGACACTTTGCTGAGCCGTAAGGTGGATGTTACAGCTGTTTTTTCACCTGAACATGGATTCCGTGGTTTGGCAGATGCGGGAGCGCATGTGAAAAATGGGAAGGATATTAAAACCGGTGTGCCTATTTTTTCTTTATACACTGGAAAAGGTGGTCGCCCTAGCGTATCCTCAATGCAGACCTTTGATGTCTTACTTGTCGATATGCAAGATGTTGGATTGAGATTCTATACCTATTATATTACTATGTGCAAGATGATGGAAGCCTGTGGAAAATATAATAAGAAGGTCATTGTGCTAGACAGACCTAATCCCAATATTCATCTTGTTGATGGACCAATATTAAACATGAAATATAAGAGTGGAATAGGGTATTTGCCCACTCCTGTACTGCATGGTATGACTTTGGGTGAAATTGCGCTGATGGCCAATGGAGAAAAATGGCTGCCCTATACATGCGATATACAAGTGGTGCCATGTGTACATTATACACGGCATACGTATTATAAACTACCAATCGCCCCATCCCCAAATCTACGTACTATGCGTGCTATTTATTTATATCCTTCTTTGTGTCTCTTTGAAGGAACAACTGTGAGTGTTGGGCGAGGTACAGGACATCCTTTTGAATGTTTTGGACATCCCAAATTGAAAGGCATGCCTTATCATTTTGTTCCGAAATCTGGACCCGGTGCAAAGAAACCCAAATTTATGGATCAGACTTGTTATGGACGGCTTTTGACAAACGAACCTGAGGAGAGCTTGCGTACAAAAGGAATTGATTTGACTTACCTTATTGAAGCCTATCAGCAGCTCAAAGAAAAAACTACTTTTGCTTCATTTTTTGAACTGTTGATAGGTGTAGATTATGTACGCAAAATGATAGAAAAAGGGGCATCTGCTGAAGATATTGCTGCACGTTGGAAAAACGATGTTCAAAAGTTTAAACTCCAACGTAGCCCTTATTTACTATATCCTGAGTAATTAAGATCTCAGTGTCTTAATGGAATAGTCGTTGTTATTTGTAGGCTACAATAATATCACGCATAATAGACTGATCTACACGGTGCTCAAAATCTGTGTATGGAGCATCTTTTAAAACAGTCCATCCGGCTTCTTCGAGTAGCTTATTTAGTTGATGACGCGATAATAACAGAGTATTCCAAGCCAATACTATAGAGCCACCAGTAATTGTTACAGCATGCCATGCACGCAGACATTCTTGTAAGAACGCTTTGGGGCTTCGTGATGTGTTTTCTTGATTGACATTGCCATGGAGTACTCCATAAGGTAAATCGGCAACAATATACTGAAATGTAGGTTTGCGAAAATACAAGGAAGCATCTTGTGCACGTCCTTCTATCATGCATAGATGGTGAGTTGTGCTATCTTTCTTCATTTCTTCACGAGATAGTGCATAACTAAAGTGTTGCATTGTAACTCGTTTCTGTACTCCAGCATCTAGTTTTTGTTTCTCTAACTTGTGGATAATGTGTTCTGTCTTAAGATATTTCTGAAAAAAAGTACTTCCCTCATGTACAGAAATAGCGTCAATTTCAATACCATAAGCAGTCAATCCATATATAGCTGCTTCATATAAAGTTGTACCTCTTCCAGCTGTAGGATCTAGGAGCTTGCTATGTGAGGTGACTGCCCGTGTACTGCTAAGCATGGCCACATGAATCATCATCTTAGTGAACAATTCGTTTGTCTTCCCCTTATATTTAAGCAAGGTACTAACCTTTGGATCTAAATATGTTGTCTTAGGAAGGAGTACGGGAAGCAATGTCGTTGTTTCGTCAGACATTTTTCTTTCTTCGAAGCATGCGAAGATAAACGATAAATGTGATAATGCAGCATAATCATCTTTAGTCAGTGTAGTGCCTTCTGGTGTGGAGAAGGATAGGTAACGCACTCCAGCAAGTTCTACAAGTTGTAATGCTTGACAGGGAGTGGAGAGGTGCATTGTCGTCAAAGTTAATTCTGCAAGTGCGAGTTTGTCTGCTGATAGATAAAAGGCACGATTATGTCCAGGATACTGAAGGATATAATATTTCATATAATTATAAATGTCTGAATGTATAGAACTGTTTATTTGTGGGGTTAGCCTTTTCGGCCAAAGTCGGCAGGAATTTCTCCCCACTTTTTAGTGTCCCATTTAAGGATTGGGATATCATAAGTGTGAGTCTTAAGCCATTTTTCTGCTCGCGCTATGACTTTGTATAATTCGTTGGTTTTGGTAGTGTGCTCAAGTTTTGTGTTGCACTTTTTACGAGTGACCCATCCTATGGCGATCTTACTATCGCTGTATATAGGCATTTTCCATTCTGGGTGCTGGTCCATCATGGCTAGTCCGTGTACGATGGCCAAAAATTCGCCTATGTTATTTGTGCCATGTATAGGCCCATAATGAAAAATTTCTTGGAAATTTCCTACATACACTCCTCTGTATTCCATCGCTCCAGGATTACCAGAACATGCAGCATCCACTGCTAATGCATTGGCTATAACATCTTTTGGATAGGAGGGGAGTTGGTCTTTAGATAGTCCATTTTGGTTAGGACGACTAGCGCCCTTTTCGTCCTTTTCTTTGGGCTGACCTTCTTGCACCGTATGTTTGTCTCCTTGTCTGTAGGCTATTTGGGCTTCTTCGAGTGTTGGGTAGGACTTGTAGGAGGCAGCAACACCGTGGACTTGTGCTTTACATTCTTCCCAGGTGTCGTATATGCCAGGAGTGCGTCCAGTCCAAACGACATAAAATTTTACTTTGCTTTTATTCGAAGCCATAAAAGAGTTGGTTATTTGATATAAAATAATCGAATACAGTGCACAAAGATACATAGAAATATGTAAAACCACGAAAAGAATAGCTATCTTTGCGACATGAATCGACTTTTCTTAATCGGATATATGGGATCTGGTAAAACGACCCTCGGGCGTGCCCTTTCAGTGGCCGCTGGACTTGCTTTTGTAGACCTTGATTGGGCTATTGAGCAGAGATATCATAAGACGATACCGCAGATATTTTCTGAGATGGGGGAGGCTGGCTTTCGTGAGATCGAACAGCGCATGCTTCATGAAGTCGGAGAATATGAAGATACTATTATTTCATGTGGTGGAGGGACTCCATGTCACTTTGATAATATGGATTTCATGAATGCACATGGGATTACGGTTTGGTTGGATGCCTCTGAAGAGGCACTTTTTAGACGATTGCGTGTAGCAAAGCAGCAACGTCCTATTATTTGTGACAAAGATGATGAGCAATTGAAGTTATTCATTACTGAGGCGTTAGGACAGCGTGAGCCGTTCTATAGTCAAGCAATAATTCGTTTTCGAGCTGATGAACTTGAGGATGCCCATCAGATTAAAGAGTCAGTTGTAGCGTTGAGAAAACAATTAAATAATATATAAAGTATAAAGATTACCTAATGAGTAAGTGGACTAATGATGATTCAGCAGAGCTGTATAATATCCCTGGATGGGGTGCCTCTTATTTTTCTATTAATAGTAAGGGACATATGCAAGTGACGCCTCGTAAAGATGCGGCTGCTGTGGATTTGAAAGAAGTGATTGATGAATTGCAGCTGCGTGATGTATCTGCACCAGTACTTCTTCGTTTTCCTGATATTCTTGATAATCGTATTGAGGCCATCTCTAAGTGTTTTGAACAAGCCAAGAGAGAATATAATTATCAGGCTGACAACTATATTGTCTATCCGATTAAAGTAAATCAGATTCAGCCTGTAGTTATGGAAATGGCTAAACATGGGCAAAAGTACAATTTAGGTCTTGAAGCAGGATCTAAGCCAGAATTACATGCTGTAATGGCGGTAAATCCAGATTCTGATGCCATGATTATCTGTAATGGATATAAGGATGAAAGCTATATTGAATTAGCATTGCTTGCTCAGAAAATGGGAAGGCGTATTTTTCTTGTTGTTGAAAAGATCAATGAATTACGTTTGATTTTGCGTCTTGCAGATCAGTTAAAAATTCTTCCCAATATAGGAATACGTATCAAATTGGCCTCCTCTGGTAGTGGTAAGTGGGAAGATTCAGGTGGTGATGCAAGCAAATTTGGCCTGAGCTCATCTGAGCTGCTTATGGCTATGGACTTATTAAGAGAGGCTAATCGTGTAGAATGTTTGAAGCTGATCCATTTTCATATAGGTAGTCAGGTTACCAAAATTCGTCGCATTAAAACAGCTCTTCGTGAAGCTGCACAGTTTTATGTTCAATTGCAAAAACAGGGCTTTAATATTTCATTGGTAGATATTGGAGGTGGTTTGGGTATCGACTACGATGGCACTCGTTCATCGAATAGTGAAAGTTCGGTGAATTATACAATACAAGAGTATGTAAATGACTCTATTTATACATTCTCTGATGCTGCCAATAAGCATAATTTGCCCCATCCTAATATCGTGACAGAAAGTGGACGCTCATTGACGGCCCATCATTCTGTTTTGATTTTCGAAGTTTTAGAGACAGCTTCACAGCCAAGTTGGGGAGAGCATGAAGAAATTTCTGAAGATGATCATCAATTGACCCAAGAATTGTATCGAATCTGGGACAAATTGAATCAGAATAGGATGTTGGAGGCTTGGCACGATGCCCAACAGATTCGCGAGGAAGCATTGGATTTATTCAGCCATGGGATGGTCGACTTAGATACGAGAGCCAAGATTGAACGTTTGTATTGGACTGTCACTCGAGATGTACATCGTATTGCACAAGGTCTTAAACATATACCAGATGAATTTCGTGGATTGAGTAAATTATTGGCGGATAAGTATTTTTGTAACTTTAGCTTATTCCAATCGCTTCCTGATTCATGGGCTATTGATCAAATTTTCCCTATTGTACCTATTCAAGATTTGAATAAGAAACCTGATCGTATGGTAACTCTTCAAGATATGACTTGCGATTCGGATGGGAAAATAGCCAATTTTATATCTGTGCGCGATGTGGCCCATTACTTACCAGCCCATACTTTGCAATCAAATCACCCATATTATATTGGCGTCTTTTTAGTTGGGGCATATCAAGAAATATTAGGCGATTTGCATAATCTTTTTGGAGATACCAACGCTGTGCATATTGATGTTACTGAGAGTGGATATAGGATAGACAAGGTGATTGATGGAGAAACAGTTGCTGAAGTCTTGGATTATGTACAATTTGATGTACGTAAACTTGTGCGTATTTTGGAAGTTTGGGTGTCAAAATCAGTAAAAGAAGGGCGTATTACATTGGCTGAGGGTAAGGAATTCCTAGCTAATTATCGTAGCGGCTTGTATGGCTATACATACTTAGAAAAATAATAAGACAATATATTTTGATACTATAAGGTCAAAATCCTAAAGATACAAGGGTGATGAATAGTGTAAAGAAAGCAGAAGTACAAGTGATTAAGGTGGGTGGCAAAATTGTAGAAGATCCTACTGCCTTGATGCACTTGCTCGATCAATTTAAGAAAGTGCCAGGCTACAAGGTGTTAGTGCATGGTGGTGGTCGTTCGGCTACAAAGATTGCTGCACAAATGGGCGTTGAAACCAAGATGGTCGATGGACGTCGTGTGACCGATGAGTCTATGCTTCAAGTGGTGACTATGGTGTATGGAGGATTGGTCAATAAGAGTATCGTTAGTAAATTACAGTCTGTTGGTGTCAACGCTATAGGAATTACGGGTGCCGATATGAATCTTGTACAAGCACACAAGCGACCAGTTCAAGAGGTTGATTATGGTTTTGTGGGAGATATAGATAAGGTGGATGTTACTGTTTTGTCTCCTCTGTTGCTTCAAGGAGTTGTACCAGTAATAGCCCCGTTGACGCATGATGGACACGGTTCTATGCTCAACACCAATGCAGATACGATTGCGGCGGAAGTGGCTAAAGCTTTGGCAGCAGATTATCAAGTGCAACTGGTGTATTGCTTTGAATTATCTGGTGTGATGCGCGATCCAGAAGATGCTGCTACTGTTATCCCTATAATTAATAAAGAAAGTTTTGAACAACTTGTAACTGACGAAATTGTTGTAGGAGGTATGATTCCTAAAATACAAAATGCGTTGCAAGCGGTTGAGGCTGGGGTTGACAAGGTGCGTATCACTAAAGCTGGTGATTTGGCTGATCCTCAAAAAGGTACATATGTTGTATGAACTGAGACTGTGTAATCATCTTTTTTCTTTTTTTTGTGTCAAAATGATTATGTATAGATGTGAAAATAGGCTTTTTTTAGGGTGAAATACGTCATTTTGAGCAATAAAGATGCGAAAAAGTTTGGAGTATCAATGATTTGTTGTATCTTTGCACTCGCAATATCGCGGAGTGGAGCAGTGGTAGCTCGTTGGGCTCATAACCCAAAGGTCGT
>ERZ795048.1991-NODE-1991-length-17146-cov-34.142356_pt1 | contig 17146 bp, 13 predicted proteins | sample MGYA00375132_ERZ795048 | MGnify/ENA primary metagenome ERZ795048 (study PRJEB30177, sample SAMN05720225) | activated sludge metagenome | isolation source: Anaerobic digester | place: Hong Kong | collected 2014-12-17 ...
ACTCCGAATCTATTACATAACTGCAACACTGTTTTTAATAGGGGGGATTTATGAAAAAGTATATATATCTGTCTGCCGCCATATTGATGATAGCGATATTTTCCATACTGTTTTTATATAATCACCTTATAATCGGGCTGATTCTAACAGCTGCAGCATCCATTGCCGGGATTTATTATCTTTTCAGGATTCACTCCGGAGATTTATCTGCATCGATGAATGCCGCTGACGGGATAAATAGAAAATTAGGTAAATTCAATTATGAAGTTCAGGTTGCAGCAGGTAAAATCGCCTCTGTGTCGCAGCAGCTTGGCATTACTTTTGAAGAGAACAATATATGCGCTGCAGGTCTATTTGATAAAACCGGAGAAATGACCGAACTCAACAGGAGAGTCTCTGCTGATATCAAGGTGGTTCTTAACGCTGAATCTGCATTAATGAAAATGATAGAGCAATCAGGGGCCACGGCAGCGGAGATGAGAGAGCTTGGTGTGCAGTCAGGGGAACTGATAAGCAGGAACCTTGGTTCAATTATTGATATAATCAGAACAATAGACGATATCAGAAAGACCACTGACGAAACAGTACTATATATGAAAAAACTTGAAGATACATCAGTGCAGATAATCTCCATACTCGAGTCTGTTGAAAATATATCAAAACAGACAAACCTCCTGGCGCTGAATGCCGCAATAGAATCAGCCAGGGCAGGTACATCAGGCAAAGGCTTTGGTGTTGTTGCGGATGAGATCGGTAAACTTTCAATTGAAACAGGTGATGCTGTCAAAAATGCCGGTGCACTTATAGCCGGCATCAGAAAAGAGATTGCCGATGTTTCGAGTGTCATAACAGCTAATACTTCAAATGTTGCAAAGGGTGTCAGGATATCCCGCACTATAGAGAGCGGACTTGAGCAGATAAGAGAGTATTCAGGCAAAGTGGGATCCATGATTAATGAGATAGGTGAGAAGACCGCAACAGAACTCGAACTGGGGCAGAAAATTGAAACAATGGCTGCTGATATAGGCGGGCTCATGCAGCAGGCTGAGAGGAGCATCATATCTGTTTACGATTCCGCCCATACACAGAAACATAACATGATAGAGCTTTCAGACATGAACAGTCACCTCTCTGCAGCTTCAGATTCACTGACTGCACTCTTTGACAGCTCTTACCTCTCAGGCACAGTCTACATGACTCCTGAAATGAAAGAAACTATAAAAAAAGCCTTTGATATCATAACCGGCGAAGTATTGTCTAATGAAATAATAAAGACAAAGGAACAGGGCGGACACAGGGCGCTTCTGGAACGTTTGCTTAAAAAACACAGTTTTATTGAGGCAGCCTGGACCAATGATATTAAAGGGCGTTTTATAGTATCCATCCCGGATGCGGGGATTGCCAATGCAGGCGCCAGGGAATGGTTTAAAAAAAGCATTACAGGTGAAAGTTATGCATCCGGTGTCTACATCTCTGCAATTACAAAAAATCCCTGTATCACTGTTTCGCAGCCTATTAAGGACAACGGAATAATTACCGGTGTTGCCGGTTTAGATATACGGATGGTGTGAGTTATATTTACCGGAGTCTGATTTTGCGGAATTATTTCCTCCCTGAAGATACAGGAATTTGACCCGCTGAACTGAAATCAATATAATACGAAGTACCATTATCCGCGGAGATCTGCACAGTGCCGTGCAGACTTCTTACAAGCTCTTCAATTATTGCCATTCCGGAACCGCTTTTTCTTTTTACAGGGAATACACCTTTTCCGTTATCAGAGAGATGGAGTACATATTCTCCGGGGCGGGTCTCTCTCATCATTATATAAACCTCACCTCTCATTTTACCTGTAAAGGCGTGAGTTACAGAATTAATAACCGCTTCAGTGACTATCATTCCGCAGGAGAACGCGACATCAGGATCGGGCGCTATAAAATCGGGAATATCTACACCAAATGACACCTCCGCACACTCATGCCGGTAGTTGCCTTTTATACTTTCAAGAATTTCCCTGACACATATCCCCATTGGTATCGCAGCCCTGTCAGATGAGTTATATATTAAATCCATAAGGCATATAATATTATTAAGCCGTGCCGTTATACCCAGCATATCCGTGCCTGCATCTGAAGTATCAGTTTCTGTTTTTTTACTCATTGTTCCGGAAAGTATATTCAGACCTTTAATTACAGCATTGAGAATTTTATCGTTCAGTTCTTCTCTCCCGGAGGAGGAGAAATCAAACCTATCCTTAAGTGAAGGATACGGATATCCCGCAACAGGTTTTAAGCCGGATATCTGATCCAGGTCCCTCTCAACAACCTCCTGCATTAAAACCATCAGTTCTGCATAGGCCTGCATATATGGATTCTCTATTGAATCAAGGACGCATATTGTTCCGAAGAACTCCCCGTCGGGCCACTTAACCGGGAAGCCGAGATACGATATCATCCCTAATTTTATATCGGGGTTATCGCACCAGTGTGCATTGTCCATGGCATCAGGGATATAAAGAGGTGAATTTTTACCAAGCACTGTTTCACAATAGAGGCCGCAAGTCAGGTCTTCGCTGCTCCCCACACTGTATGGATTGTCAAGAGTCCTGCTTGAAACAAGCACGGTGATTTCATGTTCATGTATCTGCATAATAAGAGCTGCAGGTACATTCATGCATTTTGCTGTAACATCAATAATCTTCTGCCATTTCTCTTTCAGGGAAGCAGGTATCTCCGGTTTTGTTCCTGAAGTAACAGGGATAGATACTAAGATGTTTTCAGCCCGGACCTTTACGTCTGCATAAGTGTAATCACGGTTTTCCATATCCATCCCCCTTGTGTTAAGCGGTTATAATAATGCAGTTCAATTTTATTGCTCCCGGTTTTCCTCTCCTGTTCATACCCGGGACCTGCCGCAGGATAATTTTATTACATTTATGTACTTATGAATTCGCTACAAAAATATTCATATCCGGTATTATAACATACATTCATGAATGCACGGAGTCAAATTTTATCCCGATTTTTTCGGAAAAAGAAAGAAATGATGTTGAATTATAAACTGAAGTTTATTTATATTCTTTTTATACTTCATTATAAAAGGATATAACCATGAAAAAACTTCTGGCAATGTTTATATTAATTCTTATATCATCATCCGCGTTCCCTGTACTTATTGACGACATACAGGTAAAAAAAGTCGATGCGGACAGACTGAAGTTATACCCGGTTCCTCACGATCACAGAAACTACTTTTTCCTTCAATCTGTTGACAACACAACTCAGATTATTATTGGAGATTTTTCCAAAAACGATAAAAAGAAAATAATCCTTATAACTCTCGGTTCTGACTTCAACACAATCAAATCAGTCCTTGAGTACGAACCTGACAAAAGGAGCCTCAGAGTAAGAAAGGAATCAGACTCGCAGTTTTTTACAAAAGATATAGCAAAGCTGAAGAAGGATATTATAACAGGGGCCCTGTTTAACATCAGCCACGCGGACAGGATGAAATCATACGATGCGCTTGAGATGATATTCAAAAAAAATGAAGCAACCACAGTTCTTCCGGACACATACGGCTTCACTGTCAAACTTACTGAAGTTGATGAGACAAATAAACCGATGGCACTCTTTACTTTCGGCAGAAGCGAAACAGGCTATTTTCTGCAGTTCAGGACTGAGTATTACAGAATAAACGCGAGGAACACTGTAAAGCCGATTCTGCGTTATTCAGTATATTGTAAAGACACCAATGATCCTGTGGTGAAGGATCTCGTAGAGGAGCTGTTCAAGATAAGAGAGCCTGTGGCAAACAGAACACGCAGGTTAGAGAAAGGAAACTGATACCGGTCAGGTCATTTCAATCCGGTTTCTCTTTTACAACCCAGCGCACTGCTGCCTTTGTAATTTCCGATGAGTCTTTGAGATTCAGCTTGTCGCGGATATTCCGCCTGTGACTTTCAATTGTATTAATATTCATACCGAGTTTTTTACTTATTTCATTCCTTTTATACCCTTTACCCAGGAGGCTGAATATTTCAAACTCCCTGGGGCTTAAAAGGGAAACATTAACTTCACTTTCATCAACAGATCCAAGTATATGCTTCCCTGCAATTTTTTCAGAGATAGATCTGCTGAGAAAGAGTTTGCCGTTCATAACAGTTTCAATTGCATTAATAATATTGTCAGAGGCTTCAGCTTTTGTGACATACCCCTTTGCTCCTGCCTGGATAGATCTCTCAGCATATAGTGTTCCATCATCCATTGACATTACAAGTATAGAGAGCCTGCTGAACCTCGTTTTCAATGCCGATATAAGCTCTATACCGTTAACACTCCCTTTAAGTTCGATATCAACTATGGCAAGATCCGGCTCAGTGTCAGCTACAATTTTCACAGCTGTATTACCGTCTTCGGCTTCCCCGCACACGATGTATCCGTTCTCCTCCAGAATTGTCCTGAGCCCTTTTCTGACAACAGGATGGTCATCAATTATTACAATTTTCACAAAATTACCCCGTTATATTCAGTTACCTGTCATACAGGAACATTCACTTCGATAATAAATCCTTTTTCAGAATGATTCTCCGCTCTGAAAGTTCCGCCGATGAGGTCGGAGCGGTATTTCATTATATTAAGGCCAAGACCCTCTGTTTCGGAACAGTCTCTCCCTTTGCCGTCATCATGAACTGAAAGCTTCACCAGACCCTTTCCACCTGAAATACTGATTTTTATATTCCCGGCACCGCTATGTTTTACCGCGTTATTAACAGCCTCCTGCGCGATATAATAAATCTGCGATGATATAAAATCATCACCAACTGACAAATCCCTGTCTGCTGAAAATTCGCAATTAAGCTGATAGAGATTCCTCATATTAATCGCGAGCTGGTCTATGGCGAGCACAAGGTTATCATGCCCTATGCTCTGCATAGGGAGCCCCCTTGTTATTTTTCTGCAGATCATCGTGGCATCATATACCAGTTTCGAAATTTCATTTATCCTGTCAGGAAGTGTGTCATCCCCTGTGTTTATACTGCCTTTCAGAGTTTTAAGCATAAAGCTGACCCCTGTAAGTATCTGCCCCAGGCTGTCATGAATCTCACGGCCTATCTGCTGCCTTTCACCCTCGCTTATACTTATAATCTCCTTCTCAAGATCCCGCAGTTCATTCTTCGCAACAATTAGTTCAATAATTCTTCCAAGCCTGTCTGTTATTGAAGCAGCGAAACGGAGTTCCCTGTCGCTGAAGGAATGCCCGTTATTATAAAAAAACTCCGCTGTTCCATACCCGGTTCTGTTAACCAGTATATCCTTTTTCACAGATTCAGACTGCGGCATAACAAAGCCTGAAGTATAGCATTTCCCCTCACAGCGGATCCTCACTGCTATATGCTCCGGTGATGTAAAACCACGGGAAACCTCAATTATTGCCTCAGTAAGCAGACTGTCAATCGAAGAAGAGTGTTCCTCAGCGATGCGTGAAATATTATAGAGACAGTTCATCTCTTTAAGCAGTCCCTCTTTTTCAGCGAGGAGTGCAGCCATCTTCTCTTCGTTCATCTTCCTTTCTGTTATATCTGAAATGAGCCCTGTTGCCCCGGTGAATTTACCGTTTATAATCACGGGGCGGAGAGAAGTGCTGAGCCATGCATATTCACCATTTTTTTTAATTCTACGGAATTCAGCCCTGTACTCCCGCTCCTCTGTCAGCGACCTGATCAGCATCTCAGCCTTTGCTTTGTCACCTTCGGGAGTGAGTTCACTGAAATGACGCCCCATAACTTCATCATCCCTGAACCCGCTCACAGATTCAACCCTGGGGCTTATATAAGTAAAATAACCGCTGCTGTCAATAGTGAAAATTATGTCATTGATATCTTCAACAAGCCTTCTGTAATTCTCTTCACTGATACGAGTCCTTTCATGGGCTTCAAAAAGCTGGAAGACCATTTCGATTGAAGAGAGCAGAACGTAGTCACCGGAATTTTTTAAAGCATAGCCGTAACGGGTAACGCTGCGGACTTTTTCAACCATTTCACGTTCTATGTGAGCCGTTAGAAAAAGTATAGGGATATTCTTTTTCTCAAGTATCCGCGCTGCGGCCCCGTGGCCGTCTATATCCCCCCCTAACTCCAGGTCCATAAGTATCAGGTCAACACTTGAACCGGTTGCTGTTTCAATAGCCTTTCTCCCCGTGGCCGCTGTTATAACACTATAACCGTTAGCTTCAAGGAGAACCTTTTCTGAAACAGCTGTAACAGGATCATCCTCTACAAGGAGTATTGTTTTTTTTTCTGCGGACATATTCTCTCTGATTAATCATTGTAAGTAAAGAACCGGAAAGCGTCTTATACTATAGCACTTCACGATTGAAATAATTCTTTTTTTTGTCTTTGCGGGGAGCCCTTCGACAGGCTCAGGATAAACTTCTCGACTTGGCAATCTGTTCAGATTATAAACATTTTGTTGTAAATAATTACTATTTGCATCATTAACAGATTGCTTCACTCTCTGACGTTCGTTCGCAATGACATGGTTTAAATAATTCGTTAACAGCTATAATATAATCAAAAAACAGTTATATTGCCACTTTTTTCAATTCAGCAGACAACATGAGTGTTCTCTTTTCTGCTGAGCCACTTCTCCACAACGCTGCTTATATCCGATGATTTAACAGGTTTCGACATGTAATCATTCATTCCTGCGTCGATACACCTCTCCCGGTCGCCATCCATTGCGTGTGCGGTGAGAGCCACTATTATTACATCAGGATTTGTGATTCCGAAATTTCCGCTGCGGATTATCCGTGTTGTTTCAAAACCGTCAAGTTCAGGCATCTGGCAGTCCATGAGGATCATATCATAATCATTAAATTTCAGCTTTTCAATGCACCCGTATCCGTTTTCTGTTTCATCATAACTATGTCCCAGTTTTTTAAGCATTGCGCCGGTAACAACACGGTTTATCCTGTTATCCTCAACGACAAGGAATTTCAGGGAATCTCCGGTGTTTTTTTTACCAGTAACAAAACCCCTGCTCTCTTTTTCTGTTATATACCTGACAGATTCAACGCCGAAAAGTGCGGTAAACCAGAAAGTTGATCCCTTCCCGTAATTGCTTTCAAAACTTATATCACCACCCATCATATATACAATCTTCCGGCAGATAGTAAGGCCAAGTCCAGTGCCGCCGTATCCCCTGTTAAACCCCTCATCAACCTGTGTAAAAGGGGAAAAAATCTCACCTGACTGTCCGGCAGGTATACCCTTTCCGGTATCAGTTATCGAGAACAGAAGAGAGGTGCTCTCCTCGTACTGGATTTTTAAAGAGACCCTGATAAAAACCTCCCCCGAGTCGGTGAACTTTATGCCGTTATCAACGAGGTTCATTATCACCTGCTTCAGTCTGTCAGGATCACCTTTCAACTGAACAGGGACATTTTTCTCTATCTTATAGTTAAGGCTGATACTCTTTTCATCCGCCCTGGGTTTAAGCAGAAGAACCACATTCCTTATAACCGTCTCGAGGTCAAAAGAAATCTTGTTAAGAGTGAAGTGCTTTGCCTCAATCTTTGATATATCCAGAATATCATTTATGATACTTAAAAGTGAATCACCGCTCTTCCGGGCAATATCTATATATTTTTTCTGTTCATCGCTCAGCTCTGTTTTAAGAAGAAGATCAAGCATACCTATAACACCGTTCATCGGTGTCCTGATTTCATGGCTCATGTTTGCAAGGAAACGGCTTTTGGCAACATTGGCGGCCTCAGCCCTGTAGGCAAGCTCCTCCGCGCGCTTAAGCGCGCTCTCCAGCCTGTTCTGGTTCTTCTGAAGTTCAAATTCAGCAAGTTTCCGGTCAGTGATATCCATCACTGTAATCATGCGGGCAGGTTTCCCCATGTATTCGATTTTTCTCCCTTTGAGGGCAACCCATTTTTCACCGCCGTTTTTAGGGATTATCCTGAATTCATAGAGATCGATAAAAGCGGAATCGCTTCCCCTGCCGCGCACAAGATCCTGAAATTCCGGCGCCACGAATTCCCAGAAACGCATTTTATAGAGCTCATCACAGCTGAACCCGGAAATAGCTTCACCAGCAGGATTGCTGTATACCCAGAAATCATCCTGGTGTATCATTATTGCGCTGGGTGATACTTCCGTCAGTGTTCTGAATTTCTCCTCACTCTCTTTCATTCTTTTATTGGCATCAAAGAGTTCAAGGGCCATTTCTATTGTTGAAAGGAGTATATAATCACCGGCATTTTTAGCAACGTAACCATACCGGGTGATGCTGTTCACCTGCTCAACTATCCCCTGTTCATTATATGATGTGAGGAACACTATGGGGAGATCTTTTACGGCAAGGATCTTTTCAGCGGTTTCAGCGCCGGAAATACCTTTACCTAACTCTATATCCATAAGGACAAGATCAATATCATCGTTTTCACGGATATATTTCAACGCCTTGTCGCCTGTTGAGGCAGGTATAACAGTATATCCTTTTGACTTGAGAAAAAGTGTCTCTGTCATTGAGATAAGAGCTTCATCCTCAACAAGGAGTATCTTCCCGGAAGAACCACTCTTCATAACAACCACCATTTATAATAATTCTGTGCTCTATTCCGCCTGGATAAGCCTTGGTATGTCAAGTATATAAGCCACTTCACCTGTTCCGAGAATCGTTGACCCGCTTATCCACTGCAGCCTGTTGAATATTTTTCCAAGGGGTTTTATCACTGTCTGGAATTCCCCCACCAGCTCATCAACAATAAGCCCCACCTTTTTTCTCGCGTGTTCAACAACAACAACCTTATGTTTTAGCGGTTCCTCACCCTTCTCCCTGAAGAAATCGCGCATCTTCATGAAGGGGAGCACATCTCCCCTGAGGTTAATATAGTTGCCCCCCTCCCTGAGATCGAGATCGTCCCTGTGCACCTCTGTGCATTCTGTCACCATATCAAGAGGAAGGACATAATGAGAACCGGCGATCCTTACCATAAAACCGTCAATGATCGCAAGCGTCAGCGGGAGATGTATCCTCATGGTTGTTCCCTCCCCCGGTTCACTTTCGATCATTATGTTTCCGCGCAGCGATTCAATATTCTTTTTCACTACATCCATCCCCACGCCGCGCCCTGATATATTAGTGACTTCAGCGGCAGTAGAAAACCCCGGATGAAATATAAACTGGTGTATCTCGTAATCCTGGTAAGCCTGCTCCGGCCTTGCAAGGCCCTGTTCAATGGCTTTATTCAGTATTTTCTCTTTATCGAGTCCCTGGCCGTCATCCTTAACCTCTATCACCACGCTCCCTGTTTCATGAAAAGCGTTAAGAGTCAGAGTTCCCGCAGCGGGTTTACCGGCCCTGGTTCTCTCATCCGGTGTCCCTATACCGTGGTCTACGGAGTTTCTGATAAGATGGATAAGAGGATCTGCAAGCTTATCAATGAGGGTCTTGTCAAGCTCAGTATCACCCCCCATAATAATAAAATTAATCTTTTTACCCTTTTCCCTGCTTAAATCCCTGACAACCCGCTCAAACCTGTTGAACGTTTCACCTATCTGAACCATCCGTATGCCCATTGAGCTGCCGCGGATCTCCTCTATCAGTTTTGACATATCGTTAACAGCTTTTACAAGCCCGGTTTTCTCATCAGACTCGGAGATCTGCTTTACATTTGAACCTGTAATAACAAGCTCACCTATCAGGTTTATAAGCTTATCAAGTTTTTCAGCCTCCACACGTATGGTTCTTCTGTTGGTCTCCTCACGTCTGCGCACTGTCTGCTGCTTTTCAAGTGCAGCATCAAGAACCGGTTTCGGAACCATCTTTTCTTCAACAAGTATCTTACCTACGAACTGTTTTTCGCTCTCCTCAAGCGACACGCCATCCTGTATGTTCTGCAGCATCAATGCCCTTTCAAGCTCAGCCGGGGTAAGGGACCCGATCTCCCTCAGCATTTCACCTATCCTCATCGGTTTTTCAGGAAGGGCTTCAATAAGCCTTACATAATCCGAAATACCTGTATTAGGGGGGAGTATCCTGATTTCGCAGTCATCTTTAACAAATTCAAAAATATCCTCTATATCTTTTTTAGCAGCGGAGCTTCTGAAATCTATTTCAAACCCGAGATAACAGAACTCCGGATTCATAGACGCGGCATCAGGCATCCTGTCACAGACAGTTCTCATATGCTGAATTTCACCCTTCTCCGTGAGATACCGTATAAAGGAATAGGGATCAAGCCCGTCCCGGAACACATTCTCACCGAAGCGGAGCGAGATGTGCCAGCAGTCATTGCACACTGTCATCTCATCATCAGCACATGACGACCCGGGCTCCCCGATGGAATTGTTAACTGACACGGCTTCTTCACAGGCAGGCTGTTCGAGATATACATTCAGTTTTACTTCAAGGCCTGAAAAAATCTTTTGATTATAATCATCAAGTTCAGTATTGCTGTCATCTTCAAAAAAATCCACAAGGTTCATCATAAAATCATGACATTCAAGAAACAGGGCAATCATTTCACCTGTAAGCTGAAGTTTTCCGCTCCTGATGCAGACAAGAACATTCTCAAGGATGTGTGTAAACTCACCAATCCTGTCATAACCGAACATCCCCGAATTCCCTTTTATTGTATGGACACTGCGGAATATGGAATTTATAGAATCGTTATCTGTATTGTCCTTTTCCAGTTCAAGGAGCGACATCTCCATAGCGTCAAGGAGTTCCCTGCTTTCAGTGAAATACTCTTTTTTAAAATTCTTTTCGCTCTTGTTCAGGGACATATGGCAGCTCCTGTTTATATAGTTTCGTTATACAGGGAGAAGATCGACTTCACCCTGGCACTGGCGTCATTGATTACAAAGGGTTTACCTGCTGACTCAGCCTCTCTCTTCATAAATAACATGAGCTGGAATCCCGCAGTGTCAGCATCATCAATTCCTGAAAGGTTTAATACTACTCCGGAAAAAGCATTAAGTTCATCCAACAAAATGCTTTTCAGCTTAGAGACTGTATAAATTGTAAGCTCCCCAATCATTGTCAGGAGGATTGTATTGTTTTCACCTTTTTTCTTCAGTATCCTGAGTTTCATTTATACCTCCTCAAAGACGCTCAATCAGTTAACAAAAAGTTTTTTAACAGCATCAATGAGCTGTTCAGGCTGAAAGGGCTTTATTATCCAGGCTTTTGCACCGGCCTGTTTCGCGGACTCAATCATGTCCATTGATGATTCCGTTGTAAGCATAATAACAGGAGTATGTTTGTATGATACGTCCTCCTTAATCTTTTTAAGCAGTGTAATTCCATCCATTTCGGGCATATTAACATCAGAGATAAACAGCCCCACAGAACACTGCTTCATCAGGTTTAAAGCAACGGCCCCGTTTGATGCCTCAATGGCATCATAACCGGCATTCTTCAGTGTAAAAACAAGTGACTGCCTGATTGCGTTTGAATCATCAACCACCATAATTTTCTTTGCCATAACACGCCTCCCCGTAATAGTATTTCTTAATTAAAATCAGACAGTTCTTCAATCTTAAGAACATTTTCAATGTTCAGAAGAATAGCAAACTCACCGTCAACTTTCCCTATGCCGTCAATATAATCGAGCCTTATCCGGTTTCCGGCTTCAGGAACAGATTCAATAGTATCATCAGAAAGCTCAGTGACAGCCCTGACAGCATCTATCATGACCCCCACAGGTATCCTTTCCTCATGATCAGTAATCTCTACAATAATAACTGAACTGCTTTCTGTAATTTTACTTTCAATACCGTAAAACCTCCCTGAAAGATCAATTACAGGAACAACTTCACCGCGAAGATTGATCACCCCTTTAATATAATCCGGCACACGGGGTATCCTGTATACTTTTGAATATTTAAGAACTTCCCGTATCAGGTTCACAGAAATTCCGAAAATATCATTCCTTATCTGAAAAGTAAAATAAAGCTTAACATTATCAGTCTTCCCGCTTTCGCTTTCATTACTCATGCCGTATGCGAAATCTGTCTGATTCAGATTATTTATATCACCTGCAATCTCTTCCATATCCGGTTACCTCTTAAACATTATTTTGAACATTCCTTCAGTGCGTTTAATGCAATATTATGAAGCGGGAGCACAAGATCAACAGCCCCTAATTTTATAGCTTCATTAGGCATGCCGAAAACTACACAGCTCTTTTCATCCTGCGCTATGTTATACGCTCCTGCCTGTTTCATCTCAAGCATCCCCCGCGCGCCGTCATCACCCATACCTGTCATAATAACACCAACAGTATTTGCCCCGGCATATTCAGCAGCAGATCTGAACAGGACATCAACTGACGGGCGGTGGCGGGAAACAAGAGGCCCCTCCTTTACCTCCACATAATAACGGGCACCGCTCCTTTTTATGAGCATATGTTTATTCCCCGGAGCGATTAGCGCCTGTCCCCTGATTATGCTGTCGCCATCCTCCGCCTCCTTCACATTAATACTGCATATACCATCAAGGCGTTTAGCAAAGGCCTTTGTAAAATTTTCAGGCATATGCTGTACTATGGCAATCCCGGGTGCGTCCTGCGGCATGCTCTCAAGGAAAACACGGAGAGCCTCTGTCCCGCCGGTTGAAGCTCCCACTGCAATTATCTTCTCAGTGGTCCGCAGCATTGCTTTCCCTGTGGGGGGAGCAAGCATAACATCCGCCGTAAGTTTCTCCGAAGGCCTGTGATGTTTCTTTCCGGCCGGCAGAAGCGCAAGCTTTGCCTGTGATGCAGCCTTTACAGAATCACATATCCGTATCTGCGACTCTTCAAGAAATTTCTGCACCCCCATCTTAGGCTTGGTAATAATATCTACAGCCCCGTACTCCAGCGCCCGGAGAGTTGTCTCAGCACCTTCGTTTGTAAGACTTGAGCACATAACAACAGGTATGGGGTGCTGCGTCATTATCTTATGAAGAAAAGTAACTCCATCCATCCTTGGCATCTCCACATCAAGTGTAATAACATCAGGGACAACCTTCCTGATTTTTTCAACGGCGATAAACGGATCAGATGCTGTATCAATCACTTCGATTGAAGGATCAGACTCAAGAATATCTGTCATTGTCTGGCGTACAATTGCTGAATCATCTACAACAAGGACCTTTATTTTCTTTCCGCTGTTCATCAGAATTCTCTCATTATATCATTTTCATTTTTTCCTGTACACAGTTGGCCCCGCAGGGATAAATTTATCACTTATCCCGTGCAGTGTTTCAGAACTGCCGATAAAAAGATATCCCCCGGGTGCCATTATTTCGTAGAATTTATCAAAGAGCTCAGTCTGTGTTCTCCGGTCGAAATAAATAATCACGTTCCTGCAGAAAACTATATCCATCTCCGCGCCGGGAATTAATCTTTTATCCATAAGGTTCAGTTTCCTGAAGGTGATCATTTTCCTTATATCCGGGGAGATCCGGAACAGCCCTTCTTTATCCCCCTTCCCCCTCAGGATATATTTTTTTCTCAGGGGGAGCGGTATAGGCTTAATGGCATTTTCTGTATATACCGCATTAACAGCAGTTTCCAGTACCCGTGTAGAGATATCCGTAGCAAGTATAGAAACTGAAGACCTGTTCTCCCCGAAAAAATCTGAAGCCACCATGCCGATGGTGTAAGGCTCTTCACCTGTTGAACATCCCGCGCTCCAGATGCTGACGGGATTACCCTGCATGAATTTCGGCCTGGCAGTCAGTTCAGGAAGCACCCTGCCTGATAGTATTGAGAAATGATCTGATTCCCTGAAAAAGTCAGTTTTATTGGTTGTGACCGCATCAATCATCCTGTGATATTCGGCAGATCTACCTTCAGGGCTGCAGACATATTCATAATATGCCGAGTAGGATTTTATATCAAGGGCCTTCATCCTTTTGCTGAGCCGGGAAGTAAGCATCAGTTTCTTCACCGGGGGCATTTTTATTCCTGTTACAGAATAGATCATATTGCTGAACAGGTCAAACTCCCTGTCAGTCATTGATTTTGTCCAGGTCAGCAGAGCATCCTCAGGTTTAGGCTCAGCAATCATGATATAATTCTCCCTGATTATCAGTATCTTTCAAACTCATCATCACTTGTCAGTTTGATATCGACTCCACCGGCACCGGGGATCGATTCTTCATTACCGAAACTCTTTTTAATGGCAGCAATGTCCGGAAGCTGATTACCGGGTTCAACTTTCCCCGCATCCTTATGGGCCGCTGCCAGATGAGACTGACCGGAATGTTTCGCAGCAGCAAAGTGCCCTTTATTCAGATGCCTGCCGTTGCCATTGCCATTTCCCCTAAGGGATGTCCCTGTACTTTTAACTTTGAAGAATGATGCGGCGCGCTGAAGCTGTTCAGCCTGTCCAAGGAGCTCCTGGGTAGTTGAAGCCATCTCTTCAGTTGCTGCAGCACTCTGCTGTATCCCCTTATCAAGCTGCTCAACAGCCTGTGTAACCTGGGTGATCCCGTTTGCCTGTTCAGAACTTGATGCATTGATCTCCTGTACAAGTTCAGCGGTCTTCTGTATCTGCGGCACTATATCCTCAATGAGCTTACCTGCTTTTTCAGCAACCTCAACGCTCTGCATTGAAAGATTATTAATCTCCTTGGCAGCGTCACCGCTCCTTTCGGCAAGGGTCCGTACTTCCCCTGCTACAACCGCAAAGCCTTTACCATGTTCACCCGCCCTTGCTGCTTCAATGGCGGCATTAAGGGCAAGCATATTTGTCTGCGCAGCGATATCCTCAATTACAGCAATCTTTTCCGCGATACTTCTCATGGCTTTTACGGTTTCAGCAACAGCAGTACCACCCTCCTGCGCATCCTTTGAAGCTTTTACTGCGATAGAGGCTGTCTGTTTAGCGTTATCCGCATTCTGAATAACAGAGCTGTTCATCTCCTCCATTGAACTTGAGACCTGTTCAACACTTGCAGACTGTTCATTGGCGCTCTGTGCCATCTCTTCTGCGGATGCGCTCATCTCTCCGCTCCCTGTGGCCACCTGGTTTGCGGCAGTCTGCACATCAACAGCTATTGAGGTGAGATCTTCAACCATCTTCTTCAGAGCCTGCATAAGCTTATCCTGGCCGGATCTCTCTTCAACAGAGATCATCAGGTTCCCCGATGCAATCTCCTGGGAAACGTCGGTGACCTTGTTCATTGCATCAATAAGCATATTTACATTATTCTTAATCTCGTTAAAATCACCATTGTAGTTATCTGTGATCTTTGGCGGCACATCACCTTTTGCGATTCTGTCAACATACTCCGCAGCAACATTCAACGGCCCGATTACGGCGTCCAGTGTGTCATTTACACCTTTTACTATTGCGGCAAAGTCACCCTGATGTTTACTTGAGTCCGCGCGGGTATCAAGCTTACCGTCCACTGCAGCTTTAGCGAGCATATTGGCGTCAGTCACAAGAAGATTAACAGCATCAATACACATATTCAGATTGTTTTTTATCTCGTTAAAATCACCGTTGTAGTTATCTGTGATCTTTGGCGGCACATCACCTTTTGCGATTCTGTCAACATACTCCGCAGCAACATTCAACGGCCCGATTACGGCGTCCAGTGTGTCATTTACACCTTTAACAATTGCAGCAAAATCACCCTGGTGTTTACTTGAGTCCGCTCTTGTATCGAGACGCCCTTCAACAGCAGCTTTAGAAAGCATATTGGCGTCAGTCACAAGCTCACTTACTGCATCAATACACATGTTCAGGTTGTTCTTTATCTCATTAAAATCACCGTTGTAGTTATCTGTAATCTTCGGAGGAATATCGCCCTTAGATATACGGTCCACATATTCAGCAGCAACATTCAACGGCCCGATTACAGCATCAAGAGTATCATTTACACCCTTTACTATTGCTGCAAAATCACCCTGATGTTTACTCGCGTCCGCGCGGGTATCAAGTTTACCATCCACCGCAGCTTTAGAGAGCATATTGGCGTCAGCCACAAGAAGGCTCACCGCGTCAATGCACTGATTAAGATTGTTTTTAATTTCATTGAAATCCCCGTTATATGCATCTGTAATTTTCGGGGGTATATCGCCGTGTGAAATTCGATCAACATATTCGGCCGCAACATTAAGAGGACCTATAACAGCATCAAGGGTATTGTTTACTCCTACAACAATATCCCGGAATTCAAAATTAATCTTTTCAGCATCAGCCCTTGTATCGAGCTTGCCGCCAACAGCTGCATCAACAAGACGTTTTGTCTCATCAAGGAGTGTTGTAATTATTGATTTGATGTTTTTAGTTATAATAAAACCGAGGCCAATGGCAAAGATTGCCGCTATGGCAATAAGAATATACATCATCGCAACCGATCTGTTCGCTAGCATGGTATTATCGTCAGCCGTCTTTTTAGCTAACTCAAGCTTTTCATTGAACTGTATATCAAGCTGCTCTATTACAATCCTCGCCGCATTACCACCTTCGCCATACAGAATAATTGCAGCTTCTGCTTTTTTGTTTTCTTTAATCAGAGAGATCATTTTATCCTGTTCCGAAACATAAACATTAACAACCTTTTTAAGTTCGGCAAATTTTTTTCTCCCATCATCTGTTAAAATCGTATCTTCATATTTAGTCAGGTTTTTTTCCATATCAGCATGAAGCTCATTAGCTCTTGCTATTAATTTTTCTGTTTCAGAATTATTCTCAGATTTTATTGCATCTCTCAGATTTACCCTTATCCTGTGAAAATTCATACCTGCCTGACCTATTTCACTTATTGCCACAGTCATTTTCTGATATAGCAAAGTATCCGCGTCATCAATTTTCCGGATATTAATGGTTCCTATTACCCCTACAATGACAAGGAGTACCGTCAGTACCGCAAGGCCTGCAAAAACTTTCATCCCGAGTTTCATATTCTTAAACATTACATCCTCCTCCACACGCTATATTCATTTGACCTCACCCCCCAGCCCCCTCTCCTCAAGGCGAGGGGGAGTTGAAGAGATAAATTCCTTAATCAGTTTAGATTCATTCCCTGCTTTATAACCTTCAGGGACTCCCTCAGCATTTCACTGCATCTTTCTGTAACAGGTGCACCGTGGCCAGGGTATATCACATGGATACTTTTTCTGCAGAGCCGTTCAA
>ERZ795048.1997-NODE-1997-length-17119-cov-4.793073_pt1 | contig 17119 bp, 17 predicted proteins | sample MGYA00375132_ERZ795048 | MGnify/ENA primary metagenome ERZ795048 (study PRJEB30177, sample SAMN05720225) | activated sludge metagenome | isolation source: Anaerobic digester | place: Hong Kong | collected 2014-12-17 ...
CCTCCCGAGCCTCCTGAACGGAAAAAGTCCATTTTCACGTCTTCCGGCTTTATATCTATGTTTACGTTTTTAAGTTCCGGGAGTACAGCAACCGTTGCAGTCGACGTATGTATTCTGCCTGCGCTTTCTGTTTTTGGAACCCTTTGCACCCTGTGAACCCCGGCCTCGTTAGCCAAAAGCCTATAAGCGCCTAAGCCCCGAATAGAAAATATAGCAGTCTTTATCCCTCCAACCTCGTTGTCTGAGTAAAATAATTCCTCAACTCGCCAGTTCATTCTCTCTGCGAATCGTATGTACATTCTGTAAAGGTCGTGTGCAAATAGGCCTGCTTCGTCCCCTCCTGTGCCCGATCTAATTTCTATTGTTGCAACATTTTGATTAATTGTTTCTTGCGAATTCTCGCTTTCGGATTCTTCTTCTGCATACTCTCCTTTAAGCGAGCCAATAGAGTTGGAAATATCTTTTATTTGTTTGTATAACGAGGACAGCTCTTCCTGATAAAGTTTTAACATTTGTTGATCTTTTTCTTGAGATAACAGAGGATTTATTTCTGAGGCACGTTTTTGCAACACTTCTTTTTCGTGCTCAAGGTTGTTTATTATTTCATCCATATGTGAATTATAGCAGAGAAGAGGTGCCTGTTTTTTCTTTTAGCTCTTTTTTGAGGCCTCTTCCATTAGCTCTTTTAGTGTTTTTGGTTCATCTGTAACTTTCTCTTTCTCTTTTGATTTTTTATTTTTTGCGGCTGCTTTTTTCTTTTGCGATTCATCAAGCTTCTTTTGAAATTTATCTATTCTTCCTTCTGTGTCAACAAACTTCTGTTTGCCAGTATAGTATGGGTGGCAGTTACTGCAGATATCTACCTTGAAATCATCGAGCGTAGAGCTTGTTGTAAAAACAGTTCCGCAAGCACATGTAATCTTAATATTTTTATTCACCTGTGGGTGTATGTCTTTTTTCATGCAAGAAGTAGTATAGCAGATTATATTATTTGTTCAACCTAATTACTATCTTTCCAAGATTTCTGTCTTCAACTATGTAGAAAATTCCTTGCCTGGGTCTTGCGGATCTGCCCACTATATGGGTGCCGGAAAATTCTGCGGTTCTTTGGGTCTTGTCTGTTTTGTTTACTACAACCATCAACTCCCCCCGCCCCGGTCTATCAGGTTCTGGAGTATCTTTTATTTTCTTAGCTGTCTGTTGAGAAAAAACTACCACAGTACCGTCGAGATCGTAAAAGAATTTCTCTAGGGTGACTTGCGCCTCTCCAGATTCTCCTGTTCTTACAAAGCTAGCTTTCATAAATACCTCACGGTGTACCCCACAGAAGCTTGTTTCTCCTACGTGGATTCCCAATCTATTATGTGAGAAGGGGGTTTGTCTTCCTGTAATTTTAGTAGTAGCCAGATAAGTAACATCTTCGATTTCGGTTAGGAGATATTTTTTAGTTCGTCTTCCGCATAACCCCTCTATTGAAAGCCTTTGATCTACAGCCTTGTACAGCAGTAGCTCTCTAGCCTTTAACATGCCGGCGAGTAGAAATTGTTGCTCGCTATTCCCCATTTGTTGCGGGCTGTGTTTTTGTTGTAGGTCTTGTATGGTTTTATCAAGTTCTTGCAAAAAAATTTGACGAGCGGAGACGTAACTTGGTATAAGTACTCTGGCAATTGTATCGAGTGGCTCGCTCCTTCTGGGGCCTTCCGGTAACTGAAAATTTTTATGATTCTGTTGTTGTAAAATAGCTGGTTCGGTGAATAGGCTTCCAAGCCCTGCGATCACGTTCGCAAATCTCTCCAGCACCCGTGTTTGTTCATTAACTCCATCTTCGCAAAATCTCATTATTATGGGCAGTTTACTATGTACTAGTTCGTGTATAAATTCTTTGAGTTCTTGGTGAAGTTTCTCTCTCGGTTTTTTCCAGAGATCCACTATCGCCCCATGGGCCATTCCTGCAAAGAAACCCATATTTGTTTGTAAACCGGCATCGTCAATAATTTTTTTAGTCGCTATAGCATTTATTGCCATTACAAGATTTCTAAGCTCTATCCCGAATACCGTTTCTGTAAAAATAACTTCCGGTTCTAAACTTTCTTCTTTTTCTATTTTTATTTTTGCAATAGCTTCCACAGGGGCGACTCTTTTTATTGGCGTGTGTGGAAGTGCTGAAGTTCGTGCCAAACTAAAACCTAAGGCAGCAGTTGCCAACGAGAATCTGAATAAGAATTCTCTTCTACCTATTGTATTCGTAGCGCAGTAAATTGGGGTTGGTATATTTGTTGCAGATAAGTCGTCATTTTTTTTTATTTCAATTAAATCTGTTCCTGCTAAGATAGCTAGTAGCAATAATTCTGTGTTTCTCCAGGGACCCATATCGCCACCTCCTTCAGCAGCGATTCTTGCACCTTGTTTACTAAGTCCCTCGTAATAAAGCTGGGCAGCCAGGCCATCTATTCTGGCATCAAAAGCACATATTGCGCCGCCATTACGATAAAGCTCGCGAAGAAGTTCCTCGTGCTTCGTACGTTCTCTATGTGTCGATCCGTATCCGATGTTTTCTCTTCTGATTTGTGCCAGAGCACTCCAAGCTCTCACAGTGTCTCTGAGGCCCATTCTACGTATGGTTTCTAGTTGGTTGGTTCTAAGAATAGATCCAAGAGAATATAATTCCAATTCTCCGCAAAGAAGAGAATTTATGGGATTTTCTGGATCTATGTCTAATTCCCTTAGCAATGCTGCGGTTACAGCATGATTCCAGAATTTATAATTGCAGGGTGGTTCATTTCCTGATCTTTTTTCATTAGACATGTTTTTGTTGTTAATGAAGCCAAAATGGCTCTAGTTTACTTTCTGTTGGTCTCTGCTCCTACAACACCTATTACAATTATTATTATGCCTAAAAATGCAGCCGGAGTAGGGGATTCTTGCAAAAGTACAAACGAGATAGGTATAGTAAAAAGAGGCCCTAAATAGCTGAAAATAGCAGTATCTGCGGCTTTGGCTCTTTTTAGCCCCCATTCAAACGCTACATACGCAACAATAGAAGACAAGATAGCCATATACAAAATACCGGCTATAGGTATTATTGTTAGATTTGTAAGATCAAAGGCTTTCATATACCTATTCTCGATAAGCATTAATGGAAATATTGATACAAGGCTCACATAAAAGGTAAAACCGGTATGAAGGGTAGGGGAGTAACTTCGTGTCATTCGATTAAGCCGGAGTCTCTTTAAGATTGTTGTCAGGGTTGATGAATTTTCGCCCATGACGTGCTTGGATACAATTATATAGGCTGTGAAAGCAACATTATAAATAAGCACTGCCAGGTTGCCTAAAACTCGAAGCCCCTGCTCTAGCTCCGTATGTTGACCTTTAAACAGCATCGGCTCGAGCATTATTAGCAAAGTACCCAGAGTTGCAATAAAAACTCCCAGCTTTGCTTTATAGTTCAGTTTTTCGTTGTAGAAAAAATGACCCGCAGCAATAACCATAATAGGTGCAGATGTTCCTAGAATTGCAGCATCCAGAGATGTTGTGTATTTTACACCCACAAATACAAATGCCAGCGCTGTCTGTCCAAGTAAACCCAGTATTACAAGATTTTTTATATCTTTTGTTGCTATCGGAGTTTTTTTAAGTTCAACAATCATCACAGGCAACATAAGGATGCATACAAGCAGAAAGCGTAAAAATAAAAATGTAAAAACAGGTATATACTGCTCTGTTATTTTTATAATCGGAAGGGCTCCGCCCCATATTGCGGTAGCAAGTATTAATGCTCCGTAGGCACGAAGTTTAAGGTTGTTGTGTGTTCTATTAGGCATTGTTTTAATTATACATAAATCGAAAAAGTTATGTGATAATATATCAATATGGAAATTACATACATAGGGCATTCGTGCTTTAAAATCAAAGGAAAAAATATTTCATTAGTTATTGACCCTTACGACCCTACTATGCTTGGTTACAAATTACCGACTCTTAGTGCTGACGCTGTTTTATTGACACACGATCATCCGGACCACGCAAATGTTCAAGGCGTGAAGGATTACAGGTTAGTTATTTCGGCTCCGGGAGAGTATGAAATTTCTGATGTTTTTGTTTATGGACTTCAAACATTTCATGATGAATCGGAAGGCTCCAAGCGAGGCAATAATACTATTTATTCAATAGAAATAGATGATTTTAGTTTAATGCATCTTGGAGACTTGGGGCATATATTATCTGCCGAAACCTTAGAAAAGATAGGTACTGTAGATGTTTTGATGATCCCGGTGGGCGGAGTTTACACTATTGATTCTGCAGCTGCGGTAAAGGTAATTTCTTCAATAGAACCGGGGATCATTATTCCCATGCATTATCAAACAGCGGATCTAAAAATGGCCGGAGACAAATTAGACTCCTTGGATAAGTTCTTAGACGAGATGGGTATTGAAAAGCCAAGAACTGAAGGGAAGTTAAAGTTGTCATCGCGTAGCGATGTGCCGGCTGAGTCTACTGTGACTGTTCTAACCCCGGAACACTAAAAGTATTCGTAGTTTTCGTGAGAGGTTAATTTATGGCAAGCTCTAATAAACACAAAGCAAGTGACCCAGTAAATATGGGAGTTCCTCCTCATGATCTTGATACAGAAAAATCTGTTTTAGGGGCGTTATTGCTGGATCAAGATGCAATTGTTAAAGTTGTTGAATTTTTAAGACCCTCTAATTTTTATAAAGAAGCCCACGCTAATATTTATCAGGCTATACTAAACTTATACGAAAAAAGAGATCCGGCCGATCTTATAACTGTTCCGAACGAGCTTAAAAAAATGAAACTGCTAGAAGCTTCAGGAGGCGTGTCTTACTTAACAGATCTTGTAAACTCTGTTCCTACTGCGGCGAACATAGAGCACTATGCTCAGTTAATTTCAGAGTATTCTATAAAGAGATCTTTGCTTTCTGTGTCTGGAGAGATAGGAACACTTGTGTTTTCCGAACCCGATGTTGAAGAGCTTTTAGACAAATCCGAACAACTTTTGTTTTCAGTTTCACAAGACCGCCTTCATCAAGATTTTTTTTCAGTCAAAGATATTTTGGAAATTACTTTCGAAAGATTAGATGAGTTGAGTAAAACCAGAGGTGCTTTGCGTGGTGTTTCAACCGGGCTGCCAAACCTTGACAAGATGCTATCAGGTTTAAGAGAAGGAGAGTTAATTATTTTAGCTGCACGTCCGTCTGTAGGAAAATCAAGTTTGGCTATTAATATTGCCCAGCACGCGGCGACAAAAAATAAAACGGGAGTTGTAATTTTTTCTTTAGAAATGGGTAAAGAGGCAATTGTTGACCGCATGGTTTCTACACAAGGAGATATTGATAACTGGCGAATTGCCACCGGTAATCTTGAAGAAGAGGATTTTGAAAAATATTCTATAGCTTCGGGGGAGCTTGCTGAGGCGCCTTTGCTGATAGACGACACTCCTGGGATGAGCGTGTTGGAAATGAGAACCAAAGCCCGCAGGCTAAGTTTGGAGAGAGACATTGGTCTTATAATAATTGACTACCTACAGCTTATTAAAGCACCTTCAGCCGAGAGCCGAGTTCAAGAGGTATCTAAGATTTCTCAGGCTTTAAAAAATCTCGCCAGAGAGCTAAATGTTCCTGTTCTTGCTTTATCTCAGCTTTCAAGGGCTGTCGAACAGCGTGGAGGCGACAAGCGGCCCCAACTAAGTGACCTTAGAGACTCAGGTTCTATTGAACAAGATGCAGATGTCGTTATGTTTTTGTATCGACCTGACGAAGAGGATCGTTCGTCGCTTAATCTAATAGTTGCAAAGCACCGTAATGGACCTACCGGAGAGCTTGATCTGTTCTTCAGAGGTGATAGAACGAAGTTTTTTGAAGTAACAAGGCAGAAAGACGAAGCTCAAAGCTAACCGCTGTATTTTTGTGATGCCGGTAACGCACGGTGTCGACATTCTCCAAATAACTTGATATAACATATACGCAAATGTTCGTGCCGTGGTGGCGGAATGGTATACGCGTTGGTCTCAAAAACCAATGGGATTTTTTCCCGTGTGGGTTCGACTCCCACCCACGGCACCAGTCACAGAAAGGGGACAATATGATAGCAACAGAACTAAAAACAGGCACAATATTCAAGGAAAACGAAGTTCCTTATTTAGTCTTGAAGTACACGCATACTAAAGTTGCCAGATCAGGGGCAAATGTAAAGGTTAAAGCAAAGAGCCTTTTAAACGGCTCCGTTATAGAGAAAAGTTATAACGGCACAACAAAGCTGGAAGAAGCGGATATATTTAGAAAAAGCGCCCAGTATCTTTATAAAGAAGGCGGTTATATTTTTATGGATCCTGATACTTTTGAGCAATTTACAATTCCTGAAGATATATTAGGAGAGTCGGCGCAGTTTTTGCGAGAAGGGGAGAGTGTGCAAGTACTTTATTTTGAGGACGCCCCTATTTCTGTTGAGCTTCCGATAAGTATGCTTTTTGAAGTAACTTACACCGAGCCTGGTTTTAAGGGTAACACTGTTTCAAATGTCTATAAAGACGCTACAGTTGATAACGGGGCTGTTGTGAAAGTTCCTTCCTTTATTAATATTGGCGAAAAGGTTAAAATAGATACAAGAACAGGCGAGTACATTTCCAGAGCTTAGGAATGGTATTTATTTGGAGATGTTTCTGAGCAATATTTGCTCATGTTCGATTTGCCGCACCTCGAACTATTCTAATAACTTATGTTACCCGCTATTTTAACTATCAACACTTTTACTCTTTCTACGTACTATATTTTTGGGTTTATAGGATTCTTGTTCTCACTTTTTATTGTTTGGTATGAGGCGAAGCGAGATGGTTTCGAGCTTGAAAAAGCTTTAGATATTTTTTTTGTGTCTTTTGGGGCTGCAGCACTTTCCGGGTACTTTTTTAAGCTTGAGATCGCATACTTTGTTTTTTGGCTTATTGTTTATATTTGGGCTAAGCATATTAATTGGTCACACTTTAGGTTGTATGATATTTTTTCTACTGCTCTGTACATCGAATTTATTTGGGTATTTGCAGGGTTAATATTAACTAACAGTTTCCCGGACTATTCAGTGCAGATTTACCTGTTTTCCTTGGTTTTACTGGTTTTATTTATTTTCGGTTTTTTATTTAGGGTAAAACTTACTTCCGGTTTTACTTTCTCGCTTTCAACCATTGTGGCCGGCTCAGGGCTGTTTCTTTTATTTCGCAGTGTGCTGGTATTGCCTTTTTACATATCCTTATTTACAATAAGCATAGTAACTCTTTATTTAAGGCAAAAAAGCATGAGTAGTCTACCACAAACTTTTATAGACAGAATGAAATCTCTTTTAAAAAGGAAAAACGCCCAGCTTGAAGCTGAGCAAAAATCTCTATTGGATAAAGATCCGTATTTAGCTCCAGGAAGAACCGAGGAGAATGAAATATTGGATGATGTCAACGAAGATCTTGAAAAAGAGCTTTACGATAAAAAAGTGAATTTTATTCGTTCTCTTCAGTCCCAAGTTCAAAGAGCCTTGGCTCGAATGCGCGCAGGGAAGTACGGTGTGTGCGAGGTCTGTGGTAAGGAAATAGGCAAAGAGCGGTTGGAAGCTCTTCCAGAGGCTACAAGATGCGTTCAGCATGCTGAGTAACTTAGCTCAATCTGTGTTTTTTCTCAACCCTAATTGCAAGGGCGTTGCGTTTCTTCTCATTAATCCATATGTCGGTTTTGTGTTAAACGCGTTGTCGTTGTTGGTTATAATTATTCTTCTTAGCACCCGGTTTAGAAATCGTGGTGAAAGGTTTTTTGCGCTGCTTATTTTTTCCGGAGGATTGTTCCATCTCTTATCGCGTTTAGTGTCGGGGTGTGTTTATGATTACTTTAATGTTTTTGGAATAAGCTTTGACTTGGCCGATGTATTTATAAATTTAGGGCTTTTTGGTTTAACACTGTGTATTTTAAAACAGAAATAATTAGGTTAATATATTAACATGGGTGATACATTTATAAACAAAACAATTCTCCTTGTAGAAGATGAAGATGATATAAGATCAGTATATGCTGAAGTGCTTAAAGACGACGGCTTTACTGTTATAGAAGCTTCAGACGGCTTGTCGGCATATGATTTGGCCGTGAATAAATTTTGGGATTTAATGCTTTTGGACATCATGATCCCAAAACTTGACGGTATAGGTTTAATGAAAAGATTGGCTAGGGAAGATAAGCTGGATTCACGCCCGGTAATTTTGCTTACAAATCTAGGTAATGACAGTGTTATAGCTGAAGCTTTTGACTTAGGTGCCTCCGGTTACTTAATGAAGGCGGAAATTACGCCGGACAAGATTCTGCAGGAGATAAAGGCTTATCTAAAAATAAGCTAATTTGATTCAGATTTTTGTTATAATAACCTTTGGTATTAATATATGAGGAAAGGAAGTAAGATGGCGAAAATAATTCTCATAGAGGATGAACAGGCTCTTTCAGAGGTATATTCCGAAGTATTAAGAGATGCGGGGTATGAGGTGTCGCAATGCTTTGACGGCGAGGAAGGCCTAAAGACTTTAAGAGCAGGTTCTTGGGATTTACTTTTGCTGGACTTAATGTTGCCTAAAATTGATGGAATAGAGATTTTGCAGCAGCTTGTGAATGAAGGCTTGCTTGAGGGTAGAAGTGTTATAATGCTGACAAATTTAGGCAGCGATGAACTTGTAAATAAATGTTCGGTACTTGGCGCAAAAGAGTTTTTGATCAAATCTGATATTGACCCTAAGGTGTTGGTTGAGGCTGTAGGAAAGGCGCTCTCAAAATAAACTCGGATTTACTAGAGAATTTTATCCAATTCAATAAGAACGTTTTTACATCTTTAAGATTGCCTTTGCTTCTTTCGCTAAAATAATTTATGAACTTAAAAGACAGAATAATTTTTGAAGATGATTTGATTTTAGTTTTAGACAAACCGGCAGGTGTTGTGGTGAATATATCTCAAACCTCTCCCGAGTCAACTGTTCAGAACTTTGTGGCGGAATATCTAAATCTACATCCATATAAAGATAGAGAAGATGATTTTTATCAAAGATGTGGCATTGTGCATAGGCTAGATAAAGCAACTTCCGGAGTTCTGGTTGTGGCAAAGACACCGGATTCTTTTGTTGACATTCAAAGTTTATTTAAAGATAGAAAAATTCAAAAAGTTTATGTAGCCATTGTTCACGGGAAGATAGAAGACGCAAAAATTATTATTGACGCGCCCCTTTCCAGAGATCCAAAAAGACGAACAAAGTTTGCAGTAGTTAAGGGAGGCAAAGAAAGTTCCACTGATATATCGGTTATTAAAAACTTTGCTTTAAGGGGCGAAGAGTTAACTGAAGTCGAAGTTAAACCTCTAACAGGCAGAACACACCAAATACGTGTGCATTTGGCCGCAATTAATAGCCCGATAGTGGGAGATGTTCTATATTCCACACGTAAAAAACTGATTTGGTCCCAGGAGTGCGGCATTAATAGAATGTTATTACATGCAAAAGCACTAACTATTCCCGGATACGGGGAGTTCCAAGCTTCGGTGCCTTCTGATTTTAACCTAATTTAAAGAGATCTGATTTACATGATAATGTGTGAGATGGCCAAAACATACTTAAATGGTCTGTTCTAGGTTGGATAACTTTACACAACATGGGTTATTGCAGTAGAATCAAAACAGTATGCCCACTACTGCCAAATCGCTAAGCAAAAACAAATCTTTTAAAGCAAAAACCTTAAGAGGTTCTAAAGGTAAAACAAAGGCATCTGCGTTAAAAAGAAACTCACGATCCTTAAAGATTAAATCTAAATCCACTTATAAAAATAAAAAAATTGCTAAAAAAAGAAGTTTTGCATCGTATTTTCCTTTATTTGTGTTGTTTGTTGCGTCATTAGTAATTTTATCTGCAACTGTCATGTATAAAAATTATTTACAAGGATTTGCTTCAGCATCTTCTATTTCTGCATTTTCTCTGCAAGACACCGACATTTTTTCAGCGGCGGTTGTTTATGTAGACTCCATGCCACAGCTAGGTAAAGACTATACTCCAGATGTAATTTCGGCAGTAATATACATTTATGACACGAACAATATGTCAATAAATGTTTTTAACATCGATAATGATTTAGAGATCGACATGCCGGGCAGGCTTGGGGACGACACATTAGAAAAAATTTATGCGCTTTCTCTAATGATAACAAACGGCGACACGGCGGAATCGGATCATTATATTAAGCATTCTCTATCCAGATTAATAGGTTTTCCTATAGACAGGCTAGTTGTTGCTTCGGATGAAGATCGTTCTGACGTAGAGAGCCTTCTATTAAGAGGGGCAGAAATTTCACCCTTGCTCATAAAAGACATAAATTTGTATGTAAATGAGGTTAGCACCGATCTAACCAAACAGGAAATACTTTACATTGCAAGAGAAGCAAATAAGTCCCAAGGAAACATTTCGGAAATTGATTTAACATCTGATTTGTCTCAAAGTTCTGATAGTTTGATTCAGGAAATTACATTTGGATCGGAGATCTCGGTTGAGGGAAAGACCGTAGCAGTTTTAAACGGTACAACAACAGTAGGTGCGGCAAATGATGTTGCACGGGCAATAGAGAACATGGGAGGCAGAGTTATTACCGTTGGAAATGCAGATAGGCAGCACGACACAACCACTCTTTTGATTGATGACCCGGATAGTGCTGCAGCAAGAGGCATATACCGTTTCTTTGACATTTCTGATATAAGGCTTAAAGATAATCCTGGAGATATTATAGACGCTGAAGTTAATAGAGCCGACATAGTTTTTATTGTCGGAGTTGACATGCTAGATCAGCTTTGAGAGACTTAGACAAGAGTCTTTCGAGCCTCTTTGTTTTGTCGAAAAGTCCGATCCACATCACCTAAAAACATGTTTGAATTGTTATACGTATTAGTGCCCATACTTACTGTTGTAGGTATTGTATATGTCCTTTTTTTTAATCGTAGAGTCTCGAAAGGCTATATAGTTGCCGATTCGGTTTTTCCCGATTTTAAGCTACTTGAGATTCAGGTTCCCAAGAACGAAGATGCGTCGAAGGATTCCGCAATCTCTTCTTTATCGGCCGAACATTTATTTGCAGCTCTGCACGGAATACTAAAAGAAGAATCAAATATTCAAGAGCACGTATCTTTGGAGATAAAAGGTGATAAAGAAGGTATTAAGTTCTACGTTGGTGCCCCTGCAAGTATTTTAAAATACATCGAGAGCCAAATTTATGCCCAATACCCCCAGGCTCATATTAGTGTTTACAACGGCCATAACTATTTAGGCGATCGCACAGGTATTTTTGAGGTCGGATCTATGAGCTTGGAAAAAGATTTCATTTTTCCAATAAGGGTTTTTAGGGATTTTGAGATAGATCCTCTTGCTAACATTGCTTCAACACTCTCTGAAATTAAAGAAGATGATCAAATAATTATTCAAACGCTTTTTAAACCTGTGCCCGATGGTTGGCAAGAGAAGGGCTATAAATATTTGGCGGCTGTTACAGGAGGAAATTCTGTAGAATCTGACCCTTTTTTAAAAGACATTTCTCGCAGTTTATTTACGGAAATATTAAGTATATTAAAAAATATTCCTGTTATTATGATTCGTGGCTATGCAGATGAACCACAGGGCCAATTTAAGGTAAGAGAAGGAGGCGGGGTAAGGCTCTCGGCTTTTCAAGAGTTAGAGATTAAGGCTGTTGAGCACAAACTCACGCACATGGGCTTTGCGGTTCAAATGCGCGTGTACATAGCCTCGGCGACTTCCGGAAGAATAGATGACCTGAAACGTTCGGTTGGCTCTGCGTATAAACAGTTCAGCATGACAGGTCTTAACAGCATGAACCTGACATTGGAGTCGAACAGGCGCTCGGCATTAGACGACTTTAGAGTAAGGCAATTCGATGCTTATAAGTCTTTTATTCTAAATTCCGAAGAGTTGGCGACTATTTTTCATCTCCCGTCAGCCTCTTCGGATCTTCCAAGTATTTCGTGGGTATATTCCAGAAAATCAGAACCGCCTTCAGTTTTGCCCACCGAAGATTGTACTTACATTGGCGATACTGTGTACCGCGGAAAAAAAGTTCGTTTTGGCCTTTCTAATGGAGACGACAGGCTTCGCCATATGTATCTTATTGGTAAATCAGGTACCGGAAAATCTACTTTGATGGAGGCGATGGTTTTGCAGGATATTATAAGAGGGGAGGGGGTCTGTTTACTTGATCCTCACGGCGAGACTATTGATAAGGTTTTGGATCGTATTCCCGATCATAGAATTGAAGATGTAGTCGTTGTTGACCCTTCTGATACGGAAATGCCCGTCGGGATAAATTTATTAGAGTTGTCGCATCCCGATCAAAAAAATTTGATGGCTTCAGGGTTGGTTTCTGCAATTAGGCATCACTTTGATTATTCTTGGGGGCCCAGGCTGGAGTATTTATTAAATTACTCACTTTTAACATTGTTGGAGGTTCCCGGAACATCTATGCTTGGCGTGACAAGGTTATTGGAGGATGTAAACTATCAAAAATATATTTTACACAATGTAAAAGATCCCGTTATTCAAGCATTTTGGGACAAGGAATACAAGGAAATGAGGGGCAATGCTAAGTTAGTTACTGAGGCTATAGCGCCAATTCAGAACAAAGTAAACCGCTTTCTATCTTCAAGCACAATTAGAAATATTCTTGTTCAGAGAAGATCCACTATTGATATTTGGGACATAATGAATTCGGGCAAAATTTTGTTGATAAACTTATCAAAAGGAAAGATAGGAGAAGACAATGCCAATCTCTTAGGGGCTTTGTTGGTTTCTCGAATTCAGTTTTACGCTTTACAAAGAGCAAATATAACTTACGACAAGCGGAAGCCCTTTTATCTTTATGTAGACGAGTTTCAAAATTTTGCCACCGGCAGCTTTGAGTCAATTCTATCTGAATCGAGAAAATATAAGTTAGGTTTATACCTGACTCATCAGTACACCGCACAGCTTCCCGAGGATCTCCAGAAGGCGGTTTTCGGTAATGTTGGTACAATTGCGGCTTTTTCACTTGGAGCCCCGGATGCTCGCATATTACAAAGTGAGTTCGCCCCGTATTTTGACTCCGAGGACATCATTTCTCTAGAGAGATTTAATATATACATTAAACTTATGATTGATGGCATGACTTCTTTGCCGTTTTCAGCTAAAATATTATTGCCATGGGAAGAAGAAGGTCTCATACCAAAGACAGGCAATAGAGAGAAAATTCTTGAGCTCAGTCGACGTAAGTACGGGGTGCCGAGAGATCGCGTAGAGTCAGCTGTCAATAAATGGATTGAAAGGCCTTTTGACAAAGGCATGGCAATAGCTGAACAAATTAAGAGAGGTGGTACAAATGGACAATAGAGATTTAAAAGAGAGGCTTTTAAATTTAAAATCAAACCTAGCAAAAGTTATTTCGGAGATAGATAAAATTTATGCGGCTTTGGATAGGGTTGAAGATTCACCTCCAGCAAAAAAGGACCCAAGTCTCTTAGTGGCCGCGCAGCTTCCGAGAGAGGTTGACCTCCCGGTGGCACCGGTTGCCGTTGAAGAAGCCGCGAACGCGATTGAAACATCTTATTTAAACCAAGTTGCAGAGACGGATGCCGGCATTCGAGGTAGTTTTGACGGCTTAAACTTGGTTACTCTAGAAGGGGAAACTTACGAGGTTCCTGCAAATTATGCAGCAAAAACAAAATTAGTTTGTGGAGACACTCTAATTATGCAGTCGCATGAAGGTCGTAACTTATTTAAGGTGATAGACAGGGTTCCGACCATAGAGATTTCAGGAATAGCAATGAAAAAAGATGATGGGTGGTTTATTTTAAACGCCGACAAGTCCTATAAAATCTCGGATGCTGCTGCTGACTTTAACAAGCTCAGTGAGCACTGTGAGGTTAAAGTTCTAATACCGGAAAATTCAAGTAATTGTAATTTTGCAACTTTTGTCGAGGCAGTGTGTGAGGACGAAAATAAAGGTTCTACATCCTCCGCTGATACTTCGGAAGGTAGTTCGGCCCCCAAAGACCTTTCTTTAGGAAATCTTCGCGTCATAGAAGATGATGATCTTCGTTAAGTAAGATATATTTACATGCCTGAGAGTCTCTAAGAGTTTTTCTATAATGTTAGTCTAAAGATTGTAGCTTTTTTCTTCTGAGTATTATTCGTCGTCAAAACTATCAACTTCAATTTCGTGCTCTTCGATAGAGCCTTTTTTCATGTATGGCCTAACATCCTGTTTTTCTTGTTTGAAAATAGGCCTATCGGCTTTAAGCAGTATATCAACACAGTTTTTTGTCTCATTTGATTGACCGATGTACTGTGCGCTCACCTTCGCGCCTTCCTTTGTGTGAAGATATATTTTTAGGGCCATGGGACCTCCGATTTGAGCTATTTCTTTTGAACTGTGTATTAGAAGTGTTTTAGTTTTTAAAATTCTCATACTAAACGTTTGTCCTTTTGCCAGCCTTTCCCATATCTTTGATTTACTTATAACTTCAGCTTTAACTTCCTCAGATGTCCCGGGCTCTTTTATTACTGCGCCGGAGTTAATTGCAACTTTAGCTGATTTTGATTTTGCGAGTTCGTAGTTCTTTTTAGCTATTTGATTTATGGGGTCTTGTTCAAGAACCGCCTTAAACATCTTGCTGGCATTTCTGAAATCTTTAGATAGTAAATATGCCCTTCCAAGTCTAATTTTAGCTTGAAGGTTCGTGGGATCAAGGTCTAACAGCTCTTTGTTTGTGGCTATTGCTTCTGCCCAGTTTTCACATAGCGCTAACTTAATGGCCTTTTTTTCAAGTGCTGATAAGCTTTGTTGCATGTGTATGAAGTTATCAAAAATACACCAAAAGTCAATAAACAGTTTTAAGTGTTTGGCCAAAAAAGCTTTTATAAAAGCTGAAATTTAAAAATAGATTTTGCTGTCAGACTTTTCCTAGTAGCGCCTTAAATAAATTTTTCGGACTGCTTTAGAGAATAAAGCGTGGTAGAATATTATGTATGTCGGGGCATTCAAAATGGTCAAATATTAAAAGAAAAAAGGAAATTACCGACGCAAAGAAGAGCAAAGTTTTTTCCAAAATGAGTCGATTAATAACTGTTGCTGCAAGAGACGGGGGCGCAGACCCTGATATGAACCCTACTTTGCGATTAGCAGTAGATAGGGCCAAGCAAGCGAATATGCCGAGTGAAAATATAGATAAAGCTATTAAGAAAGGCTCAGGGGCTTTAGAAGGTGCTAAATTTGAACGAGTAGTGTATGAGGGTTACGGACCCTATGGTGTGGCTTTCATGATAACGACCTTGACCGATAATAGAAACAGAACAGTGTCGGAAATTAAAAACATTTTCAGTAAAGCTGGAGGTTCTCTTGGGACCCCGGGTAGTACATCGTATATTTTTGATTCTTTAACCTTCGAACCCTCATTCAGAATTGCACTAGAGTCTGAAGAGCAGTTAAAAAAAATAGAAAATTTGGAAGAAGCACTTGAAGATCAAGATGATGTGCAAGAAATTTACTCGAACTACGAATTATGATAATTATAGGAATAGATCCAGGAACGGCTAAAACCGGGTATGCAGTAATGGAATACCCTAAAAACTACAATAAGAGCTCGAAAAGATCGGGCAATTTAATTGAATGCGCGTGTATTGATACTCCTTCGGAGGCAACGATGCACGATAGATTAAGTCAGTTATACGATGAGTTGAAAAATATATCTTCTAGGACAAAACCAAAAATGATGGTTATTGAAAAGCTCTTTTTTAACACAAATATTAAAACAGCAATGACGGTAGGGCAGGCAAGAGGGGTATCTCTTTTGGTAGCTTCACAGCATGCCATGGAGGTTGTTGAGTATACAGCCCTGCAAGCCAAGCAGACCCTTACGGGATATGGACGTGCCTCAAAGAAGGAGATGCAAGAAGCGGTTCGAGAGTACATGCGGCTTGAAAAAGTCATTAAACCCGACGATGCCAATGACGCCTTAGCAATGATTTTGTGTCACGTAGAGAAAACACGCATTCCCGAACAAAATTAAGTATAATAATAGTTATGGATCCCTTAACTCATTTAAAGAACGAAGTATCAAGACTCTTTATTGAAAGAAGGAAGAGTTTAGGCTATAAGGGAGCCCTTCTACAGTTTTTTAATGATCTTATAAACAAGAGGTCCATTTATATCGTGGCCTCTATATTAACTCCCGTAACATTATTTTTTGCTTCGCGGTACGCAACAACTGTAAGTTCGCTGATAATTATCTCCTTCGCACTTACGGCAACGATACTGGTAGCGATTGTGGCACTCGCCTTGCTCAGCAGGGTGAGGGGATTCGCTTTCATATACTTTTTGATACCGGTTTCCTATTTGGTATTAGGGGTTCTATTCTCTTTATATTTTTTCCCTAATTTAGGATATTTAATAAAAATGGCATCTTTTATTGGTCTTGGTTTTGTTGTCTATGCTCTTTCTCTTGTCAATAATATTTTTGTTGTGGTCGAAGAAAAGCAGTCTGTTATTCCGCTATACAGCGCCGGACTGGCTTGGGTTCAAATTATTCTCATTTTAATCGCTATACCTTTTTATTCGGGAATATATAAAGTACCCGCAAATTTTGTTGTACAGAACATTTTGTTATTTTTTTCAACCTTTTCTTTTTATATATACATGCATTGGGCGGTTAATTTAGATAAGGACCTAATTAAAACCCCACTTAAAGAGAAGGGAAGTTTAGCTTTTGTATTATCGTTGCTTCCGGTCGTTTTAAATACCGGCCTGCTATTTTACCCGGTAGAAGCTTTTCTAAAGGGTATTTTTAGCTCCACAGTGTTGTTGTCCGGCTTAATTTATATTCAAGCACACTATAAAAATAGAATAAATTCTAAACTTTTGTATAATTATTTTGTCTTAGGTAGCATTTTTTATATAATTCTTTTTATATTTAAACCTTGATTATCCTTTTAATACGGCCTTTAGATCAGGGAACAGGGAACTATATTCTAATGTAGATTGCACATTTGTCATAAACCCGATCACTATAGGGTAGC
>ERZ795048.1999-NODE-1999-length-17116-cov-44.713968_pt1 | contig 17116 bp, 12 predicted proteins | sample MGYA00375132_ERZ795048 | MGnify/ENA primary metagenome ERZ795048 (study PRJEB30177, sample SAMN05720225) | activated sludge metagenome | isolation source: Anaerobic digester | place: Hong Kong | collected 2014-12-17 ...
CGGTATCTGAACCAGCATTCGTATCCCCAGTAAAGTCTAAGATTGTAACCCCATCTAATTCCAGCTTTAACCTACCCCCGGAGTTTGCAAGATACATATATGCCTTATAATGATGCCAGTTTGAGTCAGGCACTACAACACTTGCTGTAGCAACAACAGTACCGCCTCTTACAGCACGCCAAACTCCAGAAGACGGGCATTGAAACCCCAAAACATAGGCGGTTGGGGCGGTAACGCCATATAAATAAAACGTGCCGCCTGTAAGCACATTTCCCATGTTCTGCCAAAACGTTGTATATACCGTGGTTATATTACCAATGGGATATGCCCAAGAGCCGCTGCTGCCAAGCTGCCCCGTTCGTAGGCTATAAGTACCTGAATGAGACGCACTGCTTACTACGGTTGAATTGGCTATTAAGGTAGTTGGGGCAATATCAGTAGTTCCATGCTCAAAGCCTGTTGCCATTATAATACTCATGTTCTTGTCCCTCTTATAGCGACAGTTAAATCTTCAGCACCAGTTCCCCCAGAAACAACTTCTACCTGCAAATAGTCATTTTTTATTAAGGAAGTTGTGTCAGGTGCGCCGGACGTGGCGGAGTGTGCCCCCGTGGTTATTGTTGGTCTATTGGCGGGCGTAACATTAAAAATAGATGTTCCATTTTTTCGCACGTCAATTACCGTGCCATCTGAAGCAACAGTGTCAATCGCCGCATGTACTTCGCTAATAGTCACAGGCCCGTCCAAGTAAAATCTAGGACCATATACTGCTACATTTAGCGCCCCCGGCAAGGTTCCTACAATGGAGATTAAATTACTGCCCCCCGAACTGCCTGTAAAAGCTACGGTTATATCGTTCGTGCCGGGGGTTAATGATATGTCCGTCCCTGCTGTGAGGGTCTTAAACTCTAAATCTACGCCCGTCTTTTGCTTAAAGATGCCTTCGCCTGTACCAACGTTTGATGCGGTGTTGGCTTCCCCGCCACCACCACCGCCCCCTAAACCTTCCCAAGCCCCCCGCACACAAATGTACGTATCCCCGCTGTCCGTCACAAAGAACTTCCAGCCATCTTGGGCAGGATCGGTTACAGCAAACTCCGCCGCTGTCCCTATAAATGTCTCTGTATCGTGTACAATCTTCATATGATTAACAATTGCCCATCGTCATTTACCATCCAACCCCATGAGTTGGTTAATGGTAATTGTGCTGTAAATGTCAACCCGTCATCTGAATATAATACTTCGCCTTCTCTACTAGCTGAATTCGTTGCACTTGATGCCGTAACATCTACACCAAATAAGTCCCTTGAATCATCTATATTAGTATACTCTACGGTAGTTGTGCTGTCCTCTAGCTTTACATAGGCCGATGGGACTTTCCCGCTCGGTATCGTCGGGTAAGGTATTGGTGTTACCCCATTATTTAGAACTGTCGTCCCCTCAAGTACCTGTATCGTATTATAATAAGGATCGAGATATAACAAAACCCGCAAAACATAACCCGCCGCTGGCACATAGCTCGATAAGTCTACAAAAGAACCAGGAAACGATTGCCTTGTCCCGCTATACGAATACACAAGACTGTCAACCAGAACGGTCATGCCGCTATATGGTTGCGTTTTCAGAGGGCGGATAGCTGGCAGGAAGGTATACACTGGGTCAATCCCGATAGCGGTTTCAGTCGGGATTTGGTGGTTAGCGCCATGAATGGGGAGTTGCCAATTTCCTGTACCGCCACCAGAGCCACCACTGGAATCTACATAGACACCAATGACAGAACGCCCATAGGGGGATTTGGGATCAGCGGCAACGAGTACAGGAAGCCCTTCGATGACGGCAATTCCGCCATTACTGACAACGGCACGACTTTCTGGTTGATTTAACTCTGTAACCCATACAGAATTAGGGCGGTTAGACGGAAATATACTTCCGCCAACGGCTACGACAAGGCAAGGGACAACTTCGCGGTTAGCTTCCGCTTTACGAAGGACAGCGTTATCTAGTGCTTTTCTAAAGTCTCTCATAAGAATGCCTGTACCAAGACAACCGCGTTAATCGGGTCAGTATTTTGGTGATTACTGGTTATATCCGCCCAAGACGCAAACGGAGGAATAGAGCGAATAACCATAATCGCACCAGCGTCATAAGAGCCTATATAGATGTCCCCAACATAATAACCAACCGCCATTGCTTTAGCGGCAACGTCATAAATGGGCAAAGAACTTACTAAGGACATACCTGTTAATTCATCGCCGCGATAAAGCTTTGCTACCGTAGCTACTCTAACGGCGGAAAGCGTGCCATCTACTTCTGCTACAAAAGAACCGCATATATCCGCACCCCAACTATTTTCCACTACTGTCCAAGAACCACTATCCAATACGGCGATATGGGCAGGACCAACCCCGCCAACATCCGTCATCTTCCCGAATACAAAGCATTTAGAGCCATCCCATGCAGCAAAGGGGTAAGCATAGCGTGTTCTGGCTAATACTTGCCCCGAAGTGGCAGAGCCTAAGCCATAAGTATTGGTTAAAGCCCCCGCAAAATTATATTCTTGTAAGTACATCCCATAGCCATTATAGACAGTTACCCATACATACGCTCCGGTAAGTCTATCTGCGGCAAGTCCAATTCCCAAACCCCCTGCGCCGCCACCGCCGCCACCTACTACATCTACCAGATGCACATATAAGTCGGCGGACATGGCACTTGGGTACGTTCTATTTTCATTAGCTATAAGTAAACCGCTAGATGTAACAGCCACGCCAACCGAACCCCAATAGGCGGTTCCCGTGTCAGGTTGATTGGAGAATGTGGTGGAATAAATAACTGCGTCGTTGTCATAAAAACCGGCACGCAAGATATGCCCACCAGCACCAGTTACCCCATAAACGATAGCGCCATAATCACTATCAAACTGCTCTAATGCAAAAAAGTAATCAGACGCATCTAAAGCAGAACTAGGTGCAGAGCCAATGGCTATGTTTTGGAATAGGGCGTCAATAGTACCGGGGTATAGCGTTATTTTGTCAGAACCACTAGCGTCCGTGCATACCCCAAACACAAACTTTCTGTTTGTTGCAACGGATATGGTTGCATGATCTGTACCTGCTGGACATGCGTGTACCAAGGTATCTATAATAGAAACGGTATTTCCCGACAATTCACAAGTGCAAATAATCGCGTTTTCTGTAATGGAGTTATAAGCACAGGCAACAAACTGATCAGTGTCCGCAACTTGTACGGTTGGGGTTGAGTTCAATGCCGCTAAATGCCCGATATAAAGCTCTGCGCCTACGGTAAGAGAACCCCCTGTTACTGTGCCTGCCCTAACATAAACATTTTTGGTGGGGCTTGTACCGCCATTATGATAAATAAAGGCCACTTTGTTATTAGGCATCGCAGCCATATCTACGGACGTAACCCCATAGGAGCCTGAGCCTGTAGCTATGGCTACTTCCGATCCTAATACCAACGTGTCCCCAGGCCCCAGTGTGCCGGGCGTTGCAGCCAAGTCAGCGGAAGGGAAAGATGTGGTTGGCGTATATGAATACAAAACAACGTATTCGTCACTATCTATTTTTGCCAAAGCCAAGCCCCTAGAAGCTACCCCGCTTTTTACGGTTACTGTGTCAAGAACGGTCATGGAGGATGTACTAGGCATGTATATGTAAGTAAGGTTAACGTCCCCAATCCCCCACGATGACCCCGCCCAACTAGAGTGTACTATTAGATAATAATCCGTGGTTAGGTTAATGCACGTACTAAGGTTGGTAACTCCCCAACCACTAATAGACTGGTTCGCTTCTACTAAATAGCCGCTACCAAATTCGTCAACTGAAGGGGTTGTGCTGCCCGTAACCCCTAACGAAACCCAAGACCACGATACCCCCGCATCATCGGTTGCCAAAATATACCCAACCCCGCCGATATTGCCTAGAACGTATACCCGCCCACCAATAACAACATTTGTGTCAATAGAAACATAATCTACTAGCGAAGGATCAACAGGACCAGCCACGGGGGTTACATCCGACCAATTTACCCCGCCATCAATAGATGCCTTTACATACCCCGTACCGCAGCGCCACAATACCCCAGAATAGTCGGCATAAACCATGTCGTTTGTTGCTTCTGCGGTAAGATTAACCCATGCTTCCTGCACGAAGTCTTTGAAGTTTACACTAGCCGCTGTATAAACCCCGTACCCCGTAGCTGCTGGCGGAAGAGGCGGATCGCCCGGTGCTTCTGGGACTTCATCTAAACAATAACCAGGTACGCCGTCAAATCCTTCTTGCTCCGCTTCAAGCGCCAACTGAACATGCAATACCCCCATCATGCCGTCATATGAGCAGGTTATATTTCTAAGGATTAGGTTTTTATTAACCCAAGCTATACCCCGCGCATTTTGGGATGTAGTTAAGGACATGATGTACCAATCTGGGTAGCAAATGTCTATAAAAGGTAGATAATTGCCGTGCAAAGGTACGACAATTTCTGAATATTCTTTATTTTGTGCAGCTTGTAGCCTGCCCGCTAACTCATCACAGTGGCTTTGGGAGCGTAATACCTGTTTATCAAGGACGGCAACGGAGTACCCGCCTTCGCTGGTTGGCAAAAGGCCAGGGGCAGATGAGCAATAAGGCTCTACGTCAGGGCAGGGGGTATTGGGACATTCTGTTCCGGTCAGGGTTTTAGCATAATAAAACCCAGATACTTTAGCGAACGAAGACGAGCGGGCGGTGTTTCTAGTTATGGCAATACTATCACTGCGGTCGGTATCTTCTATCTCAAAGCAAATGTCAAGCGCCGCTCTTTCTGAATCGGTAAGCAACTGAACGTCAGGACAGATATGAACGTCCCCACCCTTGCCACAAACAACCCTGGCACGAATGCCTTTTTGCAAGGCAAGGTCGTTCGCCATGCCATAAATAGAACCCTCGTCCATCTCGGCATAAGCCCTACCATCTTCATTAGCAGTCAAGTCATAAACGTCTGCTATCTGCAATAACGTAGAATGCCAGCGCCAAAGATGATGAATTGCCCTTCCTACAGTTAATTGGGGCAAATATTCATACCAGGTTGAAGGGTCTGGGCGTGCTTCAAGGGACACGGAAAACATATAGATGCCACGCATCCTTTCGTCAATCGTGGCAATATTAAACCCCGCAATGTTCACCCCCGTCTTTAGGTCTGTTGACCAAGTTTCACCGTTGTTATACCCCGACAAAACGACCTGCCTACCGTCGTAAGGTTCGTCCAGGGGGGTCAATTCGTCGTCGTCATAGGTGGCTAACTGCCACAGAACGCAAATAGCTTCGTCTGGTATTTCCAGCAATGTCCTGGTTGTGGAGGATGTGACAACGCAATTCCAGCCCCCGCTTTCATAGTCTCCCTCTAGGGAGCTGACTTGAAAATCTGTATATGGGTAATGTTCGCTTGTTGGGTCGGTGCTATGTGCGTAGTACCACCTTCTGGAACTCTGGTTTTTACCATTGCTGTCTACTACAGCATACTTTACCCAATACTGGCCGGGAACGGTAAATTCTATATCCCCAAGCCCAGTAGCCGGGTTAATGGTAATTGTCACTCCGGTAGTAGGGTATACAGTCGCCCCATACGTAGCAATAGTTGCGCCTGGGGCAACAGGGTAACTGTCGGACATATCAACATCTATTGTCCATGCTCCATCATAAATAAACCCCGCCTGATTGGGACCCGCGATAACTACCGGATTGGGGGTGTCATTCTGATCTGTGTAGGTTATATCCCCGTCTTTATAAAAATCACCACTCCCGTCAATGTATGGATACACCGGGCGCAGGGGGTAGTTGTGCTTGAAGGTCAGCCACAATCCGTCTGGTAGGTGATGCCCGTGCCTGGCAACTGTAACGGTCCCCGTGACACCCCCGTCCCCACTAGAAATGGAGCGAATACGTAGCTTCCCATAGGAGTAGTCATCTTCCGCAACCCCCAACCATACTTCCTGGTAATCCGTGATGGCCGAAAAGCCCGTACCCGTACCGGAGTTAAAGGTAATGTCTGTTTCACCAACCGAAAGACCCCCCGTCACTCTGGCAACCCATAAGGTAGTCGGTTTTTCTACCGATAAAAACATTTGGGATATATGATTAGACTGGCGTAACCATTGCAGGTATCTTGACGCAATTCCAGGCATTATTTACACCGCCGTTGATGGGTCGTTAATGATTGTTATGTTGTTCAAATATAACGTCAAATTTGAGTAACCCCCTAGCCCCGAATTCCCGTACATTTGAAACGGGCCTTGCAAAACTTGTGGGTCCATTGGGTGGGGAATACCAGACACGTCAACCCAATCTCTATTGGGAAACATATCAAATGTCACATAAAGCAAGCCCGTGCCGCTAGTGCTTAGAGCGTAATCAATATAGCGGGTAATACGTCTTGCAGCAGCTACTCCGATATTCGTCCATAGGATAGTTAGGTTCTTATAACCATGCAGGACTTGTCCGCCCGTTGTTCGTGCCTTCTTTTCTGAGAACGCCTTATAGTCCACTGTAGTTGGGGGCGGGATTTTAAGGTAGCGAAACCAACCTCTTTCCAAGCCTGCTTCCGTGGTTGCTATTCTATAATTGCACATTATGCACTTGCCCTTAATAGCCCGATAACAACGGACGCTATTGTCTGATTTAGGATTTGAATTTGGGCCGCTGTAAAGTTCGACGGGTCTAACATAGAAAAGTCCACAGTATTGTTATTTACCGTACTTATTGTAGTCAGCGGCTTATTGGGAATTGTGGGGATAGAGAAGCTGGTATCTGGCAGCAGACGGTTAGGGATTACACGTCCCGGTCTGTCAAACTGCACTAGCTCAGGCCCGCCTTCGCCCACCAATAACTGTTGCCCTGATCGGAACCTACCACCCTTTGCCATTGGGGCAGCACCAGTAAGTTCAGTGATAAGGGCAATCAAGTCCTCAATGGTCATTCGGTTTACTTCGCCGAATAAAGCAATCTTTTCACTATCCGACATAGAAGATGCAGCAATTGCCGATCTGGCTTGTGCGCGTAATGTATTTATGTTTGGGCCGGGGACTGTAATGTCCCCCGTACCTAAGTTAATATTAGAGCCGGGCATTCCAAACGGAATGCTGCTAATCATCGCCTGTGCAGCTAAGACTGTAGCCCTATATCTCGCTACGAAAAGGTCCAAATTAGCCAAACGTGTTTTATATCCCGTATTTTCTAATGTAGCTATTTCGTTTTGGGCTATCTTAATGGCATCACGCTCTTCCCTAGTGGCGTCCATGAAGGCGTCCGTTTTCTCTTTGACGTACCTTGCAAAATCTTCCAAAGCCTCATTATAACGCGCCAATGCGTCTTCCCTATCTCGCTCATAATCTAACTGCGCGTCCCTACGTGCATCTTCCGCAGCTTGAGCGGCGGCTTCCTTTTCGCGCTGATAAGATATAAGCAAGTCTTCAAGTTTGCGGTCATAGCTACGGCGGGCGTCTTCTTCGTCCCGACGGCGGTCTAGGGCATTTTGCTCTATTTTTTGGCGCAGTTCGCTGTCAATATCTTCCAGCGCCCGGTCTCTGTCAATACCCGCACCAACTATGTCAAACTGAAGCTTGCGGCGTAATTCAAGGAAGCGAATAGCGTCCTGATCCCGAATGGCTTCTTGGGCGTCAAAGTTAAACTTACGGACCAAATCTTCTAACTTGCGCCTATACTCTTTTTCTATTTCAAGACGCTTATCCGCTGCTTCAAGGTCAATGTCCTCTATTTTTCGCTGGGCGTCTATTTCTAAATCTTCCAGATCGCGGTTATAGTCTCGCTCGGCGTCAATCTGGTCATTGCGGTATTCTTGCTCAATGTCTCGTAGTTTATCTACAAGGTCTTGGGCAATATCTTCACGCTTACGTGCCAGGTCTAATTCAACATCAATTAGCTTTCTGGCGTAGTCTAGCTCTATTTCAAACTTGCGGTCTGCTATTTCTTTAGCTAGGCTTATTTGCTTTTCTTGAATAGTCGCTAGGTTTTCGCCAATAGCCGCTTGCAAATCCAGGACACGATTACGAGCCAAAGCAGCATCTGCGGCGTTCATTTCTGCATCGCGGAGTTCTTCAAGTGCAGTTCTTTGGTCTTCTAAAGCTTGGTTATTGGCTTCTGTTTTAGCAGTGGCTTCTTCTGTAATACGCTTATGTTCTTCTAGGTAAGGTATAATTTCAGAGTCTACAAAACCTTGTTGGGCAACACTAAAGCCCTCGGCTATTGCTTTTCCAAACTCAATACCGCTTGTACCCCCCAAAAGGTAATCTTTAAGGTTATCCCCAAACGCTTGGGCAGCGCCGCCCATTCCCGCAAGAACGGAAGCAAAGACACCGCCCCAATAAGGTATGTCAGCAATACTTGTTCCGAATTCTCCCAGTTTTTCATTTAGGGCAGAGACATCGGACAGAAGCCCCCCGAAGCCACTGAACAAACGCCCAACATCCCCCGGCAAACGCTGCCCTATATTGCTAAGGCGATCTCCTAGATCGGCTAGTGCTGTCGTCGCTCGTGGATCGCTCAGGGCATCCGCAAATTCCTTATATTCCCCAACCAGTGTTTTAATGCCAAGTGTGCCGTCAGTTAAAGAGCTTAGCCAAGTACTGCCTAAATTCTTAAAAAATGATGCAAATGCCCCGTCCGCGTCTGGGTCAACCTCAAACCAAGAGGACGGGTTATACTTGTTCAAAGTGCTTTGGGCAGTTTCCACAAACAAAATCATCTTTTGCAGAGACTCGGATATGCTAACAATAGAATTTTCAAACGACAACGCGCCGTCTATCAATTCCTGAATATCCAATTCCCCAAGTTGGGGAAGTAGTATGTCCCCAATCTCGGTGAACACTTGCCCCAGTACCCGCCCAAGCTGTCCAAAGAATAACTCTAAGTCTTTTCTATTAGCATCGATATATTCTTGGACTTTCCTTAGTTGTACAACAAGCTCATCTAGTGCAGGAATACCAGCTATTTGCTTAAAGGTAATAAGTATTTGGGTAAATTGGTTCTTTAGCAAGTTGGCGCTTTCTGCCTGCTGCTCAATCAATAAGCCCTGTGCGCTCAATTCTTCGGTAAGGGCTTCAATAGCGCCAGAAAGACCAAACTGCCTGTAAGCTTCGCCAATTTGCTTTACTGGAATGTTAAATGTACGCCTTAATGATTCCGTCTGCCCGGCGATCAGTTCCAGCATAGAGTTAATGGCGCGGTCTGGGGCTACGAATGGGTTTGACGCCTGTAGGGCGGGGATTAGTTCCGCAATTTGCTTGGCTTGTTCAACCCCACTAACTCTAGGCAATAAGCGCAGGTACACTTCTTCCAAAGAAGCGCCTACTTGCTCGGACTGTTTCCGAATTTCCAAAGCCATCGCAGAGCCAACAGCCTTACCTAGCTGATTTCCTAACTGTTGGCTAAAAGCCGCCTGTAAAGCTATCTCTACGACTTCAAAGCTTTTGGCAATTTCCAATACTTCGGATGTAAACCTAATCGCCCCCCGAATTGCCCTAGAAATGTTGGCCTCAATTACTCTGAATATACGTGCAATAGCACTAGCAACGGAAGCGCCACCAAACACAGCAGCAAACATTTTCTTAAAGGAATTAGCGTTCCTTTTAGACTGCTCTTCCGCCTGGTTCATGGTGCGGATTAGCCTGGCTGTATCTGAATTAAGATACGCCATTGCTTCCGCAGATATGCCCGTACCTTTGGCTAGTGTAATAAGGTCAACCCCTAGTTTTCTGGCCTCGCTATCTAATTCGGCAAGTAGGGTATTAGCACGACTTGTATTCGACAAGTCCATACCTGAACCAATGACTTGTTGGAGTGCCTTAAGCCCACTTACAATATTCTGCAACTTGGGGTTTGAATCAATTAGTTCCCTAAATGCAGTGTTTATAAACAGTTGGAGGGCGACCTGTGCCTGATTTAGCCCTTGCGCTAAGGACACTGTGGTTGAATTTAGAAAGCTGATTGCCTGGTTGCTTAGTCCGGCATCTTTGGCCAGGGCATTAAACGATGTCCCTAAACCTTCGGCTACCCCAGATGCCTGCCTAAACAGGGTAATCAATTCTTCAAAGTTGCTTGGGTCTGCAAACCCAGCGTCAAATGTTTCCTGAATTCTGTCTATAGCGGATACAAACGTAGCCACATCCGCGTCCCCACTTGCCAGAACTGCTAGTGCGGATCGTAATAACTGCTGCATTTCACTAAGGCGGCTACTTGGGTTTTGTATGCTCTCGCCCAATCTAACCATGGAGTTGGACAATACTGCGATTGCTTCTTTTGACAGCCCTGCTTCTCGTGCCATCGCTACCAAAGAAACCCCTAATCCATTAGCCGCTTCTCTGGCAGATGAAACCTGTGTTACCAGTTGCGAGAATGCTTCTGGTGTGTCAACCCCACTAGCGACAAGTTGGTTTATTTGTTGTAAACTAGATGCTAATGTTGCTACTTGGGGATTTATTGCCCCCAATGCTTGTAGCCCAACACTAAATAGAGATACTCCCTGACTAGCAGCAACCATCTGTGCCCCAACTTGGGTGGTTGTGGTTGCTAACTTGTTCATGTTCAGCGCTGCTTGAACTAATGGGCTTGACAATAGCGCAATGGTATCCTTAGAAATGCCCAGTTGAGAAGCAAATGACGTTACCGAAACGCCTAGTTTGCTGGCTTCCGCACTGGCTGTCGAAAAAAGGGACACTAATTTATTGAAGGAGTCCGGCGTCTGTATCCCTTCTTTTACTAGGGCGGCCACCTGCTGAAGGCTGCTTATCAGGTTTCCCAAAGCAGGTGTTGTCGCGCTTACTGCTTCTACCCCGCTAACTAAAAATGCAGCCGATGAACTTACAGCTTGCAACTCCGCCGTTGCCCTGTCCTGTAAAGCTAGAAACTCTTTGTCAGCTTCCGATGCCGCCAAAGCTACCTTTACTAGGGAACTAGACATAAGGGACAATGCAGCATCTGAAGCCCCCGCTTCCTTAGCCAGGGACTTTATGTCCACGCCCAGTGCTTTTGATTCATCCCTTGCAGCAGCCAGCGTTCTAATAAAGAGGTTGAATGTATCCGGGGAGCCAATACCTGCGTCGGCTATGTTAGATAATTGCTTTATATCTGTAATAAGCCCCTGCAAAGCATCCGATCTAGCACCAAGAGAAGCTATACCAATCTGGTATAGTTTGGCGGACGCATTGGCTTCTTCAAAAGCAGCAGCGGACGCTGCTATTTCTTTATTCAGGGTTTGAATGATGCTAATGTAGCTTGAATCAAGCTTGCCGAGACTGTCCTGTAAGTTAAGGTCTTTTATCAAGGCGGGCAGGGACACGCCCAATTCTTTAGCCAAGTCCTTCACTCTTATCAGGGATTGGCTGAATTCCATAAATCCCTGCGGGGTTGAAATCCCCGCGCTTGCCGTTGCAGCAAGACTGCGTAGTTGTGTAACAAGCTCGGCTACTCTGCTGTCTTGGGCGGACAGCGCGGCAATAGCTACTTCTGTCGTCTTTAATGCAGCCTGGGCCGTAGTGTAGGCGTTAGCCACGTCAATCGCCTGAGTAGCATTTACAGCCAATATACCATTCAAAGGCCCAATAATCTGGATTAAATCATTCAGGTCTACGCCAACGGCGGACGCCCTGCCTTGTAGCAACTCGAATGCCGTAACAAAGGACTGAATATCTTCTGGGGTTTTTATCTCGGCAACTGTATTGTTTAACGTAACTAAATCTTGCGCCAATTGGGCAATAGCAGGCTGGCTGAGTAGGTTTTGCATTGCCGCAACCCACAGGTTTTGGAAGTCAGTTACTTCCCCGCCAAGCCTTTGTAAAAGCTCAACCAAAAGAGTTAGGTCAGTACGTGCCCCTTCAGTAATACCACTAAAATCAATTTGTTCTGGGACAATTGCTGCTAGATCAGGGACTTCTGGTGCGGAAACCTGAAAGCCTAAATCCCCCAGCCCTAGTTCTATACTCGCCAAGCGTTCAGTTATAGAACTAAGTCTGGTCATCTCCGCAGTTAGTTCCGCGAATTTCTCCTTTAATCCCGCAACCCTATTAAGTTTTTCTTCTGCGCGGTCTAAGCTATTAAAAAACTCTTCTGGATACGCAGCCCCTAAACTCGTAGCCCCGCCTTCAATAGTAGCAGCAAGTTCCTTTTCCAATTTAGAAAAAGCCGCTTGAAGCGTTTTCCCAATGCTCAGGATACTTTGTTCGATACTGGCAAGCTTTTTATCTGCACCGCTAGAATCTATATCTAATTCATATAGGGTTCTATTCGCCATCGGTCATGCCCCCCAAAAGACTCATATAAAAGTTCAACCCATTCACGGTGGCTTCATCCAATCCATTTTCCCGTGCATGGGCAGTTAGTTCAAGGACTTTCTCGGCTATAAAGTTGAATGCTTTCAGGTAGGCGGTCGCGTAGGGTAGGGTCAGTGCAACATTCTTAGCGTCTCCTGTTTGTCGAAGGACAAGGTTCGCATATATATCTTCCAACTCATCCCCAAAGGGAGCGTCGCTAAATAAGGCGTTATGATCCGCAATTCTTCGCCCCAGTAAAGTGCCAATAAATCTACTTGAAGGCTCTACTGAGAATGTCGTCGATGAGTTGTTCTTCATAGTCCGCTACCTTCTTGTTAATCAGTTCTTCTTGATTTCGCGCTTCAATGCCGGGAAATTCGTAGTCTGGTCTAGCTACTAAACTTCGCCCTATAGTGGGCTTTACGTCCAATGTGCCGGGACTTGTACCAGGCACATAGTCGGGGGTCAATAGTGCCCGCCTTACTTTCGTTCCTTTGTCTAAAAGCTCATAAACGGACACACTGGCACTCTGGGCGGAAGCCACGTCCATTGAAACCCGCAAAGTCCAGCCACTTTTTGTTGGACGAGTTCGGTACTTGAATAGAGGAACTGCCGCCCCGGTCCAATGGCGGACGTAAAGTTGGCGCTCTTTTTTATGCTCTTCGCCTATTTTTTTCAAGGCGTCCCGCTGTTCTTTCTTGCTCTTGATTCTTACAGCAGTGAGCCTATCTCTCCCCGTCTTTATTGTTACTCTTGCCACGATTTTTGCTTTCCTTCAAATAGTCTAAATAAGAAACTATGTCGCCTATAAACAGGGAACATACTTTTCTAGCCCGCTCTTCTACTGGCATAGACGCATAGACTTCTTCGGTCATATTCATTTCCACCATGAGTTTTGTTTCCAGATTTCTCAAGGTGTTATATGTTGCAGAGCCTTCTGGTATCTTCTGCATGGCTTCAAACAAAGGCTCGCCATCATACATAGCATTGTACGTATGTTCTAATGCCTTCTTCAGGTCGTCCAGGGAAAGTTGCGGAACAAGTGCAGCTTCGTATACCCTGCGCCAATCCTCTTCCCCTACTATCCTAAGTACATCCGTTTCTTGGACACAGTGTTTTAAGATATAGGAGATTACTTCCCGATAGTAGGCTTCTAAAGAACGTTTCTTCTGCTGCTGATAGCTTTCGGCTGCTTGATACCGCTGCCAGTCTAAATACTCAAACCACGGACCTGTATTTTCGACCAGCCCCCCTTCAGGAATGTCCGGTTTAACAGGAGGGGCAGGGTATGATGCCAAGTCAAACTCAACATCATACTCCTGCCCCGTTAGGGTTTTCATTTTGTAGGTAAACGGTCCTGAGATTGCTGGCTTGATCTGGTCAAGCTCGAATATCCCAAGCCGTTTTACCCTACACTCATTGCCGTCAGTCAGATAGATTACTTGTTCCATAAGAACAAGTATATCCTACGGACTAAGCGGACGGTGCTAGGTTGTGAATAACCCCGTAACCGCCAACGGCATCTCCGACAACCACAGCGCGGTTATCATCTACCTGGCTAAAGTATGCGGCATTGTAGCCCAGATTGGTTAGTGCAGTTACCTGTTGCCAAGAAGCACCGCCGTCAAAGGACTCCCAGATGGTTCCGTTCCCGCCAGCGGTGTCGTCAACAACCACCCGCAGAAGTTGGGAATCCCCGCCAAGAGCGCGGTCCCCACCAATGCACTGGATGGCCTTCACTACCTTGTTACTGCCAAAGTCTTTCAGAGAAGTCCAGCCCCCGGCATTGGCCGCTTTGTTCTTAGTCACGTAGATGGATGTCCCGTTACCGGCGTAAACAAATCCGTTTCCTGCTACAGTCATGGCGGTGAATGCACCACCACCCGAAGGACCTACCCTAGTCTCAAACAGACCGCTTGTGTTTAGCTCCCGGAGAATCAGGTTTGACGCGCCAAATGCCCATGCTTCTTCCCCGTCCGGGGCAATAGCAAAGCCATTGATTGCCGTGGAACCAGTGTAAAGCGCCGTGGCCCCATAGCTAGCGCCCTGATCTTCCGATAGGTAAATATCCCCCGCAGAGGCAGCCATAACCCGGTCGTAAGAAAGAGCCTTCATCGCCGTAATGGTGTCCCCGGTAGCCGTGCCGGAAAGAGTTACGACAGTCCAGGAAGTTGTACCCTCCGCCCCCAGAGTTACGTCAGCCCAAGCAGTCTGGGCCTTAGTGCCAACAACGGAACTCCCGGTTCCGATCAGTACCCTTATCTGGTCTTTACTGACAAAGAAACAGTCGATGTAGGTTGCATCTTCGTAGTTACCAGCAGAAAAGGGTGCGGCACTGGTGGCTGCCCACGAACTACCGCCGTTCGTGGTATACAGTACGTTGGCTTCCGCAGCAGCATCCGCGGCAGCACCGACAAACAAGATTTTGTCAGCGCCGGGATACCCTACATTACACTCATTGCAGGTCTCATCCGACAAGCCGGTAATCCCCAGCAGGTTCATTGTTTCGGTTGTGGTTAGGGATGACAGACTGGTCCTCAGAATGCGGATAACATGCTGGAACGAGAAGGTTCCTTCGTTAACAATGCTCTCCCCCGCGAACTCAATGCTTGGAGCGTCACCAGGGCTATAATCGGTGATTTTACCCGAACTCCAGTGTTCGATGTAATCCCAAGCGTTGGGGTTGTTAAGCGAACCGCACGAATTAGCGCGGGTCTGCACGTTGATCGGGCAGCCACCCTGCAACGCCTTTAATAGAAAGTCCACCCCACCCCGCTCATAAAGCTGGATGGTAGCAGAAGGAGAATCACCAGGAGGCGATTCATTCTGAGCAATTACGATTGGGCGTCCGCCACTGTCTCGGCCATATACGGGGGAGCGATCCGAACCGGGAATAGACTTCCCAGTCATCCCCACACCCTTTTCCCCTATGCCAAGGACAGAGAAAGCGTTACCTTCCCCGTCAGGCTGATACCAAACCGTCACCCGGTTTTGTTTAATAATCGTCATTTACTATCTCCTCTTCATCGCTTATTCCCGTTTCAAAAACGGTGTTTATAGCTTGCACTAGCGCATAGGGGTCTACGCCGCACGAGTTGGTTCTTTGTATTCTACGGGGCAAGTCTTGTATTTCTGGATAAGTAAAAATCTTAGCGGCGGCCAGCACTCCCGCCAGGCATTTCGCCTTATCCGAAAACTCAGTTGCCCTTATGACTGTTTCCCAATCCATTACCGCACCTTCATTGGTTTTGACCTTTGGTACGCCCACCAAGCGCCCCTTGTTGGGATACCATAAAGGTTCTCTAATATCGGGTTTGTTGTAGCATAGGCTGCTGTGCTAGTGCGTTCGTCAAGTTTTATCCGCCAGTCTGAAACGATCTGGGACTGCTCCCCGCCGCAACAAATGACTTCCCGGTCTACTAATGATGCAGCATACCTAGCTACTATTGGTTTCCAGTAAGGGCTTATGTCCACAAACGGTCTACGGATACTCCGATCCATGTATCCTGACGTATAATATACCATAACCCTATCTGGCTCGTCGGCAAGAGCGGCGTTGTACACCACAAACCCGTTTTTCGCATCGGTTACATAGACACATTTTGGATAGGATACCGTTGTACAGGCAGAATCCCCACATAAATACGTGGGGTCGTAGATTAAATCTGCCTGCTGGTCTGTATCGTTGTACACCCGATACACGTCCAATTCTTCGGCATAAATGTCCGCTGTGTCATACGGAATTCCACCATCTTCTACACACAATAGCTCCGTTAACGCAGGAAGTAACAGCATGTACACCGGGATTTCAATGGTAAAAGGGCTGGTGTAGGTTGTAAAGGTTAGGGGCCTTATCTCCCACGCATCTTCCCCGTTTTTATCGGGAAAGTATACCCTTATTTCATTTAAGCCCGCTGTAGCAGATGTCACCGTAATCTGCCCGGTCTCGTTGAATCCGTCGCCGTCCTTGTCCACAAAGGAAACAGTTGCGCCCAGTTCTATTTCCTCTTGTGCCCGAATACCTCCTTCAACTACATAAGACTTTGACAGCCTTACGCTTTTAGGAGTACCCCTGGTTGTGACGTTGGACTTGTATTCCGGATCATGATAGGCAGGCGGCGTTACTAATTCCTGGTCCCATTCTGGGAGCAAGTTATACCCGACAAAACGGGCAACGGCTTGCTCCGCATCCCTGATAATGCGTGCCAAGTTTTCACGGGACAGTCGCGGACTTTGCCAGTCGTGTTGATACCACACCCCGCCGCAGCTTTCGCTTGCACAAGCGCCGTGAGTAATCCCGTTGAAATGCCATGGGTCAATGCCCATTTCTTTGGCCCACTCATCTAAGGGGAGCCATGTGTATGTAGTTGCTCTTGCCATAACGTATACTATATTGTAGTGTTAGGAAGTTTCAACTATGCCTTAATCTTGACATTTGCTGGCACTGTGCTATACTTATTTTATTGAGGTGATGTCAAATGCTAATAGACTTTGAAAGGCTAACGGTAAAAGAAGCGAAAGTGGAATACCCCTATCTATGGGAAACATATAGGCACGAATTTAGCCATCTAAGCGACGAGCAAATAGCAACAATCATAAGCATTACTACGGGGGTTTGCCCCTATTGTTGGGAGCGTCCCCGAAAATGCTCCTGTTGGAATGATGCGTAAATGGATAAAAACTACTGCATTGTTTGCTTAACAGACATAGATATAGAGGAAGGTTGTCCGGATCACAAATGGGCAAACTTCATAGAAAAAGCCGTCCTTGATTGGGCGGCTTATAATGGGATTAAGA
>ERZ795048.2000-NODE-2000-length-17115-cov-4.894256_pt1 | contig 17115 bp, 13 predicted proteins | sample MGYA00375132_ERZ795048 | MGnify/ENA primary metagenome ERZ795048 (study PRJEB30177, sample SAMN05720225) | activated sludge metagenome | isolation source: Anaerobic digester | place: Hong Kong | collected 2014-12-17 ...
CGTAAAAGTGGAATGTAGCTAGAATCCGATGTGTATCCGTCGGTAATTGTATGGAATCAAGCGCCTCGCTCAAACCGCCTGGTGCACCGGTTATGATGATCCAACGGTCTTTATTGATGGCTCTGATTCTGTTGATGGTCTCAAATTGCATGGTGTTCCATTTGTCAGCATTCAAATGCTCTTCCGGTTCGTTCAACAGTTCAAAATAAAGTGTATCCGGGTAATCTTTAAAATGCTGCGTTATTTGTTCCCAGATACTGTAAAATTTTTCCTCTTGAGCATCAGGGTTTATCATAAGCTCTTCAAAATGATGAACGTTGATGATCACTTTCAATCCCCTTTCCAGTGCCTGCTGCACAACCTCTTCTACCCTGAGCAAAAAGATATTATCAATGGTATAGGGTGGGAAGTTTGGGGTATGGGCTGACCAACGGATGGGCAATCGTACACTTTCAAAGCCCCTCTCGACAATGAGATCAAAAAATCTTTCTTCTATAATGATTCCCCATTCTCCCTCTTCGGGGGCCTCTAAAGCACAGCCGATGTTAATTCCTTTACTGATGGTAGAAGAGTAGGTGGGCATGTAATTGATCGAACAACCTGACAAAAAAATCATAAAAATAGTCACGCTAAACAAAACAACCTTCGTCAATTCATCACTCCCTTTGAATACTTCATCTGACGTGTATACTGATAAAAAAGTTACCAAATCATATTTTTGGGTAAAAGCAGTCAGAGGTGTATCGGATCTTGATTCTTTTAGGTTATAATGAAAGATCAACCATTTGATGAGGAGGGACAAAATGGCAAAGAAAATCATTATCAGTCCGGGCAAGTACATACAAGGACCTGGTGAGATAAATAATCTGGCAGTATACTGCGAACCCTATGGAACAAATCTTTTAGTCATTGCCAGTGAATCCGTTACGAAATTAACACAAGAAAAAGTAGAAAATGCTTTTAAAGGCACCGATAAAAAAATAGTTTTTGTGCAATTCAACAGAGAGTGTTCAAGAAAGGAAATTGAGCGTCTGAAAACTATTGCTGAACAAAGCAAAACAGACGTTTTTTTGGGAATCGGGGGCGGAAAAGCGCTGGATACAGCAAAAGCAGTGGCCTTCTATTTGAAAAAACCCGTCATTGCTATTCCCACCATCGCTTCAACTGATGCACCTTGCAGTGCCATTTCAGTAGTTTATACCGACGAAGGAGTGTTTGAAGAGTGCCTGATGTTGCCATCCAATCCGGCTGTTGTTTTAGTGGACACGGATATCATTGCTCAGGCTCCGGTGCGCTTTCTCGTATCCGGTATGGGAGATGCCCTGGCAACCTATTTTGAAGCAAGGGCAGTATCAAGAGCCAATTCAAACAACACCGCAGGCGGAAAACCTACTCAAGCGGCTTTGGCCTTGGCTAAGCTTTGCTATGACAAACTACTTTCAGATGGCTTGAAAGCAAAATTGGCTGCACAAAGTGGCGTCACCAATCCCGCACTTGAGATTATTATCGAAACCAACACTTATCTAAGCGGCATGGGATTCGAAAGTGGCGGATTAGCAGCAGCTCACGCCATCCACAACGGATTAACGGCGCTGAAAGACTGCCGCAGTTTCTACCATGGAGAGAAGGTGGCGTTTGGAACCATTGTACAATTGGCACTTGAAAACGCCCCCATGGAAGAAATAACGGAGGTTATTGGTTTCTGTAAACGTGTGGGTTTACCCACCACTTTAAAGGATTTAAATGCCGAGCATATCACTCATGACCAGCTTAGAACCGTTGCGCAAATCGCAACTGCTGAAAACGAAACCATCCACAACATGCCATTCCCAGTTGATCAGGAAATGGTTTTTTCAGCATTGATTACGGCGGATCAATTAGGAAGTGTACTAATTTAACAAATCATACGAATAACGTTTGTGTCTAATAGAATTATAATTTAATAAAGAAAAAAGTTGCATGTAAAAATTAATTCACATATAATATGCATTTAATTTTATTTTTATATTCCTTTGCTATTTTGTGCTATAATTCAGCATCTTCAAACAAAGGTGTGTCCTTAAAAATGAGGAAAACAGATGCGTTTAGTTTAAAGGTGTTCTTTCATAACACAAAAACAAGCCGTTTGATCAAAGGTTTTATTTTTGCCTTTGTTTTTTTTGGTTTGTTGACTTCTTTCGCCTTTTTTGTACAAACAAAATGGTTTCCGGTGAAGAATGTTAGAGAGTATTTGGTAAACACCAATTATATTTCTGATAATAAAACAAGATATGTACAGATTGAGCCTAAAGAAGATCAAATCTTCTTTGAATTCCTGATACCTGAATCTGAAAAAGACAGCCGTATACTTTTGTTCGATTTGGCAAACAACCGGGTGGATATCTTTATAAACGGCGAGAAAATGTTATTCCAAGATGCCAAATTCAGCTTGAAACCCAACGGCACCCTGCTTTCTTATCATTCTGAAAAAACGCTGTTTCCGATCAAATTGCTGATTGTGGTGAATCCTGGTGGTTCACTCATCATGGAAGATTTTCCGCTGATTGGAAAAGAGTCCAATTTGAGCGTTAATGCCGAGTTGAAGTCCGTATTCAATAATTTCATCTATATTCTTGTGGCCGGGATGGGCTTGCTGCTTGCTTTTATCTTCATTCCCATCGCATTCAAAGACAGCGAAAAACTGAAATCTTTTTTACCCGTGGGCATTGTGATGCTTTATTACGGCATCTTTGTATTTCTGGTCCACTTCTTTTTCGGAGGCTATACCTTTTACACCAACAGAGTGGATACCTGGGCTAACATTATTCCCGGCTATTTAGCCAGTAATCTTCTTTTCGCCGGACTTGAGAATTATTTCTGCAATAGTTGGAAAATGGCAAAAATCCTATTTTTATCAAATATTTGTCTGTTTCCTTTCCTCTTTTTCTTCCCGGTGATCAGCACGCTAATTATTATAATAATTAATTTATCCCTTTTTTCCATATTGGCTTACCGCTCCGATATGTTCCTGTTCAATTTTCTGGTTTTTACCAGTTTCGCCTCAGAATTATTCTCTTTGTTCGTTGTCTCATTTTTCCCCTACTGGCAAATGGATTTAGATGGCATCAGTATGTTTGTCTTGTTATTTGGCATAGGGTATTTTTTTATTCTTGATTTCAACAAACAAAACGAACTGCTGCAAATTCAAAGCAGCGAACTACAAGTGACCAACGAACAAATGTATGCCATGAACGAGGTCTTAAAAGACGAGTACATGGAAATCGAAAAGATAAATAATTCCCTTGAGGAAACGATTAAGGAACGAACCAGTCAATTAAGACAGTCCATAAAATCTATTGAAACCCTATTAAACAATACCGGTGAAGGATTCTTGAAATTCAATGATTCCCTGTTGGTTGAAGAGGGCTACAGTGCTGAATGTAAAAAGATTTTTTGTAAGAGTATCGATTATCATTTTTTCCCCGTCCTGATATCAAGCGGAGAAACCAGTAGTATGGAAATGACCGCCAAGGTCTTACGATGGCTGTTAAATGAAGAAGATCCAGGTCAACGGGATATGCTTTTTTCACTATTGCCAACTGTTATTGAAAGTTGTTATAAGGTGTTATCCCTGAAATATCGATTAATAGAGGAAGAAGTAGACGAAAACTGCTTTCAGAAAAAGATTATGGTCATTATCAACGACATCACCAAAGAGTTGTCTTTGAAAAATAAAATAAAAGAGGAAAAAGAGATCTTTGAAGACATCATCAGGATCATTGCCCATTATGACGAATTTCAAAGTCTGGTGGATGAATACTTGTTTTTTTGGGAAAAGGAATCCCTTAATTTGCCAAACCGTTCCGAATTACCTTCAGAAGAAAAAAGAAACGAGTTGTTCCGACAAGTTCACACATTCAAAGGGAATTTCTCAAGTTATGGAATGAAAACGATTTGTGAAAGTCTTCATATGCTGGAATCTCAGATGGAAGAGAAAAATCAAGACTTAAATGAATTGTTTAAAAAGATCAGAGTCAACCAATTTTATTTAGATTGGTTAGAAAAAGATATGAAAAAGGTTTATCAGCAAATCGATCAGAGTATCTTGGAAAAACAAAAACACTATCACTCCGAAAGACAACAAATCAAGCAAGCTTTGGAATTGCTTCAAAAAGTGAAAGAGACTGACGAGTTGAGAGAGGCAAAACAAATTCTTCATAAATTGCAGCTCAAGCCGTTCAGGGAGGCATTTGCCAGTTATAAACTGCTATTTGAATCCACCGCCAGGAGATTCGGCGTCCTGATCGAAGACATTGAAATCACCGGAACAGATGTCCTGATCAACAGCGAACGATTAAAACCCCTTTTCAGAAGCTGGGTGCATATCTTAAGAAACATGTACGACCATGGCATCGAATCTCCGGAAGAACGCACAAAAAAAGGGAAACCGGAAAACGGTAAAATCATGATCGAAGCCAAAGAAGAAAAGGGAACCATTCTCTTTAAAATTTTCGATGACGGTAGGGGAATCGATCTCCAAGCCGTTTCAAAAAAGGCCTTAGAAAAAGGCCTAATCACTCCCGAAGTGATACAGCAAAGCTCTGCAGAAGACCTTTTCCAGCTGATATTTCAAAACGGTTTTTCAACCAAAACTATCTCAAATGAAATTTCCGGAAGGGGTATGGGCCTTGCCTCTGTAAAAGAAGAAGTTGAGAAACTGTCAGGAACCATCACCGTTAAAAGCGAAAAAGACAAGGGGACAGCTTTTCTCATCGAAATCCCCAAGAACGATATTCTTTATTCTGCTTGAAAAAATAGGCAACCTTTAAAAAATCATATGATTCAATTCAGAACAAACATCCCTTGTGATTGGATCCATAACGTAAAGCTTGCCGAATAACTAAATCAGTCAAACATGATTAACGGTTCTGATAATGAAAACCCGGTTGTTCTGGATTCGATTTCCCAACAGAACCGTTTCCCATGCGATTGGATTATTCTATTACACTTCCTGAATACTGTTCAAAAACCCCATTCATAGAACTGACATAAGCTATCCATGAAGCCTTGTTCCCATAATATCTGAGAACATACCGGTACACATACGGGCTTTGAAACCTTCTGACAATCAATTCAACGGAGCTTTTTGTCAGGTATTGAAGACCTATCATGGCCAGGTTTTGCTGATAATTGCCAAAATCCCCAAAATCCACCTGAACAAATGTCCCGTCCAAAGGAAGCTGGCAGTCGACCACGTTTCCGTTGATCACCATATGAAGACCCAAGGCATCTTCTTTTTCGCAATCAGACCAGCGAACGATGGTCTCGGATTCAAACTCAACGGTTTGATTCAGGTAGGGTAAATCTTTTGGATCGATACCAAAGTTCTTTGGATTGAAACGGGAAAATTGTTCATAACAGGCATTTAAAGCCCCCTCATCCTCAACGGGTTCAGATAGTGCTGCTAAAAGACCCTTTGAAAGGATGGTGTCTGGATAATAGAAATCATTTCCAAACAATCCGCCGGTTGTTACCACAACTAAGCGCTTTTCGGGATACACCATGATAAATTGTCCACCATATCCTCTGGCGGAAAAACCACCTTGTGAGTTCATCCACCAGGATAAACCATACCCATAGTTCCCGGCAGGACCTCTTGGCGTTGCCATGTTTTTCTGCGTGGTCTGTTCAATCCACTGTTCACTGACGATTTGCTGTCCGTTGACAACCCCTTTGTTCAACATCAAAGAACCGATCATGGCCATTTCTTTGGCTGTCAAATACAGACTGGAAGCAGCATTACGATTCCCCGTAGACAATTTTAGCCACTCGTATTTGTCGATGGAAAGGGGTTCAAACAAACGGGTTCTGGCATATTCAAGCAAATCCATGCCCGTTGCCTGTTCCAAAATGGCACCTAATAAAGCTGTGGCTCCTGAATTGTACTCAAAATAAGTTCCGGGACGATAGTCCATATCTCTGGATAAGAAATAAGCGATGGGGTCCGGTTGAGACAGCATTTGAATGTACGAATCGGTTTCTCCGTATAATCCACTTTCGTTCCAATCAAGTCCCGCCGTCATGGATAACAAATGATAAAGGGTCAACTGAGACTTAAGAGAGTCCGTTTGCAGCTGTGGATACCATTTATAAAGAGGCGTATCGATGGTTTCAATGAACCCTTCCTCGATGGCTATTCCGGTCAGGATAGAGGTAACGCTTTTCGAGCAGGACATCATACTGTGCGGAACGTCTTTTTGGTAGGGGTATTTTGTCGCATGAAATACCATCTTGTCATCCTTGACGATCACCACATCGTGGACATCAGAAGCACGATTTAAAAAATCCGTGATAGCCTTGGCAAATTTACTTTCATTAAACCCCAATTCAGCTGGCCGGTGTATCGTTTGCGTCAACATCAAATCCCCAGTCGCCCATATGTTCAAACTAAAGAACACATAAAACAAACCCATCAGTAAAACAACGGGAAAAGAACGCTTTTTCATAGGTAAAACCTCCCCTTTTTGGATTGATTGATTGAACCCGGTTCTGTTTTTTGGTGAACGATGCGAAAAGCTCAATCTTTGATATATCGGACACTGGCATGCATCTCAGAGGGCAACTCAAGGATGTAGACGGCAGCTGTATCATGCATGAGAGAGGGAACGAAAATCTTACCCGACCGGGCACTGTTCGACCAGAAATGAGCCGACCAGCCGAACCCGTCAAATCGATTGTGATCATCCCCTCCCCCTGCGGGCAGCGCTGAAAAACCCGAAAGATTATTCGCTCCTGTATTGGGAGCCTGCCAACCCTCCACCGTTTTCAAAGACGCTCCAGCCTGTTGCACCCCTCCTAAAAAGTCGAACAGCTGGTTCCATTCTTCAATGGTTGGTAAATGCCAGCCTTCCGGGCAGGCCTTGATGGCTTCGTTATAAGTATAAAGATACCCATAGGCTTCATCGATATTTTCTTGATTTTGATACGAAACCCCTGTTACACCACTTCCCGGAGCCAACATGGCCGGATGCAGGTTCTGCTTCATCCAAACCAAACCGTTGATCGTGACCGTTTCAGGATTGAAGACCATCCCTGGAGTCGAGGCTATCATCTGAACACTGATCACCAGTAAAAAAAAACAAAACAAAACAACGCATTTCAAGTGATTGCTTCTCATAGAAAAACCTCCTGATTCTCATTTTTAACCATCTAACGCATTTCAATTCGGATTTTATTTTATAACAAAATTATTATCTTTAAAACCGTTGTTCTATGATTAGCAAGTCGGTTGTTTATTCATTAGCCATAAAATTATCCAAGGGAATGGATACAATGTTCTCATCCTCAGAATTCTATTGCCCTTGTTTTCAATCGATTTTGAAAAAAATAAGTGATAATAAAACATTTTACCACATCCATTAACTTTTTATCACACTCTACCAAAAAAACTTGACATGCACTGTACTACATGATATAAGCTATGATTGAGAATGCTAATATGGAGTGATGCCATGAAAAGATTTTTAAAAAGAAGTTTGATGGGGATGATTATCATCTGCCTGGCGGTGTTTATCGTTTGGCTGGCTTTTTTTATCACCGATCAAATCACTTTGAAACAGTCTATAGCTTTGAACCGCTATGGTGGTGAAACAGTGTTCGGTTACGAAGAGGGCAATCTCAAAAGGGATTTATCAAAACAGGAAGCGGTTGATGATTTAAAATGGTTTAAAGATGTGGCTTTGGAAGTGCATCTGAAATTGCAGGATGCTCAGGAGAAAGAGAATTTTTTTGCAGCCTACGAAACGGTATTGAAAGACATATCTGATCAAGCCACGCTGTCTGTTGCTCAATTTTCTATGCATCTGTCAAAACTTGCTGCTTCTATCGGTGATGCCCATACCTATGTCAGATACTTAAGGGGGATCCATTCGGAAGAAGCAATACTCAGGCTTCCTTTAGAATTTAAAGCGCTCTCAGATGGTTTTGTGGTTTCATCTTTATATAAAGACTATTGCACGGAAGATTATGAAAACATTGAAAGAGGAATGGCCGTACTGTCCGTTAACGGCAAGAAGCTGAATGAATATAAAGAAGAAGTATATCCCTATTTTTCAGCTGAAAATGATGAATGGCGAGATTACATGGTGTCCTATTATTTGCCTTATGCCTATTTCAATAATTATTTCACAGAAGCAGGTGATAAGGATTCCATTCAACTAACATTGAGAAATGCGGAAGGAGAACAATACACTTATGAATTGCTCTATGTTGACATCAAACAAAATGAACTGATTGAAAAGAAAAGAGATGATTACGGGTATAGGTTGACTGACGATGGAAAAACAGCAATTTTCTGGTTGGATACCTGTGATTATACAGATGATTACTTGAATGCTGTGGATGATTTCTTCAAAGAAGTGAAGAATAAAGGCATCCAAAAAGTCGTTGTGGATATCCGGGAAAACACTGGAGGCAGTTCCATGGTCGTGTGGCCGTTTTTGCAATATCTGGGCGTAACAAAAACCAAAGATTTCGATGCCTCAATCCAATATAGCGGAATAACAATTAAAAGACGGCATATTACAATGATGAATCGTTTTTTGAGAACGTTGAGAAAAATCACTTCCTTTGGCAATCTATACTTGGAAAAGGCACCCTATACAAAAAACATCTTTGACGGAGATCTTTATGTCATGGTCTCCGGAAAAACATTTAGTTCGGGAAATTTCTTTGCCGTCATGTTATCGGATAACAAATTAGCAAAAACAGTGGGAACACCAACGGGTAACGAACCCTCTGCGTACGGTGATCCTATTATTTTCACTTGCAAGAATTCCCGATTACAGTTTTATATCTCTTACAAGAGATTCATTCGACCCAATCAATCCAAAGATCCTGCCCTTACATTAACACCGGATGTGATGATTCCCTATTCAGTTACTGATTTTCAAAAAGAGGAAGACCCTCAACTAGATTGGATCTATCAACAACCATAAAGCATCATTTTTAAGGGCTGCTGAGTAACTCAGAATACTCAAAAACGAAGTCTTTTATAAAGATTTATACCATTTAGGTGCAAGTTTTTTAAGAAGATATTTGAACAGCAAAACCTTATGGTTTATTTCACAAGGTCAGCCATACTGGGTGTATTATTTTGTTATGCTGCAGCCCCTATCATAAATCTGGTAGTTTGATTCAAGATTCTACAAAAAAAGGCCTCCCTGTAAAAGAGCCCGTTACAAAAATTACAGGGAGGTTTTTTTTATGCATAAAAATTATACCATATCACTTAATTTGAAGAGTTTTTATTTTCACAAATCAAATCATTTGTTTACGGAGTTTGTACCATTTCAATCACAAATTGGCAATCATTTGCCCCTTCTGCAATCGTATGCCCCGCTTCTCTGTGAAACACGACCTCATTCGGCAAATAGGTATTAAAGATTGCATTGTCAACCGCACAAATAATCGACGTCAGCTCAGGTACACCAAGATAGCTGAATAATTCATGAAAAACACACCGAGTGACTTTAAACGAGTATTTTTCCGGTGTATCCTCAAGGATTTTCATGGTATTCAAACGAGTGCTTCCTTCTGAGTTTGTCAATTTCTGATAGCATTTGAGATTTGCGAAGGTTCTTTCGGCTTCTACCGTTCTGAAATTAGCCTGTTGCAAGGCTAATCCGTTTGTGAGCAAAAGGGTTCTGACGAGTTCGAATGCCGGTTTTTTTGATCAGCCGATAAAGCCATTCCCTGTTTTCTCCAAAAGAGCGCTCGCTCCTGAAAAAAACTGTTTGTTTTATTACCAAATACCCGTATAATAAACCATCCTGATTACTCAAGGAGGCAAACGATGGAAATCCATTATGTCGAACAGGTCAAAACATGTTATTACAAAAACGGCAGCTCGATCAATGCTATTCCCATGAAGCATTATATGAGGGACTTGTTTGAGTTTGTGGGGATTCAAACCCCTGTGAGAAGAAAAATCAGTGCTCCTTTTCTGAAAAAAGACAAGTTACCTCCTCTTTCAGAATTGGAGGTGATTATTCAAGAATTCTGGAATCTGGAAGGAAGGGAATTTCAGTACTTTGCACAAGAATTGGCCATGAAATATATTAATGAAATCCCGGAAGACTTCATCAAAACATTTGATTTGATGATTATGACAAAATCATGGTGGGATACGATTGACATCATCGCCAAAAAGTTGGTCGGGCCCTATATGATGAGATTCCCTCAAGAAAGAGATGGGTTATTGGAAAAGTGGTTATCTTCACAAAACATCTGGCTTCAGAGAACGTGCCTGTTGTATCAACTGGGATACAAGGATAAGACAGATATCGATTGTCTTTTGGGCATCATTGAACGGGTGAAAAACATCGACGAATTTTTTATACAAAAAGCTATCGGCTGGGCATTACGGGAATACTCAAAAACGAATCCTGATCGAGTGAGAGCCTATCTCAATAAAACTGAACTGTCAACATTGGCGTATAGTGAAGGAATGAAAAGGCTCAAATAAGAAAATTACCGGAGATAATCGGCAAGCTCAAAGCGCAAAAGGATGTGGACACCGTTTATACAAAAGATGAAATGAACTTTTTGGGCAATGATCGATACGGAGATGCCGCCTATTATTTGAAAAAGGGCTATACAAATACTTCAAAAGCGTTAATAAATATAAACCGTTCGGCTATCATGGAACCGAAAATGAAAAGGATGCCACCATCACGTTCTGGGGATTTGGTTTTGAATAGAATCGATAACTGCACAAGTTTTCTTTATAACCTAATAATGATCAAAATACTGCTGAATCGTATGACTATCCTTCGTTTTCGTTAGTGAAAGCATTAAAAGAATTCTGGCCTTTTGTGCATTTAAATTATTGGCTGAAATAAACCGATAAGTATCAAAATCATATTCGGAATTTCTATAAACCATACCGCTGCCGGTTCTTGAACTAATGACAACGGTAATATCTTTCTTAGCGGCTGATGTTAAGGCTTCGAGTGTTTCAATGGTCCCGTTTCCGTCACCTACTCCTGCAAAGATAAGACCATCTACTCCTGCTTCAATGGCTGCGTTCACAAAAAGACTTCCTGAATCGGCATAGCCATAGATAATTTCAATCCGGGGCAGTTGTAGTAAATCGCTTGTATCGAATACACTGTCCACGGTGTGAGCTTTTTCAGTCGAAGAATAAAAAGAAATACACCCATAATGAGCATATCCCACCGGCCCGCCATTTAAGTTTTTAAAGGTATCTACATTGGTTGTATTAAATTTCGTAGCGTCACGAGCAGCATAGATTGCATCATTCATTACAATCAGAACGCCTCTCCCGAAAGACGCTTTAGAAGCAGCTACAGCGACGGCATTATACAAATTGATATCCCCATCGGCACTAATAGAAGTAGAAGGTCTCATGGAACCCGTTAGAACAACGGGTTTGTTGCTGTGAACGGTAAGGTTCAGAAAATAGGCAGTTTCTTCCATCGTATCCGTGCCGTGGGTTATGACAATACCATCGCAGTGATCTTGATTTAAAAGTTCGTTGATTCTTTTCGCCAATTTCAGCCAGATATCAATGGACATATCCTGACTGGGGACATTACTAATTTCTTCAACCGTAATCTGTGCAATATGCCCTAATTCGGGTACAGCTTCAATCAAATCATTACCGCTTACTTTTCCGGCAATATATGCTGAACCGGTTTCTGAAGTGCCTTTACCGGCAATAGTACCACCGGTTGTTAAAACAACGAGATTCACACGTTCATTCGTTTCATTTTCAACACTTTCTGATGAAAAAAGTGAAAGGATTAGAGTAAACATCATGAGAACCAGAATAGTTTTTTTCATACATCACCTCTTAAATAGTATGGAAAAACAATGGTATCGATATATTTCATTTTCAATCAATGAAATATAATACCATTATTGGAGAATTTTCACTAATCCTGTTATACTGTTTTTAGATTAACTCTTTTTAAAAGCTTTATAGATATTTTTTAAAGTCATTAGGTCTGTTGCCTTATTGTAAGTTGCTTTAAGATTTTTGTTATATATAACAACTAGTGTTGTTTTTCATAATCAATCCCAATATCGTGCGGCACTATCTGGACAGAACTAAACTTTCAAAACTGGTGTATACCGAAGGGATAAAGGTGATTAATCAACAGAAACAATAAGAAAACATCAGAGGGAGTGTTTTTCACTTCGCCTTTTCGAGAAAACAAATAAGGAGGGAAGAAATGAAAGCGATCTATGAAAGTAAAATTGACAGTTTAATCAGTCATCACCAAGCTCTAAAAAGCTCTTTTAAATGGGAACATGATTTGAATCTTCATTTAGTTGCTTTAAATTATGTGCTTAATAACAAGACCGTCAACCCTGACCGATTGAAGGAAGCGCAACAATTTATCAAAGAAAACACAGGCTTGTTTTCATCTTTCAGAGGAACCAACCTGTTTGCCATCTGCGGACTGCTTGTTTCAGAAAATGACATGGCTTTGTCCAGATTGAAAACCATGATGGCGAATGTTGAACTTGCAAAAAAAAGCGGCTTTAAAAATAGTAATTATCTACCTGCAGCTTTGTATGCCTTGGATAAGGTTTATGATGGAAAGGATACCGAAATTTTTTTAAAAAAAGCACATGATTTATACAAAGAAATAAAAAGGAACCATCCCTTTTTAACCGGGGGAGATGATTATGCCCTGGCAATCATATTGGCAAACAATAATGGTAATTCGGAAGCAATCGAAAAGAATTACAGAGCACTTGCAGAAGCCGGATTTTCAAAATCCAACGGACTCCAAATGATGTCCCATATTCTTACGTTAAGTGATACAGAGACGGAAAAGCTTACAAAAATTTGTATAACGGTTTATGAAAAATTGAAGGAAAATAAATTGAAAATCAATTCCACTTATTATCCGGCTATCGCTTTGATAAGCCTTCTTCCAGAAGAGCACACGGAAGATTTGATTGAAGTTGCCCAGTCTTTGAAAAGCCAAAAGGGTTACAAGTGGTTGGGAAAAGGGATGAATGTTTTGATTGCTTCTGCCCTTATTGCGGGCGAATCAGTCAACCAAATCCAAAACGAGGTGTTGTCAACTACACTTCAGGTATCAATACAATCAATTATTTCTGCACAGATAGTGGCTCTGATAGCGGCTGTCAGTGCTTCAACAACGGTAGCGGCAAGTACTGCGTCATAATAGATAGAAAGAAATTCAGCCTCATGAATATTTGTTTCTCTTTCGATAATTATGAAAGGGGAGTTTTATATGGAAAATACCAAACACCTCCGCTTAATAGCCCGAATTTGGAGTGCCATAATCATCGGGATAACCTTGTTAATCTTGATTGGATATCTTGGGAATTATTTCACAACCGGACAAATGGATCCCAATGCTGCAGAAGATTATCCCCCAATCGAAAACATTCCGCCTTTGCTTAATTTATTCAGCGCCATTTCCCTTGCCTTGGCATGGAAATGGGAGAAACTTGGCGGGATCATCACCATTATCTTTCAGTTGATTTTACTCCCGATCTATGTGATACATTGGCCTTTGAGTGAAAATATTCATTATCTCATTGCCCCCTATGGGATCTTTTTGATTGTTATCGTTCCGGGGATACTTTTTTTAATTTGCTCGAGAAGGTCGAAGAGTTGAATAACCCTGAAAGATGAGGTGCTTTTTTACATTGTCGAAAAGCAGTCCGCTTCAAAGAAAAGCACTGTAAAAAAACACCCTTCCCACAAAAGATGGTAGGGTGTTTGAAGTGTTTGATGACAAAAACAGTGATTTATTTTTTTACTAAATAGCATGCCCCATCAAAGGAGAAATAAGGAACAGTTGAAATCCAGTTTTTTTGCGCCAGCTCTTTTGCAAAATCCAGGTTCCCTTGATAATTACAGAAGATAATGTCGATTTTTCTACCCTGTAAAGCGGCAAATCTGGCCTGATTTTCAACGGAAACAAATTCAAAATTACATTTCAGTAATTTGCTGATTTCTGACATGAGTGCGACATTAAAGCCGGCAGCTCTTCCATCTGCTGCGATGTAGTCAAGTGGCGCTAAATCTCCTGAGACACCAACATAATACGTTTTCGCATCTTTGATTTTCTCGATTTTGTTTAAAGATGGTTCACTGTCAACAGGCAAGTTGCTGATCCATTTATCCTGAAGTTCAGCTAACTTTCCATTTTCATCTAATGCCTTGATCGCACTGTTTATTTGATCTCTCAATGCTTCATTGTCATTTCTTAATGCCATAACCACGAAAAATTGGATTCGGTTTTCCTTCTCCACCTTGGAAAGATTTTGATTTCTTTTTAAATAGAAATCTGCGGATATTTGTGAAACGGCCATGGCATCTATTTTACCGTACATAAGCGCCGTCACGCCGTCAGCCGTTCGGTTAAAGAATAATAGATCTTCGGGAGCTCCACCAATGGAGCGGGTTATGTCGACTAAAAGGGCATCTTTTGAAGCGATTGGTGAAACCATGCCCAGGACTTTTCCCACAAGATCTGAAACGCTTGTGATTTCGGGCGCTTTAGCCATTGCAGAAAGAACTAAAATAAAACTAAGTGTTAGTACTAAAATGAATCTCTTTTTCATAAACGACCTCCTAAAATGTGATATGTATGTGGTTGGTATCATTTTTATATTCATGTGAACAAGTTTGTGCAATGTTTTTTACAAGGAGAATACCCAGATTATCCAAATCTTCTCCCTCCGGTTTTTCCCCGAAAGGATTCCAAGGTTGTGATGGATAATGAATTTGAATTTTAAGCGCTTTACTTTCCTTTGAATACGCCAAAGACAATTCTATCTTTGGTGACTTCTTCTGATAACAATTTTTTATAATCTCTAAAATGAGCTCTTCAAGAATAAGTTGAATGTGATATTTCTTCTTAGAAGTGATTTGGTGTTTCTGGCTGAATAATTCGATTTGGGCATTCATGGCGATTAAATCAAACTCACGGGAAGTTATCGTGTATCGAAATATCTTCAAACCTCGGATGAAAATTTTGGTTTTGCTTTTTTGGGGATTTTCAAAAATATCGGTAGGGGTTCCCTGTTCGTAGATGATGCCCTCATCCATGTAGAATACTCGGTCAGAAACTTCTTTAGCAAAGGACATCTCATGAGTCACGATGAGCATGGTGATACCCGTTTTTGTTAGCTTCTTAATGATGGAAAGCACCTCATAAGTCATGGCTGGATCCAAGGCAGAAGTTGGCTCATCAAAAAGCAGAATCTCCGGTTCCATTGCCATGCACCTGGCGATTGCAATGCGTTGCTGTTGGCCACCTGATAGTTGATGAGGAAAATTTTGAGCTTTTTCAACCAGGCCTACCATGCTTAAAAGCTCCATTGCCTTTTTTTTGGCATCTGCAGGATTTGTTTTTTTTATTTTTCGTGGTGCCAGGGTGATGTTGTCCAGGACATTCAGGTGTGAAAACAAATGATATCCCTGATACACCATCCCCAATTTCTCACGAATTTTGTTGATGTTTACTTTTTTTTCGGTGATCTCAATACCTTTTATGAATATCTTTCCATCATCCGGTTTTTCCAGTAAGGCTATCGAGCGTAAAAAGACGCTTTTTCCAGTCCCAGACGGGCCGATAAGCGCCACACACTCTCCTTTATTTATTTCGGTGTCTATGCCCTTTAAAACCTGTAACTCATCGAAGGATTTTTTTAACCCTTTTACCTGAATCATTGGGATACACCTTTCTTATTACCTATAGAAAATAGGGCGTACACAAAATAAGAAAGCGCTAAATAAATCAATATGCCAAAAAACAACGGAAAAAAGGGATCCCCGGTTCTAGCTCCTATATTGTTTACCGCTCGTGTTAAATCCGTAATGGTGATATAGCCCACAACGGAAGTCCATTGAATCGTGTTTACAATGGTACTCTGATAAACCGGCTTCGATATTTTGAACGCTTGTGGCAGTGTGATCGTATAAAAGGCTTTCATTTTGGAAAATCCCAGCATTCTGGCGGCTTCAAGTTGTTTTTTGTCTGTTGCTTCAATAGCAGAACGCATCATTTCTGCGATATGTGCACCGCTGTTAAAAGTGAAACCAAGGACAGCAATGATCACCGGATTGATTCGGCTGTAAGCAAAAACGACGTAATAGAGAATCATCAGCAGTAACAAAACCGGACTGCCTCGCAGTACGGAGATGACCAATTTTGAGAAACCTGAAAGAATCTTAACTTTTGACATTCTCAAAGCACACAAAAGAGCTCCAAACACTGTTCCAAAAAGCAACCCCAGCCCGGCTATTTGAACCGTGACCCAAAGGCCTTTAAGTACGATCTGATAGGCATTTCCATCGATCAGATTTCTTTGGAAGGATTCTGCAATTGCCGCAAAAAATTCTCGCATCTGTTTTTCCTTTCTGAATAACTAAAAGTATTATAAAAACCATTAACGGATTATAAAGGTTGTAAGTTAAATTGAGAATGTGTTTATGTAAAGCTTATTAAAGGAATTCTAAATAAAAAATGCAACTGGTTTGTGTATCACACCTGGTTGCATTTTTCTGTTTATTCAAAGGACTTCATTCAAGTTCTGTTGATTACATATCTAAAAATAGTTTTTGAGTCAATCAATTGACGGGATAATGATTTTTTGCATATAAAAAGACTAGCTCTCCATGATATTGATTGTCTCCGTTTGGATTCTGGTCAATGTTCATAAAAAAGTTTTCCGTTTCATAATCATGACTGATAGGCGCATCTCCTAAGTCTGTTCCTGTAAGATATGCTTGTGGAATAATAACGGGGCCATAAATGGTCAAATTACTATGGGAATATGTAGCCGTTGGGATGTCTGTTAACACATAATCACGATAACCCAAGGGAAAACACAGCTTGCTCCCATCATCAAAAGTATAAAAATTATCCGATAAATTCAAAGAACTTTCAGAGGCTTCTATGGTTAAAAATCCCCAATCATTCTGAGTTTTATCCCATTCAAGATCAAATTTTAAACCGTTGTCTCGGATGTTATTCATATAAGGCCTGATTTCTTGACTGTGTGCAAAATTATAATTTGACAGCCACATGAGGTGAATGGATAACATACTCTTATAAT
>ERZ795048.2003-NODE-2003-length-17107-cov-10.946399_pt1 | contig 17107 bp, 13 predicted proteins | sample MGYA00375132_ERZ795048 | MGnify/ENA primary metagenome ERZ795048 (study PRJEB30177, sample SAMN05720225) | activated sludge metagenome | isolation source: Anaerobic digester | place: Hong Kong | collected 2014-12-17 ...
CCCTTCCGCTTCTTCCACTGGCGCGAAGGGGTGAAGCTGGCCCTGCAGCGGCATCCGCACTACCATCAGCGCGATGAGGAAGGTGTGCGGCTGCCTTACCTGGACGCGCTGACGGTGGGTTTCGTGAAGGACCCCAACGCCGAGTACCTGGCCCTGGTGAAGGGCGAGCTGGACCTGATCAGCGGTACCGAGGGCGGCTTCCTGAACGAACTGCTGGACCCGCTGGGGCGGGTGCGTGAGAAGCATGCGAAGCATATCCGGGTGCTGCGGGCACCGGCGCTGGCCACGGATTACCTGGGTTTCCTGCTGGATACCTCGTTGGCCGCCGTGCGCGAAAGCCCCTGGCGCGATGTCCGGCTGCGGAAGGCCGTGTCGTTGGCCATCGACCGGGAGCGGATCGTGACGCACCTGCTCCATGGCATCGGGCGTCCGGCGCGCAGCATCCTGCCGCCCGGGCTGCCGGGGGGATGGGATGTAGGGAACACCCCGCTCCATGATCCCGATCGGGCACGCGCCCTGCTGGCGGAGGCGGGTCATCCGGGGGGGGAGGGGCTTCCGCCGCTGGTGCTCACCACCACCGCCAGCTACCTGGACATCTGCGAGTTCATCCAACACGAGCTGGCAGCATTCGGCATCACGGTGCAAGTGGACGTGGTGCCGCTGAGCACCCACAAACAGGGCGTGGCCGGCGGCGACTTCCTGTTCTTCCGCAAGAACTGGATCGCGGACTACCCGGATGCGGAGAACTTCCTGCTGCTCTTCGCCACGGCGAACTCGGCACCTGCCGGGCCCAACTACACCCGCTTCAGCGATCCGGAGTATGATGCGATCTACGACCAGGCCCTGCGCAGCACGGACGATGGCCTGAGGCTGGCCCTCTACGAACAGTTGGACTCCACCCTGCAGGTGCGCACACCGGCGGTCTTCCTCCTGCACCCGGAGGTGGTGCGTTTCGTGCGCAGCGGCGTGGAGGGCCTGCAGGCCGATCCCATGAACCAGCTGGACCTCCGCCGGGTGAGGAAGGCTCACTGACCCTCGCGGACCGGCACCAACAGCGCGTTGATGGCGCGGTGGTCGCTCAGCTCCTCGGGAAGGGTGCGGAAGTCGTAAGCCTCCAGCTCGGGCCCGTGCAGCAGGTGATCGATCCGGAAGCTGGGGAAGTCACCGATGTAGGTGTGCCCCACGCCCCGGCCGCTTTCCACGAAGGCGTCCCTGAGCCCGGCATCCCGCAAGGTGTGGTAGCTGTAGCTCATCGGTGTGTCGTTCAGGTCGCCGCAGAAGATGATGGGGTGGGGGCTCTCCGCCATGTGCGCCACGATGCGGTCCACCTCATCGGCACGACGGATGAAGGCATCGCGCAGCCGCTTCAGGATCCTCAGGCCGCCGGACCTCAGGCTGTCGCCACGGGTATCGGTGTCCAGGTCCTTCACGAAGCGGTAGTCAGCGCCCCCGAAACGAATGCTGGCAAGATGTGCATTGTACACGCGGAACGTGTCCTCCTGCAGGACCACGTCGGTCCAGATGCACAGGTTGTTCAGTTCGTCGGGGAACTCGATGGCGCCTTTGTCTACGATGGGCCGGGTGCTGAAGGTGGCGATGCCGAAGTGCAGCCCGCGCTTGGTGTGCTGGGTGTACACATCATGCACCTGGGTGAACCGCAGGTCGGCCAGCAGGGTGTCCCGGGTGATGAACCGATTCGGATCATCGGCGTGGACGAACTCCTGCAGGCACAGGATGTCGGGGTCCTCCACCCGGATCAGGTCGAGGATCTCGTTGCGGGTGGCGGTGTTGTGGCTCCAGTTGTACAGGTCGAACAACCGGACGTTGTAGCTCATCACCTTCATGCCACGTGCTCGCTCGGCCTCGCCACTGCGATCGCCCAGCAGCTGGAAGTACGTTCCCCAGTGACCCCAACCGACCACCAGCACGAGCATGGAAAGCAGTGACCGCCCCGGGCGGAAGAGCAGCCACCAGACGATCAGCAGTAGGTGACCCACCAGGAGGTAGGGATATCCCATGCCCAGCAACGCGGCCGGCCAGAAGGTGCTGGGACGCACGTGCACGCTGACATAGGTGAGCAGGGTGAGCAGGGCCAGGAGGCCGTTCAGGAACCAGAGCGGCCTGTGCCATGCGGAGGGCCGTCTGCGTGGAGGCCGTTGTTCGTCAGCGCTCATGACTGGCACGGAACAAGAGGTCCTTTTCCTCCTTGCTCAGGCTTTCGTAACCACTCTTCCCGATCTTGTCCAGAATGGCATCGATCTGCGCCTGTTCCTCCTGTTTCCTGGCGTTGTAGTCCACATCGTCGCGCGGGGGGCGGCGCCGGCCGGCTCCCTTGGCCACCTTCAACTTCGGACCCCGTCGGCGCTGTAACAGGCCAAGCAGACCTTCCACCCAGGTGCCGAAGGCCAACGACCAGTCCCGTCCCTGGGCCAATTGCTTGGCGTAGAGGTAGCCGTAGAAGGCACCACCCAGGTGGGCGATGTGCCCTCCGCTGTTCACGCCCTGCCGGATGCCGATCAGGTCCAGCACCAGCAGCACCAGCGCCACGTAGATCAGCTTCACCGGACCGATGAAGATCAGCGACACCTGCAGGGTGGGCCGGTACACGGCGATGCCGAACAGCACGCCCATCACCGCGGCCGAGGCGCCGATGATGGTGCCTCCGGAAGTGTATCCATGCAGGAAGGGCGCGAAGTTGTAGGCCAGCACGTAGAGCACAAGACCGGCCAGTCCGCCCAACAGGTAGGTGCCCAGCAGGCGCTTCTCACCGAGCAGGTCCTGGAACATGCGTCCGCTGAACCACAGCACCATCATGTTCCAGAACAGGTGCCAGAACCCGGCGTGGGTGAACATGTAGGTGATCACCGTCCAGGGGCGGAACAGCAGGTGCTTCCACGCGTAGCTGCTCGCCAGCCAGCCCAGCACCTGGTCGTGGAAGAAGACATCGGCCGAGGCCTTGTTCTGGAAGCTCAGCAGCACGACCAGGTCCACCAGCAGCAGGGCCAGGAACACGGCCGCGTTGATCAGGATCAGCCGCACCAGCATGCCACCGGTGCGCCATTGGGTGCGGAGGTCGTCGCGGATGCTCATCGCTCGCTTGTTGGCAGAACGCAGGGCATCGCGCCCTTCGCGCCTGCGCCCTGCAAAGGTGCACGATCGGACACGGTGCCTACATCAATGGCCTGCGCAGCTTCCAATGCCTGATCAGCAGCCAGCCGAACAGCATGCCCCCCACGTGGGCGAAGTGCGCCACGTTGTCGCCCATCCGCTGGCTCAGCCCCATGTACAATTCCAGCAGGCCGTAGCCGATCACGAAGTACTTGGCCTTGATCGGTATCGGCGGAAAGAGCAGCATCAGTTGCACGTTCGGGAACATCATGCCGAAGGCCAGCAGGATGCCGAAGACCGCACCGGAAGCACCGATGATGACGCCGATCTGATCGTAGAACACGTTCACCAGGGCCTGCTCCGGGACACCCGTGTTGCGCATGATGCCGTCGAGCACGTCGTTCGCTCCCTGCATGTCACCTCCCACGATGGAGGCTGCGTACTTCACTTCATCGAGGTCCACGCCGTACTGCGACAGCACGGCCAGATGCTGCTGGGCCTCCCACCAGGCCACACCCTGATGCAGTGCGGCCGCACCGAGCCCGGTGATCAGGTAGTAGATCAGGAAGCGCTTGGAGCCCCAGAGCCGCTCGATCGGACCGCCGAACATGAACAGGGCGAACATGTTCAGGAAGATGTGCCCGATGTCGCCGTGCATGAACATGTGGCTCACCACCTGCCAGGGCTTGAACAGCGGACTGTCCAGGGCATGAAGGCCCAGCGTGTTGTCCAGGATGTTCCGCCCCAGGTCGTCGGTGCCGAAGGTCATCTTCAGCAGGAACATGATCCCGTTGATGATCAACAGGTTCTTGACGACGGGGGGGAGCTGAGAAGGGCGCATCGGTCGGCGAAAGTACGGTCCATCGTACCTAGGGCTCATCGATCGCGATGCGCACGCGGCGGTTCATCGCACGTCCCTCCTCCGTGGCATTGGTGGCGATCGGTCCACGGTCTCCGAGCGCCACCACGTGAAGCTGCCTGCGAGGCAGACCCAGCCGCACGAGTTCTTCCCGCACCGACTGCGCCCGGCGCTCCGAGAGCCTGTGGTTCGCAGAGGCCGTTCCGGAGTCGTCCGTATGGCCTTCTATCCTGACCTGCGCGTTCGGACGGTCCACGAAGTAGCGCAACAGGTCTTCTGCAGCCTGCAGCAGGTCATCTCCGGGAACATGGTCGTTCACCGCGAAGTACAGGTCGATCGGCCGAGGAGGCCATGTGGCGACCGTGTCCGCCGGAAGAGCCGATCCCGGCCGCTCCTCGGGACAGGTCGTGGTGCAACCCTGGATGGTACCGGTCCGCCAGAGAGAGACATCATCCACGAAGTAGTAGGCGAAGGGCCCGTCGGACGGATCATGCTGGATGATGGTGGTGCTCGCATCGCTGCTGAAGTTGCCCACCAACAGTCGGTCCGCGCATCCACCACCCTCGAAACTGCCACAGAGCGTGGTCCATTCCTCGGTATCGTCCATCACGCCCGCATCCATCAGTTCCCAGCGCAGTGGTTGGGAGAGGAGCCCGCGTCGCCGATCGTTCTCGAAGCCCTCCGCGAGCGCCACGCCGATCCGGTCCACCGCAAAGGCGTAGCTCTCCTTGCGCAGGATGCGTAACCGCACCGCGTACCTGCCGCATGGGTCCAGGCGCTCCTTCAAGGGGGTCTCGATGTACTCGCGATGGTCTGCGTTCACGGCGGAGTACAGGTAGATGCCCGTTCTTCCCTCCTCGAAGTCGGGCGTGCCTCCGGTCGCGTTCTTCCAGCTGGAACTGTGTGCCGGGATGGTCCGGTCGAATCCGGGGTCCGGTACGAGGTCATCGGTCTCCTGAGGTCGCCCCGGGTCCTTGGCACAGGCGTCCTCTTGCGACAAGGTCCGGACAGCATCCTGCGCTCCGATCGGTTCCAGGGAGACCGCATCCAGGTATACGTACGCCTGCGTGGCCAGCAGACGCCGCCGCAGTCCCCGGGCCCGGTCCGGGTCAAGGTCGGCATCGCCCTTTCGCTTCATGTTCCTGAGGGTTCCATCGCCTCTGTTGGCCGTGACGGCCTTGCGGCTGGTACGGTCGCAGAGCTGGAAATTGCCGATCTGGACGTACCGTTCCCCGCCGCGGGCGTTGTAGATGCCCTGCACCATCATCCAACCCGATGTATCCGCGATGAAGCGGTCCGGAGGATTGTCCACATCGGGTCGGCCGAGATCGCCGGCCAGACCATTCTTCCTGCTGCGGTCCTCCACACTGAAGCAAGCCCCTATCCGGTCGGTCATGTAGCCCGAACGGTCCGCCAGGCCCACCATGAATGACAACCTGTATTTCCCGCCGTTCACCAAGGGCTCCTTCAATTCGAGCTGTACGAACTCACGAACGGTGCATTCGCCTCCGCCATGCGCCGTGAGTACGAGCCCCACATAGGCATCCCCCTCAAAGGCCTCCTGGACCCCGGCCCAGTTCTCCGGAACCCCCATTCCTTGGCCGCAGCCATGGAAATAGCCCGGCATGCCGCCGATCGGTCGAACGGCCTTCACACCACGAACGGGACGTTGGTCGAACTTTCCCGGGCAGCGTCGATGGTCCTCGAACCCACCGTTCACGACCAACTCCTGGCCAAGCGACGGATGGAGGAGGAACACCAGGGGAAGCCAGCCGACCCGGACCTGCATCGCCTCGGAACGAACTAGCGTTCGAAGCGTTCGTCGAGCTCGTCGAGCCCGAACGTGACCAGGGTGGGTTTTCCGCCGGGGGTGGCGTAGGGCATGCCGCAGGCGAACAACCGGTCGATCAGGTCGTGCATCTCCTTGGTGGAAAGGGTGCGTCCCGGTCTCAGCGCCATGCTCCTTGCCATACCGCGCGCCAGCACTTTGTGGCGCTCGTTCTTCAGCACGGCCTGCTCGTTGCGCAGCTGTTCCACCAACCCTTGGAGCAGGGCCTCGGGATCCTGGTCGGCGGCCTCGGCGGGCAGACCGTTCACCACCAGCGTGCGGCCGCTCAGGGGCTCCAGGTCGAAGCCCAGCGCCCGAAGGTCGGGGAGCACGCCGCTGAGCAGCGCATGGTCTGCGGCACCCAGTTCCACGCTGCGCGGGAACAGCTGGGTCTGGCTGGGGCCGGCGCCACGCTCCAGCATGCGCAGCAGTTCCTCGAACAGGATCCGTTCATGGGCCCGCTGCTGATCGACGACCACCAGGCCGTTGCGCAATTGCGCCAGGATGTACCGCCCGTGCAGTTGGAACACGGGACGTTCGCCCGGGCTTTCATCGCCGAGCTGACTGGGCAGCACCTGCGTGGCCTCCGTGTCCGAAGGTGTTGCCTGTCCGGACCCCAGGTCGAAGAGCTGCTGCCAGCCGGTGGGGTCGGGCCGCCCTGGGAGGTCCTGCGGACGCCAACCCCTGGCGGCATTGGGCAGGGGAGCGGTGGTAGCGGGCCGCGGCAGGTCCCCGGAGAAGGCGGCGATCAGCGCGGGCTCCGGCTCGAAGTCCAGGCTGGGCGCGATGTTGAAACGCCCCAAGGCACGGCGCACCGCGGCATGCACGATGGCGTAGACCGCCCGGTCGTCGCGGAACTTGATCTCCGTCTTCGTGGGATGGATGTTGATGTCGATCTGCGCGGGATCGATCTCGATGTGCAGGAACCACGAAGGATGCTGCCCCTGCGCCACCAGGTCGTCGTAGGCCTTCCGCACGGCATGCTCCAGGTAGCTGCTGCGGATGAACCGCCGGTTCACCAGGAAATACTGCTCGCCGCGGGAACGCTTGGCGAACTCGGGCTTGCCCACGAAGCCCAGCACCTGCACGAAGTCGGTGGTCTCCTCCACGGGCACCAGCCGCTCGTCGTACTTCCGGCCATAGAGGTGTACGATGCGCTGGCGGAGCGCGGCGCCCGGTTTCAGGTCATCAGCCGCCGCAGGGAGCCGGTGCACCTCCTGTCCGTTGTGCACCAGGTCCATGGCCACCTCGGGGTGGGCCAGCGCCACCCGGGTGAACTCCTCGATCACGTGCTTCAGCTCCACGCCATCGCTCTTCAGGAACTGGCGCCGCGCCGGGATGTTGAAGAAGAGGCTCTTGACCGCGAGCGAGGTGCCGGGCGCGGTGGCGCAGGGCTCATTGCCGCGCAGGCGGCTGCCTTCGATCGTCACGCGGGTACCGATCTCCTGGTCGTGCTCGCGGGTCCGCAGTTCCACCTGGGCCACGGCCGCGATGCTGGCCAGCGCCTCGCCCCGGAAGCCCTTCGTGCGGATGGTGCCAAGGTCCTCGGCGGCGCGGATCTTGCTGGTGGCATGGCGCTCGAAGCAGGCCCGGGCGTCGTTGGGCGACATCCCCGTGCCATCGTCGGTGACCTGCACCAAGGTGCGGCCGGCGTCCTTCACCACCAGCGTGATGCGACCGGCACCGGCGTCAACCGCGTTCTCCAGCAGTTCCTTCACCACCGAGGCGGGGCGTTGCACCACCTCGCCAGCCGCGATCTGGTCGGCCACGTGGTCCGGCAGGAGCCTGATCACGTCGCTCATCAGAAAGGCAGCAGGTCGAAGGCGCGCGAGAGGAAGTACAGGATGACGCCCACGCCGACCGTCACCGCCAGCAGCCGCACCAGCCGGGCCTTGTCCGTGCCCTGGCGGTGCCACGAATGACGCATCCGCTCACGCATCAGTTCCCTGCGCTGGTCGGCGCTCAGCTCCCCGGAAAGCTCACCGGCCAACTGCTTCTCCCGCTCCTTCAGCCGTTCCTTGGCGGGGTCGTAGTAGCGGGGCGTGTAGCTGAACTCCCGCCCTCCGCGTCCGCGGAAGAGGCTCAGCATGCCGATGATCCCGTTGTCCTTCATGCGTGGCCGGCAAAGGTAACCACCGCACCACGGGGCACGGATCGTGCGTTGCATCAGCGGGGGACTGTGGATAACGGCCGGCCGATCCGCCGGATGTCGCCTGCACGCCCCGGTAGTTTTGAGGCCGTTCATGAAGCGATCGCGTAGCAGCCTGCTGGCCCTGTTGAGCATCGGTGCGCTGTCCCTTGGAGGACAGGCCCCCGACCGTTCGGGATCCGCGTCCAGCCCGGAGTTCCTCGCCGCTCCCACGCCCTGGGCCGATTCGGTGTTCCAGAGCCTGGACCTGGACCAGCGCATCGCCCAGCTCTTCATGGTGGCCGCCTACAGCAACAAGGACGCCGCGCATGAGACGGACATCGAACGGCTGGTGCGCCAACGCAACATCGGCGGCCTGATCTTTTTCCAGGGCGGTCCGGCCAGGCAGGCCCGGCTCACCAACCGCTATCAAGGCGCGGCACGCACCCCGCTGCTCATCGGCATGGACCTGGAGTGGGGGCTGGCCATGCGGCTGGACAGCACGTTCCGCTACCCCAAGCAGATGACCCTGGGAGCCCTGCGGGAGGACGACCTGATCGTGGAGATGGGACGCGACATCGCCCGGCAGATGCGGCGGCTGGGGGTGCACGTGAGCTTCAGCCCGGTGGCCGATGTGAACAACAATCCCGCGAACCCGGTGATCAATGACCGGAGCTTCGGCGAGGACCGCGAGAACGTGACGCGCAAGGCCATCGCCTACATGCGCGGATTGCAGCAGGGCGGGGTCATCGCCACCGCGAAGCACTTTCCCGGGCATGGCGACACGGACACCGATTCGCACCAGGCCCTGCCGCTGATCGCCCATGGCCGGGATAGGCTCGATTCCCTGGAGCTGTACCCCTTCCGGCGCATGGTGAAGGAGGGCCTCAACGCCATGATGGTGGCGCACCTGGAGGTGCCCGCCTTGGACAGCACCCCCGGTCTGCCGAGCACCCTGAGCCGCCCGGTGGTGAGCGACCTGCTGGAGCAGGAACTGGGCTTCCGCGGGCTCGTGTTCACAGATGCACTGAACATGCGCGGCGTGGCCGATGCCGACCAGCCGGGCGAAGTGGAGCTGCGCGCCCTGAAGGCGGGCAACGACGTGCTGCTGTTCCCGATCGATCCCGAGAAGGCCATCGCCCGCATCCGGCGTGCGGTGGACGAGGGCGAACTGCAGCGCGAGGTGATCGACGCCAAGTGCCTGAAGGTGCTCCGTGCGAAGGAATGGGCGGGCCTGGACCGGTTGGACAGCGTGGGGGTGAAGGGCATCGCCAGCGACCTCAACAGGGCGACCAGTCAGGTGTTGCGCAGAAGGCTCTACGCCGGAGCGCTCACGACCCTCCGCAACCGGGACGGCCTGCTTCCGTTGCGTGAGCTGGACTCCGTGCGCTACGCCTCCGTGGTGATCGGTGATGTACCGGGCAACCCGTTCCAGCAGGAGCTCGCCCACTATGCGCCGGTGAAGCAACTGGCGATCGGCAAGACGCCCACCCGGGCCGAGGTGCAGGCGCTGGAGAAGGAGTTGGAAGGGGTGGACGTGCTCATCACCTCGGTGCACCAGACGAGCTACCGGGCCTCGCGCGACTTCGGCATTCCGGACGCCACCTTCGAATTGCTGCGCACCCTGCAACGCGGCCGGCGCATGGTCCACGTGCACTTCGCCAATCCCTACCGGCTGGCGAACACGGACGCGGTGCACCGACTGGACGGGCTGGTGGTGGCCTACGAGGACGAACCCGACGCACAGGCCATGGCTGCTCAGGCCTTGTTCGGGGCTCGTGCCACGGACGGTGTGCTTCCGGTGACCGCGAGCCTGTTCTTCAGCGGTGGCGATGGACTTCGCACGGCGGCCCTGGGCACCTTCACCTACGACCTGCCCGAGGCCGTCGGGGTGTCCGCCAGCGAATTGGCCCATATCGATACGATCGTGCAGGAAGGTCTGGAGGCCAAGGCCTATCCCGGTTGCCAGGTGCTGGTGGCAGTGAACGGCACGGTGATCTGGGACAAGGCATACGGGCACCCCACCTACAAGGACGACCGGCCGGTGCGTACGGACGACCTGTACGACCTGGCCTCACTGACCAAGGTGGCCGCCACCACCTTCTCCCTGATGCGGCTCGTGGATGAAGGAAAGGTGGACCTGGACGCCGACCTGGGCACCTACCTCGATGAGTTGAACGGAAAGCACGAGCTGCATGCGCGGATGAAGCTGCGCGACATCCTGACCCACCAGGCGGGCCTGAAGGCCTGGGTGCCCTTCTACAAGCGCTTGCTGGACAAGGGGGAATGGAGGCCGGGGATGTTCACGGACAAGGAGGACGAGGCGCACACGGTGCGCGTGGCGCAGCGGGTGTACATGCGCACGGAGTACCGTGACAGCCTGTACGTGTGGTTGCTGAACACGCCGGTGGGCAGGCACGGGGAGTACGTGTACAGCGACATGGGCTACTACCTCCTGCAGCGGCTGATCGAGCGGGTGAGCGGCCTGCCGCTGAACGTGTATGTGGAGCGCACGTTCTACGGGCCCATGGGCCTGCACACGCTCACCTACATGCCCTATTGGCGGTTCCCCAAGGAGCGGATCATGCCCACGGAGTATGACGTGGAGTTCCGCAGGCAGCAGGTGTGGGGGGATGTGCATGACCCCGGCGCGGCCATGCTGGGCGGGGTGGCCGGTCACGCGGGCCTGTTCGGTGATGCACAGGACGTGGGGGCGCTCATGCAACTCCTGTTGAACAAGGGGACCTACGGCGGCAGACGTTACCTCAGCGAGGCCGTGGTGAAGGAGTTCACCCGCTGTCAGTATTGCAAGATGGAGGATGCGGGCTCCGATGCCACGGATGCCGAGAAGGCACGCCGTGCCCAAGGCCGCAGAGCGGAACAGGGGAAGGACGAGAACCGCCGGGGGCTCGGATTCGACAAGCCCGTGCGCGACGGGGAAGGAGGCCCCACATGCGACTGCGTGAGCTACGCCAGTTTCGGGCACACCGGGTTCACCGGTACCATGATGTGGGCGGACCCTGAACAGCAGGTGGTGTATGTGTTCCTGAGCAACCGGGTCTATCCCGTGGCCGCGAACCGCAAACTGCTCGAGCTCGACATCCGCACGCGGATCCAGGAAGTGATCCACGACGCCGTGGGTGGCCGAGTGGTCGCGGACAACGCGAGCTGAGCGCGGCGTTCTCCCCGCCGGAACAGGTCCAGGGCATTGCCTTGGCCGGGCGATCAGGCTACCTTGCCCGTCAACCTCCGCACATGATCAGGACCTTTACCCTCGCCCTTCTCCTGTTCCCCGTTCTGCTTTCCGCCCAGATCACGCTGGACCAGGCGGACATGCCCTCCGCAGGAGACACCATGCGCTACTGGAACGGCCTGCTCACCAGCTTCGATGCCGCCGATACCGGCCCGAACCACGTGTGGGACTTCACCGGCCTCGGCCCGCTCACCGAAGGCGCCGACACCGCCGTCACGGTCGGGTCCACGCCCTTTCTCTATCAGTTCTTCTTCAACAACCCCTTCCTGTACCCCGACCACGATGCCGATTACGCCGTGAAGGGACAGGAGTTCGGGTTCCAGCAGCTGCAGGTCAGCGACGTGTACGACTACTTCAAGAAGGGCTCCAGCGGCTTCCGCAACGTGGGCTTCGGGGCCAACATCAACGGGCTGCCCAGTTCCATCCGGCGTTTGCCGGTGGACTACGTGTATCGCTTCCCGATGACCTACGGCGACGTGGACAGCTCCTTCAGCACCTGGGAGGTGGACGTGCCCACGATCTTCCACTTCGAGCAGGAACAGTGGCGGTACAATGAAGTGGACGGCTGGGGCGTGTTGTACCTGCCCACCGACACCTTCACCGTGCTCCGGGTGCGGTCGGTGCTGCAGCGCACGGACAGCATCTACATCGACCAGTTCGGCATCGGTTTCGCCATTCCGGAGCCGCAGACCGTGGAGTACAAGTGGCTGGCGGTCGGGGAAGGGTATCCCGTGCTTCAGGTGAACACCCTGGCCGGGCTGCCCGTGCTCACCCGCTTCCGCTACGATATGGAGAACATCCCGACCTCCCTGCCCGAAGCAGCCGTCGGAGACCTCGACCCGTTCCCGAACCCCGCTTCGGACATCGTGCACGTACGCATGCCTGAGGGTGTGAGCGGCGATCTGGTCCTCACCGATGCCGCTGGCCGGGAAGTACGGCGAGTCCCTCACATCCGCGCCAAGGCCGTGGTGGCGGTGGACCTCGGCGGCCTGCCTGGCGGGGTCTACGACCTGCGCATCGACGGCAACGGTGGCCGCTGGAACGGGCGCTTGGTGGTGGAGTAGAGGCCTACCGGGCCATGGCCAGCTCCCGGTCGTAGCGGGTCTGCAGCTGTCCGATCAACGGTGTGGACTGCCGGAGCCAGCCAAGTACCGCGTCCCTGTCGCCGGCCTGCACCGCCTTCACCAGCAGCAGGCCTTTCCGACGGTCCTGAACAAGCAGTTCCCGCAGCACCCAACGGCCCCGGTCGGCCTCCCGTTCCAGTGGGGCGCCATCATGCACCGGCCACCGGCCCAGCAGCGCCCGGGAGCCGTACTGCCCGGCGAAGGCCAGCAGGTAGCGCAGGCGCCCCAGGGCCTGTTGTCCGAAGCGCTCGGCCTGGGGCAGGTGGCCCACTTCGTGCGCCAGGTGCATCAGCCAGCGCAGGGTGCTGCGGCGGGAACGGTCCCCGAAGCTGCTGCGGCCGTAGCCGGAGGCCGCGTACCAATTCGGTGTGAAGCGGATAGTTCGGCCCACCACGAAGGCCCCGCCTCCCCGGCGCCTCCGGTACCAGGGGAACCAGAGCACGTCGGCGCCGGTCCGGATTACCCGGGCCCGAATGAGCAGTTCCCGGTCCACGGCCGCCAGGGCCGCCAGCAGGTCCACGGCCATCGGGGTCAGGCGTCCGTCGTCGGTCAGCAGGGGTGTGGGCGAGGGCCTCACCGCACGAACTTCCGGGCGAACACGCTGCGGTTGCCGCGTTCATCGAAGACCTCCAGCAGGAACTCGTGCTCGCCGGGGGTGTCGGTGTGTTTGTCGAAGGTGTGGGTCAGCAACGACCGCTTGGGGTCGTAGTCCAGCAGGATCCACTGCCCGTCCAGCTCGGCCTTCCAGTGGTCCACGCCGCTCAGGTCGTCGGTCACCTTCACGCTGAAGCCGGAACGTCCGGCCATCCGGTAGACCAAGTCCACCGGCAGCACGGTGGGGGCGGTGGTGTCGGCCTTCACGCTGAAGCCCCCGAAGCTGCGCACGCTGGCGGTGACGCGCCCGTTGGCGTACTTCCCGCCCTCGGCGCTCACCCCGCCCTTGCGGTCCAGGCGCACCAGCACCAGCTTGTCCGCGGCGCCGGGGGGCACGCTGTCCACCGCCACGCTCACCTCGCAGTTCCTGTTCAGGGGGGTCAGTTCGTCCAGCAGCACATGCACGGGTGCCAGCATGCCCCGGCCGGCCGGGCGTTTGGCGTAGCGCAGGGGCACCACTTCGTACACGGCCCGCTCCGGCAGGCTGAAGCGGAAGCCCGGCTGCTCCACGGTGAAGGAGCGGTCCCAGGGGATGCTGCTGGCCGGGGTCTCCGGTCCGGACCAGGCCGCGGCCTCGGCCCGGGTGGCGCCCTTCAGGTCGAAGGTCAGGGTGCTGGTGTTGCCGCTGGGGTCGCTCACCTCGAAGCGCACGCGGTGGGTGCGGCCCGGCACCGGGGTGAACCGTCCCTGGGCGGGCTCGTCGCCGTACAGCTTCAGGTCGTTGCCCGGCAGGCGGTAGCAGCGGTGGTACTCCATGTCGTTCTCGCGGAACAGGGCGTAGTCCATGTGCGCGTTGCACTGCCGCTGCCGGTCCCAGTCCACATGGTCCAGGTGGCTGCTGAAGAGGGGCACACTGTCCACCCAGACCCGGATGCGGCGCACCCCGCATTCGTTGCTGCTGCCGTCGTAGAAGTCCTGGGTATGCAGGGCGAAGCCGATGGGTCCATAAGCCTCGGGCGTGTTCCCGGGACGCAGCCCGTAGCGCCCGTCGCCGCCCTGGGTGGCAAAGCCCACCGCCCGGCCGGGGTAGGGCGCGGTGCGGGTACTGTCGCTCAGCGGGTAGAGGCGCACGCCGCGGATGGTGGGGGCCTTGTGGTCGGGCACCTGCATGCCCAGGCTCTCCGGGTCCAGCGCGGCCTGGTCGCTGTTGCGCCGCAGCTCGAAGTGCAGGTGGGGACCGCCCGAGCCCCCCGAGTTCCCGCTCAGGGCGATCAATTCCCCCCGTTTCACCGGCAGCCGGCCCCGGTCGGGGTACTGGTCCAGGTCAAAGCTCCGGGCCTTGTACTGGGCTTCCAGGGTGTAGGTGGCGATGTCGCCTTCGAACTGCGACAGGTGTCCATACACCGAGGTGTAGCCGTTCCCATGGTCGATGTTCAGGGCCTTGCCATAGCCCCAGGGGCTCACCTTGATCCGGCTCACCCAGCCGTCGGCCACCGCCCGCACCGCCAGCCCTTCGCGCCCCTGGGTCTTGATGTCCAGCCCGCTGTGGAAGTGGTTGTTCCGGGGCTCCATGAAGTTGCCCGAAAGCACCAGGGGAATGTCCAGCGGGGGACGGAAGTCCGGCACGGAGGACTGCCCGGAGCGCGGTCCGTTGGAGTGCGATGAAATGCTGAATATCAGCAGGATGGATGCTGATAGTTGGAGTTTGTTCGAGGTCATGCGCTGGCGCCGGTCGGTCGTTCCCGGGAGGGCATGCAAGCTAGATGCCGGGTCGGGTCCATCGGGGTCCGGTGGTGGCTTCACATCCACAACGCGGCGTTCATCTTTTCCGGTGCCCGGAAGGCCGGCCGGGGTTATCTTTGGCATCGGACCATGAACGAACTCCCGTCCGGACGATGAGCGACCTGGCAGCCCGGCTGCGCGCCATCCACGAACGGGTGGAGCGCTTGGTGAAGGAGCGGGACGACCTTCGGGGGAAGGTCACCAGCCTCCAGACCGCAGCGCGCGAACACCAGCACGAGGCGGGTGTGCTCCAGGCACGCATCACCGAGCTGGAACGGGAGAACGAGGTCCTCCGGACGTCGGCCGTCACGCAGCGTGGCGATCGGCAACGGGAAGCGAAGCAACAGATCGATGAACTGGTGAACGAGATCGACCGCTGCCTGGCCCTCCTCAACGGCTGAAACAGCGGCACCCTTGCTCATGGAAGAACGATCGATCAGGGTCGAAATAGCCGGAAGGGCCTATCCCCTCACCATCGGTGGCGAGGAGGAGGCCCACATCCGACAAGTGGTCACGGAGATCAACGACAGCGTCACACGCCTCAAGGAGCATTACCCGCTCACCGACAGGCAGGACCTGCTGGCCATGGCCGCCCTCGAGGTGGCCACCCGCGCCTTGAACAGCGCGGGGGGCGAAGCCCGGGAACAGGCGTTGGTCGAACTGGGCAGGCTCGAAGGGCTGCTCACCAGTGCCACCGGCTAGACCCGCTGCCGCGCTTCCCCGACACCCCGGAGGTCTCCGTGGTCCGCTTAAACACAAGCGAACATGGATATCGACATCGTGTCATTGTTGATCGGGGCCCTGGTGGGCCTCGTGGCCGGCGGGGCCGTGGTCTTCGCCGTGCTCAACGGCCTGCTCAAGAAGCGCCGCGAAGAGGTGCTCAAGGAGGCCGAGGCCGAAGGGGAGGCCATCAAGAAGGAGAAGATCGTACAGGCCAAGGAGAAGTTCCTCCAGCTCAAGGACCAGCACGAGAACGAGGTGCGCAACCGCGAGCGGAAGATCCAGCAGCTGCATGACAAGGCCAAGCAGCGCGAGAAGCAGCTCGGCGACCAGCAGAAGAGCCTGTCCCACAAGGAGAAGGACATGGACGGCCTGAAGGCCGACCTCCAGCAGAAGATGGAGGGCCTGGACCGCCGCCGCGAGGAGGTGGAGAAGATGCACCAGAAGCAGGTGGACCTCTTGGAGAAGGTCAGCGGCATGAACGCCGACGACGCCCGCAAGCACCTGGTGGAGAGCCTGAAGGACGAGGCCCGCACCGCCGCCATGGCCCACATCAAGGAGGTGCAGGAGGAGGCCAAGCTCACCGCCAACAAGGAGGCCAAGCGCATCGTGGTGCAGACCATCCAGCGCGTGGCCACCGAGCACGCCATCGAGAACTCGGTCAGCGTGTTCAACATCGACAACGACGACATCAAGGGCCGCATCATCGGGCGCGAGGGTCGCAACATCCGCACCCTGGAGGAGGCCACCGGCGTGGAGATCATCGTGGACGATACCCCCGGCGCCATCATTCTCAGCTGCTTCGACCCCGTGCGCCGCGAGATCGCCCGCCTGTCCATGCACCAGCTGGTGAAGGACGGCCGCATCCACCCGGCCCGCATCGAGGAGATCGTGGGCAAGACCCGCAAGCACCTGGAGGAGGAGATCATGGAGGTGGGCAAGCGCACCTGCATCGACCTGGGCATCCACGGCCTGCACGGCGAGCTCATCCGCATGGTGGGCCGCATGAAGTACCGCAGCTCCTACGGGCAGAACCTGCTGCAGCACAGCCGCGAGGTGGCCAACCTCAGCGCCATCATGGCCAGCGAACTGGGCCTGAACCCCAAGGCCGCCAAGCGCGCCGGCCTCTTGCACGACATCGGCAAGGTGCCCGACGAGGAGCCCGAACTGCCGCACGCCATCCTGGGCATGAAGCTGGCCGAGAAGTACGGCGAGAAGCCCGACATCTGCAACGCCATCGGCGCGCACCACGACGAGATCGAGATGACCACCCTGCTCAGCCCCATCGTGCAGGCCTGCGATGCCATCAGCGGCGCACGCCCCGGTGCCCGGCGCGAAGCGGTGGAGGCCTACATCCAGCGCCTCAAGGACCTGGAAAGCCTGGCCATGAGCTACGACGGCGTCACCAAGGCCTTCGCCATCCAGGCCGGCCGCGAGCTGCGCGTCATGGTCGAGAGCGAGAAGGTGAGCGACCAGACCGCCGACGAGCTCAGCATCCAGATCGCCCACCAGATCGAGAACGAGATGACCTACCCCGGTCAGGTGAAGATCACCGTGATCCGCGAACGGCGCGCTGTGGCCGTGGCGAAATAATGGGTCTGATACGACCGGCCCGAAAGGCGGTCACGACCTTCCAGCCGATGCAGGAACAGGAAGCCCCGCCGCGAGGTGGGGCTTCTTCGTTCCCTGTGGTGACCGGTCTCCGAGCCCC
>ERZ795048.2006-NODE-2006-length-17083-cov-13.005696_pt1 | contig 17083 bp, 19 predicted proteins | sample MGYA00375132_ERZ795048 | MGnify/ENA primary metagenome ERZ795048 (study PRJEB30177, sample SAMN05720225) | activated sludge metagenome | isolation source: Anaerobic digester | place: Hong Kong | collected 2014-12-17 ...
GGGCTTTCAGTGGTTCTTTATCTCGATCTTCCTGCTCGATCTCCCGGAGCCTTCGAGCTTGGGCAGGGTGATGTTGAGCACGCCTTTTCTGAACACGGCGTGAGCCTTGTCCAGGTCCACGTCCTCCACGGGGAGCACCCGCCTGAACGATCCGTAGGTGCGCTCGGAGCAGTAGCAGCCGTCGTCCGTGTGCTCCGTTTCCTCACGCTTCTCGCCCGAGATGGTGATGCTGTCGCCCGTCAGGTTGATGTCGATGTCCTTCTCGTCCATGCCCGGGAGTTCGGCATTGATGTGGACGGCCTTTTCATCCTCGGTCATGTCGATGCGCGGACTGAAACTGTCCGGGTCGCTGCCCCAAACGGACAGTGGTCCTGCCCCGAATCCCGCAAAGAAGTCATCGAAGAGGCGGTCCATGTCCATCCGGAAGAGGTCCGGAGCGCGAACGTCCGAAACGTGGCGGATGGGCAGTCCCGTGTGTTTCCGTTTTGTCGTGGTCATTGATCTGTCTGCCATGGCGGCACCTCCTTCGGGTTTCCCGTTGAAACCCTTTCGCTGGGAGTACTGTAGGGTTAAACGGCAGGATTTCAAGGGCCGGAATGAACGGTTCAGACGGGCATGACCCCGGGTTCGATATGTTTCGGGCGAGAACTCCCCCCTTGTGCTGGGCGGCATTTCTCCCTATACTTGGAGAGGTTTCGAGGAGGAGAGGGTTCTCTTGTACATCCCGGACACAGCTCTTGATACAGGGGAGGGTCATTCACATGGATAAGGCATACCGTTCGGTGCTCCTGGTCTTTCTATCAGCCTTCATGGTCTTCGCCGCCTCGGGCGCTGCCCACGCAGCGGCGAAACCCTACATCTTCGGCCTCCTGCTCGTGGGTCCGTACAACGACCACGGCTACTCCCAGGCCCACTTCGAGGGGGGACAGTACGTGGAGAAGAACGTCCCCGGCACGAAGATGATCTACATCGACAAGGTCAACCCGGCCGACAGGCCGGGCGTCACCATACCGCAGCTCGTGGACGACATGGTGGAGAAGGGGGCCAAGCTCGTCATCGCCAACTCGGACGACATGAAGGACGGCATCAGGGAGGCCGCCGTCCAGCACCCGGACATCCATTTCGTGCACGTCTCGGGCGATGACGTGCTCACCGGCAAGGCGCCCAAGAACCTGGCCAATATCTTCGGCCGCATGGAGTACGGCAAGATGATGGCGGGCTTCGTGGCGGCGATGACCACGAAGACGGGCAAGATAGGCTATCTCGGCCCGCTCATCAACGAGGAGACCAGGAGACTGGCCTCATCCGCATATTTGGGCGCGCGCTATGCCTGGGAGAAGGTGCTCAAGAAGAACCCCAAGGACCTCACCTTCCAGGTGACGTGGATCGGGTTCTGGTTCAACATCCCCGGAGTGACCGCCGACCCCACCCAGGTCTCACAGAACTTCTACAACACCGGGTTCGACGTGGTCATCTCGGGAATCGACACCACCGAGGCGGTCACCGTTGCCAAGCAGAAGGTCAAGGAAGGAAAGCAGGTATGGGCCATACCCTATGACTACGTCGGCGCCTGTGAAGGAGGCTCCTCGGTATGCCTGGGTGTCCCGTACTTCAACTGGGGCCCGGGATATGTGGGGCTGGTGAAGAAGTCCATGAAGGGTCCGTGGAAGTCCGAATGGACCCTGCTCGGACCCGACTGGAAGGACATCAACAACCATGCGACCACCACGGTGGGCTTCATGGAGGGCGACGCCCTGGCGCCGAACGTGAAGAAGGAACTCAAGGCCTTCATCGGCGGCCTCGGGTCCAAGAAGGTGCAGCTCTTCAAGGGACCTCTCAGATACCAGGACGGCACGGTGTTCCTCAAGGACGGCGAGGTCGCCACGGACAAACAGGTCTGGTACCTGCCACAGCTCCTCGAAGGCATGCTCGGCTCCAGCAGCGCCAAGTAGGCCGGTCATACACTGCAACATGGATAATTTCCTCCGGGCGGCAGTCTTGAAAGGGCTGCCGCCCGCGGCTTTCATGGCCGGGGAACCTGTCTCCGGAGGGCGGTGACATGGCCATCGAGCTGCGCGATATCCACAAGCACTTCGGCCCGGTCAGGGCCAACGACGGGATCGACCTGCGGGTGAGGCCCGGGACGATCCACGGCATCCTCGGGGAAAACGGCGCGGGCAAGTCCACGCTTATGAAGGTGCTGGCGGGGTTCATCCCGAAGACCGGCGGCACGATCCTCATGGACGGCCGCGAGGTCGACTATGCGGACCCGGCCGGCGCCTCGGCCTTGGGCATCGGCATGCTCTATCAGGACCCCCTGGATTTTCCCACCCTGTCCGTGCTGGAGAATTTCATGGCCGGCCGGGCGGCGGGCCTGGGGCTGAAGGCCGATGCCTACCGGGAGGGCCTCAGAAAAATCTGCGCAGGCCTGGGGTTCAGCCTGAACCCGGATTCCCCGGCCGGGAGGCTCACCGTGGGGGAGCGGCAGCAGCTCGAGCTCGCACGCCTTCTCGCCGCAGGCACCCGCGTGCTCATCCTCGACGAGCCCACCACCGGCATCTCGGCACTTCAGAAGGAGACGCTCTTCTCGGCGCTCCGCACGCTCGCCGCAGACGGCAGGAGCGTGATCCTGGTCTCCCACAAGATCGAGGACATCGAGGCCCTGTGCGACGAGATCACGGTCCTCAGGGAGGGGCGGGTGGCCGGGTCCATGGGGCGTCCCTTCGACACCAGGGCGCTCCTGGGCATGATGTTCGGCGCCGAGCCCACCGTGACCATGCGTTCCGGCCACGTGCCCGGTGCCCAGGTGCTGCACCTCGACGACGTCACGGCCCCGGGCGGGCGTACCGGCCTTGCCGGGTGCACGGTCAGCGTCAGCAGGGGCGAGGTCATCGGCCTTGCCGGGCTCGAAGGGAGCGGGCAGGACGTGTTCCTGCGCGTGGCATCGGGCCTCATCAGGCCGAGCAGGGGAAGGGTGCACATCAGCAGGAGGGACATGACCGGCAGGGGCTACCACGAGTTCAGGAGCCTCGGAGTCGCCTTCCAGCCAGCCTCCAGGCTTGAGGAGGGTCTCGTCAGGGGCCTGACCATAACCGAGCACTGCGCCCTGCAGGAACCCGGGGGGCCGTTCCTGGTCAGGTGGGACAGTGCGGAGCGGGAGGCCAGGGAGAGGATCGCGAAGTTCCAGGTGGTGGGCACCCCGGACAGTCCTGTGGAATCGCTCTCCGGAGGCAACCAGCAGCGTCTCCTGCTGTCGTTCCTGCCCGGGGAACCCGAGCTTCTCCTGCTGGAGAACCCCACCCGCGGGCTCGACATGGAGTCGGTCCACTGGGTGTGGGAGCACCTCGATGCCTATGCGTCACAGGGTACCGCCATAGTCTTCTCCTCCTCGGAGCTCGACGAGATCCTCATGGCGGCGGACAGGGTGCTCGTGTTCTTCGATGGACGCATCATCAAGGACGAGCGCCCGGAAGACACCGATGCGATGGACCTGGGCAGGGCCATCGCGGGAAAGGTGTGAACCCCATGGCCGGGACGCCCAAGGCCAAGGAGCGGACTCCCGGGGCTGCACTGTCCAGGGCCGCGGTCCTGCCGGAGATCGCCCTGTCGCTGGTCGTGGTCTTCGGTTTCACCACGCTGGTCCTCATCCTCGCCGGTGCTCCCCCCCTGGCATCCTATGGGCAGATCATCAAGGGGTCCCTGGGCTCCTGGTCCAAGATCACCCACGTGATCAAGGTATGGATACCCCTGACCCTGGCCGCCAGCGGCCTGCTCTACACCTTCCGCATCGGGCTGTGGAACATCGGCGTGGAGGGCCAGGTCATGATGGGGGCCATCCTTGCCACCGCGGTCCTCAGGATGGGTGCCGGAGCCGGGAACGGACAGCTCTACCTCTCCGCCGCCCTCCTGGCCGGCATGGCCGGCGGGGCCGTATGGGCGATCCTGGCGGGCTACCTGAAGACCAGGGGCGGCGTGCATGAGATCTTTGCCGGGCTCGGGCTCAACTTCGTGGCCCAGGGACTGGTGCTCTGGCTCATCTTCGGCCCGTGGAAGCAGCCGGGCATCGCCTCCATGAGCGGCACCGAGACCCTTGCGGAGAGCCTGTGGATGCCGTACCTTCAAGGGCTGCGCATCTCGCCCGCAGCCCTGGGCATGACGCTGACCGCCATCGTGCTCACCGCATACATGCTGGGTTCCACCCGGTTCGGGCTCTACCTCAAGGCCATCGGCAGCAACGAGCGGGCCGCCTTCCTGTTCGGCCTCCGGCCCCAGGCCGTCATGATCCTCGCCATGGTCTGCGCGGGAGGGTTTGCCGGACTGGCGGGCGGGTTCCAGGTGACGGGCGTGTACCACCGCCTCATCCCCGCCATATCCAGCGGCTACGGGTACCTGGCCCTGCTCGTGGTCATGCTCGCGAACTTCAACGTGTGGGTCACGCCCCTGGTCGCGTTCTTCTTTGCCTGTCTGAACGTGGGCGGGATCCAGCTTCCCATGGTCCTGCAGCTCGACTCCTCCCTGAGCGGGGTGATCCAGGGGACCCTGGTGATCGCCACCCTGGCGGTCCATGCCCTGCGGACGAGGATGAAAAAGAGGGGGACGGCCTGATGCAGGGGCTCGACCTCACCATCCTGCTGGCGGGTGTCGTGGCCGGGGCCGCGCCCATCCTGCTGGCGACCCTCGGCGAGACCGTCACCGAAAAGGCGGGCATCATCAATCTGTCCCTGGACGGCACCATCATCCTGAGCGCCATGGCCGGGTTCGTCACCGCGGTGGTCACCGGCAGCATCGTGGCCGGCTTCCTGGCCGCGGCCGTGGTGGGTGGGGCGGTGGCGGCCGTAGTGGCGGTCCTGGGCATACACCTCGGGCTCTCCCAGGTGGCGGTGGGGTTCGTGCTCACCCTCATGACCCGGGACCTCGCATACTTCCTCGGGAGCCCGTACGCCCGCATGGAGGGTCCGCTTGCCGGCCCCGTGCCGCTGCCGTTCCTTTCGGACATACCTTTCGTCGGGCCGGTGCTCTTCAGCCACAGCCTGCCGGTCTATTTCAGCATGGTCATGATCGGCCTATGCTGGTGGTACCTCTACCGGACGCCCGCCGGCCTGAAGCTGCGCTGCGTGGGCGAGAATCCCGACGGGGCGTACGCCAGGGGCGTCGACCCGGACCGGGTGCAGCTCATCCACGCCGTGGCGGGCGGCATGATGGTAGGCATCGCGGGTGCGGCCTTTTCCCTGTGCGTCAAGCCCGGGTGGGGCCAGCCGCAGGGATGCGAGGGATCCGGGTGGATAGCTCTCGCCCTGGTCATCTTCGGCGGCTGGCACCCGGTTAAGGCTGCGGCCGGGGCATACCTTTTCGCGTTCCTCCAGGTCATGAGCATCTACCTCCAGTCGTGGTACCCGGGGGTGCCGGCCCAGGTCTTCCAGGTGGCGCCGTTCCCGCTCATGATCTTCATCCTTGTGCTCATCTCCCTGGCGCAGAGGGAATCCGTGCTGCGGCTGGCCGCGGACCACCCCGCGCTGAAGTCGGTGGTCCGGGCCCTCTCGGGATCGGCCCCGGCCGCCCTGGGGAGGCAGAAGAAGGGAGAGTAGGGCATGGATGGTGCGGACTGGATGCAGTGAACCGGGTTTGTCTTGAGATGACATCAGGAATCCTCATTCAGGACGATTCAGGCGCAGGGCACCTATGAGCTTATTTTTCCGCATATTCCAGTATCTTATCCAGAAAACAGTGAGGGATAGGCATTGTTGCATTCTTCTTGTAGTCATAGAATATCTGTACGGAACGACCAGTCGCATAGACTGTAGACGCATCATTTCGGTCGACGATTGTATATACCAGGTCAAATTTCTTCTGCCCTATTTCACCAACCCACAATTGAAGGGAGATAGGGTCGCTTATCCGTATAGGCTTCAGATAGTCACACCTGATGTGGGCCAGGATGAAATTATACTCACCGGGGTTTACGATATTAAACAGTGAACGGAGAAATTCTTTCCGCCCCTCTTCGAAGTAGGTGAAATAGACGGCATTGTTCACATGACCCATAGAATCGATATCCCTGAACCTGACGGTTATTCCGGTGATGATCTTCTTGTTCATGCTTCCATATCTCCAGACATGTACTGGAATCTCAGAAACAGGCCGCTTGTGCATTCATGAACATCCACAAGCAATGAAATGAGCATTACTTATGCATCAGTTCGAGAAGCTCCAGAGCGCGATCAACGAGGGCTTTTGCAGAATCAAGGCCTGCTTGGTCCTCACGTACACCAATGCGGATCGATGGGTCGAATTCCCCATCCCCATGCCTGCTGGACACGGAGGAAGCCCCCATCGGGCTTATACATGAGTGAGCAGTGGCCGGGATCATGTCCAGGGTGATGAATGCCAGGATATGGGAGAGATGGGTTGTTTCCATTCCTCCATGCCTCAGCCATGAGACGGCGGAACTTATCCCGATCTTGTTTCGCAATGTGCCCCCGGCAACATTCCCAAAAATGAAAACACGGAGGCGGTCAATGAAAGTTGCCATCATTCCGCTGGTCCTCATGAAGTAAACAGGGCTTGCCAATATGATAATATCAGCCCGTTCCAGTTTCTCGAATATGGCCTGGGCATCGTCCTCCAGGGAGCAGTATTTCCCTGCTTTCTGTCTCGAAAGGCAGTAATTGCAATGGGTACAATTTTGAATGTTCATCTTCGAGAGGTTTACTGTTTCCGTTTCGAGTCCTCTCTCAGAAGCCATCTTCATGATCGACTCCAGGAATGCACCGACATTCCCCTTTGTCTTTGGACTGCCCGATATGCCGACAACTTTATATGTCATATCCGTTCCTCATGTTCCAACCGGCTTAGAAAGGATTGCATCTGATCCCATTCCTGCTGGGTGAAACGGTTCATGAAGTGCCGATTGGTTTCCTCGAAAAGTTTCATGATGGGTTTCCGGTGCTTTTTTGCATGAGGTGTAAGGAAGATGCGCAGTGATCGGCGGTCCCGCTTGTCCATGTTCCTTTCAATCCATCCATCATGTTCCAGTCTGTCAAGGAGGCCCGTTGTCGTTGCACGATCCTGGGCCGTTTTATCAGCCAACTCGCTTGGAAGGAGTCCTTCATCCTCCATGATGGCAACAAGCATGAAAAACTGACCGTGGGTAAGGCCGTAGCCGGTGAGCTTCTCCCGGTATGCCTTTGTCACCTTCCTTATGGCTTTACCCATGCGGAAGCATATGCAGTCTTGAAATACCAATGATTCATCCTTTCCTGATCATGATTAGCATGCTGATAGTTTGAATACAAATCAATTACAGCTGCCCATTCTCGGATTGTTGAGAACTCCTGATGATTCTGTGCTATTGGATTGAATGGATCATGGCAACCCTCTGCGGATGGGGCAAAGAAGCATGCCGGAACTCACTATAACTCTACGAAGCACGGCAATCTTCCACCTTGAAAAGTGCGCAGCACTGTGATGAACCATATGTTTGAGGGCTGATGTCCAAGGATGATGAAGGAGGTCTATGAGATGAGTTCGATGTCCGATTTCCGTTTCTTCAGGGAGGATCTGTGCGACCGCTGCGGGACATGCTTTGAGCGCTGTCCCGTGCTCGAGCTTTCCAGGGATGAGGCGCAGCGGGAAATTGAAGCCCTCATTTCCGGGCACACAGGTGCCTCCTTAGTGCTTCAGCGATGTGTCACCTGCAATGCCTGTGACTTCATCTGCCCCCGGCATGCGAATCCTTACGGGCTTATTCTGCAACGTCACCATGAGGCAGGCAGGGCAGAAGGGCTTCCCTACATGGCCAGGTTCATTTTTCCCAACGAGCCGGAGAACATGTGGACCACCACCAGGGTGCTGATGGAGGACGATGAGCTCTCGCTGGTCAATTCCTGGGAGGAGAATCTGGAGAAACCCAGGAAGGAGGTCCTGCTCACCGGCTTTTACAATAATCTTATGCCGTATATTACCCAGACATCGCTCCTTGACGAGCTGAGGCCTGCCATCGTGGGAAGTGACAGCATGTTCGGCATCGGAGAAGATGCCTACAGGATCGGATTCCTGGAGGAGGCGCAGCGCCTGGGAATGCTTGCAAAAGAGAAGTTTTCCCGGATGGGCGTAGAGAAGATGTACTGTTTCATGGTTGTCGAGGCCTCCATGTTCACCGATGTCCTGCCTAAAAAATTCGGCATCGATTTCGACTTCGAGGTGGAGTTGCTGGACACCTGGATACTGGACAGGCTGAAGAACGGGAAGATAGGGATACAAAAGAAGCTGAGCATGGATGTCACCATTCACGACAACTGCTGCGGGAGGTATATGGACGGGATATTGCCGGACACTACCCGCGAAATAATGGAACGCATCGGATGCAGGGTGGTCGAGATGAAGCACATCAGAGACAACGCGCTCTGCTGCGGCTGGGCCGGGACCGTTCCCACCCTGTTCGGGCCGACCTCGGGCAATCCCCTCCATACGCTGCTCAACCTCCTGCAGAGCCTGTACCTCAGGCTGCAGGAGGCGGAGGCGACCGGCGCCGGTGTCCTGGTGGTTCCCTGCCCGGGCTGCTGCGCGTTCCTCTCACTCATAAAGGTGCTGACCAACAGCAGGGTGGACATATACCTTCCTCTCGAGCTGGTGCAGATGGCCGCAGGTCAGGCACCGGTCCACAAGCATGAGAAGCGGGCATGGGACATCCTGGCCGTGACCACCAACCTCATGCTCAAGTGGCCCTTTTCCAGCCGGCGGTTTTTCCCCAGACCCGTCGATATAGAAGGGCCGCTCCCGGAAGTCAGCCGGGGTGATGCGGTGCGGATAAGGTTTTTCGGCATGCTGTACCGCAGTATTCTGGTGCAGAACCGTGCCGCCAGGGGCCTGATCGCCTTTGCCGTCAAGAAGTTGATAAACAGGTATAGACGTTACCTTGAAAGCCAAAGGCAGAGGTGAACCGGCATGGGTTTCGACGAAAGGTGAGGCTGCCGGGAACCCTTCAGGGCCCCGTTTCCTGTCAGGGCTTCGATCCCAGCCCCACGGCGTACCGGGCCGAGTCCATGGAGAGCTGCAGGGCCCCGGTGCCGATGCGCACGAAGGTCTCGTCGGTGCCCTCGATGCTGCGTGTGCCCACGTCGATGGTCATGGGCTTGCACATGGTGGCCGCATCGTAGCCGCCGTAGTGATCGTCGGGGTCGGTGCGGAGCCTGACCTGGACATTCTCCATGCTAAGACCGGTGATCCCCACGTATCCCCCGTCCGTGTCGATGCCCCAGGGATTGGAAGGGCCGGGCTCCAGCCCGTCCTCGTCACCCCAGGCCAGGACGTCGATGGAGATGTCCATGGTGATGTCGGGGTTGATGCTGATGCCGGCCTGGGAGCAGACGGCGGAGAGCTCGTCGTCCGTGAGCGGAGTCATGGCGGGGGCCGCAAGGGGTGCAAGGACGAGTGTGATCATGACAAGTATGTTTTTCATCCCAGTGGATCCCCCCTGAACGACTTCCCCATCACCCGCAGAGTACCCGGCCGTTGTGCTGTATTATAATCGTAGCCGCCCCGGCTGGCAAGGACCCTTTCATGTGTTCCTGAACGGCATGGGGCGGAAAGGACTTGAGGGTGGGGAGCTCAGTCCTTCTTCTCTTCGGAGGCCTTGGTCATGGCCCTGGTGATCTCTTCCAGGGCGCCGGGGTTCCGCTCGATGTACGCCTTGGACAGGTACATGCCCAGGGGGGTGTCGAACTGGACCACCAGGCGGTACTGGTCGATCTTCTCGCCCGCCTCATCGATCACCTGGATGAATTCGGCCTCGGGCATGAGGATCGCGTTGATGGAATCCTTCTTCAGCATGACGATCAGGGCCTCGGCGGATGCCGGCAGGCCGGTGACGCGGTACCCGTTGCTCTTCAGCCATGCGTGCATGGCCGAATCCTGCAGGGTGCCCACCCGTCCGTAGGGTTTGAAGGATGCCTTGTCAGGGTTGTAGGTGCTGCCTGCGGTGAGGAACCAGGTCCACCGGTGGTGGAGGACCGGCCCGGTGAAGACGGCAAAGGCATCCCTGCCCGCCTTCCGTGCGGCAGGGAAGAACCCGTCGGCATTCCCGGAGCGCGTCTCGGAGATCGCCATGTCGTAGCTGGAGACCACCACCGAGGTATAAGGCACCCCCGATTTTTTGAAGATTTCCTGCAGGGCGTGCACGCCGGTGCCCTGCACCGTGCCGTTTCCCTCATAGGTGTAGGGCCTGAATTCCGGTATGAGGAGCCTCACCTCACTGAAGCCGAGGAGCGGAAGCGGGCCTGAGAGGATCAGGATCACCGCGGCGAACAGATATCTCATGGTTTTCTTTTATAGAAAGGATGAGCCGGGGATACAAGTATTTTTGTCATATCTTGAAACAGGACCGGGTACTGGCTATTCAAGTCAATGCTGCCCATCTTTTCACGATGCTACAGGGCATTGACAAAATCAACCAAATGGTTTAACCAATCGGTTGATTTTAAGGGGTGTACGATGCACGAAGAAAAGAAGGAAAAGGGCGCCGAAACCATGAGCCGTATCCTGGCAGCGGCCAAGGACGAGTTTGCGGACAAGGGTTTCGCCGGGGCCCGGGTGGATGAGATAGCCAGGCGCGCCGGGGTGAACAAGGCCACGCTGTACTACCACATAGGCGACAAGAAGGCCCTCTATGCGGAGGTCATCCATGACGTGGTAGGGACTGCTGCCCTGAGGCTCTCCGAAGGGATCAGGGATGTGGGATCACCGGAAGAAAGGATCAGGACCTACATCAAGACCCTTGCAAAGACCTTTGACGACAATCCCCAGATGCCCCGGATCATGATGAGGGAGATCGCTTCGGGCGGTCGGAACCTCCCGGAGGTGTTCTTCCAGGACCTCATGTCCATCATCGCCACGCTCACGGACATCATAGACCAGGGCAGGGATGCCGGGATATTCGTCGATACCGTGCCCCTTCTCGTGCACTTCATGGCCATAGGGACGACGGTCATATACAAGAGCATAGCACCCATCATGCTTGCAAACCGGGGGGCGTCGGACGAGGCAAAAGACATGGGGGACCGGTTGTCGGGGGACATCGCGGATGAGATAGAGCGGCTGATCCTGAAGGCGCTTGCCAGGTGAGGGTTAGAGTCGGGGGAGGAAACGTGAGGAAACGCATAGTCATCATAGGGTTTGTCGTACTGCTCGTCGGGGTGAGCGGACTTGTCTACTATGCCCAGCGGCAGGCGAAGAACGGTGAGATGTACTACTCGGGCACATGCGACGTCATCCAGTCCAACCTTTCGTTCCAGGCATCCGGGCGGGTCGTGGTCGTCCATTTCGACGAGGGAGAGGCGGTGAAGAAGGGCGACGTCCTCGCCGAGCTCGACGCATCCGAGCTTAAGTCCCGCTACGATCAGGCCGCAGCCGATCTCGACAGGTCCATGAAGGCCCGGGAGCAGCTCGAAACGGTGCTGGCCATCTACCGTTCAACGCTTCCCGAAGAGGTGAAGAGGGCCAAAGCAAACGAGGCCGTGGCACAGAACACCTATGACGATGCCCGGAAGAACTATGAGCGGTATGAGAAGCTCTTCAGGGAAGGGGTCGTGGCGGAGAAGGAGCGCGACACCGTGCGGCTGGCCTACGATAATGCCTCGTCCATGCTCAAGGAGGCACGGGCGGCACTCCAGCAGGCCGGGAGCAACCTGCAGCAGATCGAAGCCACCGTAAAGAACATCGAGGCGGCCAAGGCCCAGATCGAAGGTGCGCGTGCCGCCCTCGACCAGGCCCGCATCCAGCTCGGGTATGCCCGTCTCACGGCCCCCTATGACGCCATCGTGATCAGCAGGAACGTGGAGCCCGGGGAGGTTGTGAGCCCCGGCAGGGAGGCCATGACCATTGCCGACCTCACCAGTATGGAGCTGAAGATCTATGTGGAGGAGACAGCCATCGGGATGGTGACGCAGGGACAGAAGGTCGATGTGCGGATAGACACCTTCCCGGACCGGACGTTCCCCGGGCTGGTGAGCTACATATCGCCCGAGGCAGAGTTCACCCCGAAGATCATCCAGACCAAGAAGGAACGCGTGAAGCTCGTGTACCTGGTGAAGGTGATCATCGACAACCCGAAGCTCGAGCTCAAGGCGGGGATGCCGGCCGATGCATACCTCCAGTGAAGAGTTCATACGGGTCGAGGGCGTATCCATGTCCTTCGGCCGGACCACGGCGCTCAGCAACGTATCGCTCAGCGTTCCCAGGGGGAAGATCTTCGGGCTCGTGGGCTCCGACGGGGCGGGAAAGTCCACCCTGCTGCGGCTCATGGCCACCATGATCAAGCCCACCACGGGCAGCATCACCATCGGCGGGTTCGACGCGGCGGTTCAGCGGTGGAAGGTCAAGCCGCTGATCGGCTACATGCCGCAGCGTTTCGGGCTCTACCAGGACCTGACCGTGGAGGAGAACATGGACTTCTTCATGGATATCTTCGGCATCCGCGGCAAGGAGCGGGTGAGGAGGAAGGAGAAGTACCTGGGATTTTCCAATCTGCTGCCCTTCCTCGACCGTGCGGCCGGCGACTTGTCCGGCGGCATGAAGCAGAAGCTGGGGCTTGCCTGCGTGCTCGTCCACGAGCCGCAGGGCCTCATCCTGGACGAGCCCACCAACGGCGTGGACCCCGTATCCCGCATGGAGTTCTGGGAAATCCTGATGCAGATGAAGGACCAGGGCATGACCATCATGGTATCCACCGCCTACCTGGACGAGGGGGAGAAATGCGACCGTGTGGCGCTCATGCACAAGGCGCGGGTCCTGACCGTGCAGGGACCTGACGAGCTCAGGGGATCCCACGCAACCCTCGAGGAAGCCATGATCGCCCGTCTCGCCGGGGAGGACCGGGAGCTTGCCCATGACACCTTCAAACGATGACCTGATCTTTGTCGACAGCCTCGAGAAGCGCTTCGGCGACTTCGTGGCGGTAAACAAGGTCTCCTTTTCCGTGAAGAAAGGAGAGATCTTCGGGTTCCTGGGCAGCAACGGCAGCGGTAAATCGACGACCATCCGTATGCTCTGCGGCATCATCTCGCCCACCTCGGGCAGGGCAACGGTGGCGGGGCACGACATTGTGCGGGAATCCGAGGAGGTCAAGCACGCCATCGGTTACATGTCCCAGAAGTTCTCCCTCTACGAGGAGCTCACCCCGGTGGAGAACATACGGTTCTACCTCGGACTCTACAGCGTGCCCCAGGCGCAGTGGAAGGAACGCATGGAGTGGGTGCTCGAGATGGCACGGATCGCCGAGGTGAAGGACCGGTTCACCAGGGACCTCCCCCAGGGATGGCGCCAGAGGCTGGCGCTCGGGTGCGCACTGCTTCACAGGCCGGAGATCCTCTTCCTCGACGAGCCCACCTCAGGGGTCGACCCGCTTACCAGGAGGCACTTCTGGGACTTCATCCGCGAGCTCGCCGGGCAGGGGATCACCGTGTTCGTCACCACCCACTACATGGACGAGGCGTACAACTGCGGCCGCATCGTGATGATCAACCTCGGTAACATCGTGGCCCAGGGGAGCCCGGAGCGGATCATTGCCGATACGTGCGGGTCGAGACCCGGCGCGGACCTGAACGATGCCTTCGTGGCCCTCATGGACAGGAGCAGGCAGTGCGCTTAGGCAATATCAACGCGGTCATGCGCAAGGAGTTCCTGCACCTCATGAGGGACGTGCGCAGCCTCATCCTGGCCTTTGCCCTCCCCCTGCTCCTCATCCTCCTGTTCGGGTACGCCCTGAGCCTGGATGTGGATAATGTCCGGACCGTGGTGGTGGACTTCGACAAGACCGCCGTGAGCAGGGATTTCATAAGGTCCCTCGATGCCTCGCCCTACTTCCTGGTGGAGGATTATGCGGACAATACCGAAAAGGCGGGGGAATACCTCGATCACGGGAAGGCCACGCTGTGTGTGGTCATACCGGCCGGGTTCGCCAGGGATCTGCATGCGGACCGCACGACCCCGGTCCAGGTCCTCCTCGACGGCAGCGACCCAAACTTCGCGAACATATCCCGGGGATACATCAATTCCTTCATCGATCTCTACAACGGCAACCTCCTGGCCGCATACCTCGACAGGAACAACCTGCAGCCCGTGAACCCCCCGGTGGATGCCCGCATCAGGGTCTGGTTCAACGAGGACCTCGAGAGCAGGAAGTTCATCGTGCCCGGCATCATCGCCATCATCATCATGATATCCGGGGCCATGCTCACCTCCCTGGTCATTGCACGGGAGTTCGAGAGCGGCACCATGGAGACCGTCAAGTCCTTGCCGATCTCCGCCCTGGAATTCATCCTCGGCAAGGCCATCCCGTATTTCTTCATCGCACTCATCGACGTGCTCACCTCGGTGCTCATGGGTCAGGTCCTGTTCGGGGTGGTCATGAAGGCGAGCTTCCTGTTCATGATCCTGGCGTCGTCGCTCTACATCATGGTTGCTCTGGCACTGGGCCTGTTCATATCCTCTGCCGTCAAGTCCCAGCTCGTGGCCAACCAGGCGGCCATCCTCCTCACCTATCTCCCCTCGTTCCTGCTGTCCGATTTCGTGTTCCCCATAAACGGCATGCCCCTTGTCCTCCAGGCCATCACCTACATCGTCCCGGCCAGGTACTACATCGACATCCTCTCGGGAATCTACCTCAAGAACCTGGGGTTTGCGCATCTGTGGCCCGACTTCGCCGTGCTCTTCGCCATGTTCGTCCTGCTCTCGCTGCTCAATGTGAGAATCCTCAGGAAGGAGGGGTTGTGAGCTGGCTGCGTATCAGGGAGCTCGTGCGCAAGGAGTTCATCGTGCTCTTCAGGGACAAGAGGAACCGGAGCATCCTCTTCGTGGCCCCCATCATCCAGCTCCTCATCTTCGGATACGTCGTGAACTACGACATCCGGGACATACGCGTGGCCGTCATGGACCAGGCGCACACCGTCGAGAGCCGGAGGCTGGCCGAGGCCTTCGATGCGAACCCGACCTTCCGCATAACCCATCGCGTCGATAATCCCCGGGACATGGAGAACCTCCTCCTCGACTCCAAGGTGGACCTGGGCATCAAGATCGCCCCGGATTTCTCCAGCCGCATACACAAGGGACAGACCGCTGCGGTGCAGGTCCTGGCGGACGGCACCCAGAGCAACATGGCGTCCGTGCGCCTGGGATACACCATGCTGGTCATGGACGCGTTCAACAGCACCATGATCAGGGAGCTCACGAACCGGGACATGGAGTACGGCCGCATCGAGGCACAGATACGGGCGTGGTACAACCCCAACCTCTACAGCCAGTACTTTTTCGTGCCCGCCGTGGTGGCCTTCCTCGTCATGCTCATCTCCCTGCTGCTGACCTCCATCGCCGTGATCAGGGAGAAGGAGCAGGGCACCATGGAGCAGCTCGTCGTGACACCCCTGAAGCCCATCGAGATGATCCTGGGCAAGACCATACCCTACATCATCATCTCCATCGTCCAGATGGTGGCCATCACCATAATAGCCAAGTTCTGGTTCAGCCTCCCCATGGCCGGCAGCGTCCTGCTGCTCTTCGTCGCGACCTGCATCTTCCTGCTGAGCACGCTGGGCGTCGGGCTGTTCATCTCCACCGTGTCCGCCACCCAGCAGCAGGCCATGATGACGACCTTCTTCTTCCTCCTGCCGTCCTTCATGCTCTCGGGGTTCATCTTCCCCATCGCCAACATGCCGAAGGTGGTCCAGTGGATCACCTACCTGAACCCGCTGCGCTTCTTCCTCGAGATTATCCGGGGGATATTCCTCAAGGGCGTGGGTATGATTGTCCTCTGGCCGCAGTTCGCTGCCCTGGTCGTTCTCGGAGTCGTCTTCTTCGCCGGAGCCGTGGCAAGGTTCAGGAAACGGCTGGATTAGCAGTGCGGCTCCTGAACCCGGTCAGCGGACATGTTCATCATGCATGGACGACCATCACCGGGGCCTTGGAGGTCCGCACCACCTTGTCCGTGACGCTGCCGATGAGGTGTTCCTTGAAGGTCTTTTTGCCGTGGGACCCGAGGACGATGAGGTCGGACCCGGTCTTCTGCTGCTCGCCGATGATGACCTCGACGGGGGAGCCCCACTGGAGGTCGTACTCGATCTCCACGGCCCGTTTTTCCTTGAGGCCGTTCACCTCGTTCTCCAGCATTTCCCTGGAGCACTTCTCGCTCTGGTACTGGAGATTCATGACATCTTCCTGGCTGAGGCAGTAGTCGCCCGCGCACTGCCGGATGACCTCGTCGATGACGTGGAGGAGGATCACCTTGGAATGGTACTGTTCCGCCATGTCCAGGGCCTTCTCCAATGCCTTGTCCGAAGACGGGGAAAAATCGGTGGGCACCAGGATTTTCTGGGGGGTAAACATGATGCACCTCCTTTCCAAGACGTCATATGCCGCATCTCTGCATGGTGCTGATGTGCATATAACTCCTATTGTTTAGAATGTATTTTAAGGGGTTTCGATTCATGGGATGCCGTGGGGTGTGAAGCCCGTCGTGACATCCTTCAGGTTGTCCTTGGGTACAAAAAGGCCGGGTCATCGCACCCGGCCTTTATCACAGCACCCAGGTCATTTTGCCAGCCCGATCATCTTCAATGCCTCCACTGCCTCGAACCAGACCTGAATTGAATAGGTGAAACCAGGCACACCGATGTAGTCCGCATACCTGGCCCCAACCAATTCGACAGCTTCGGCCAGCTTTGACTTGTCGCACTCATAGACAGTAAGGGCCTGGATGCCTGCACCTTTCAAGCTGTTTACATAAGGTCCCTTCATGGTGATGTGAGATGGTATGGGTTTCGAAGCCATGAACCGTTTTCCTATCTCGTTTGCTCCTTCGGACGGATACGACATCGTGCCAACGATAACCATGGATTACCTCCTTCTTTGTAAGGGATTGATTTACCGGTAATGACCTCAAAGAGATGTTCGAAAGCATTTCGGGCAGGCACCACCTCCTTCCTTCAGGACAAAGACAGATGAGGTGTTATTCCCAGGTGTGGTTTGAATGAGGGGATAATCAATAGATCAATATAAGAATATATCAACTTGCATAATTAAAATCAAAATGATTATT
>ERZ795048.2011-NODE-2011-length-17061-cov-7.604022_pt1 | contig 17061 bp, 14 predicted proteins | sample MGYA00375132_ERZ795048 | MGnify/ENA primary metagenome ERZ795048 (study PRJEB30177, sample SAMN05720225) | activated sludge metagenome | isolation source: Anaerobic digester | place: Hong Kong | collected 2014-12-17 ...
CTCCGGCAACCAACAGGTAATGAGTGAACTCGAATGGATTATATTTATTTTGATAATGCCGCGACATCCTGGCCGAAACCCCCGGAAACGACAGCCGCAATGAACCGGTACAATGACATTGTCGGCGGGAACCCCGGAAGGTCCGGGCACCGTCTCTCCGTTGATGCCGGCCGGATAGTACTTGATACACGGGACCTCGCCGCGGAGCTGTTCAATGTCGATGACCCGTTTCAGATTGTGTTCACAAAAAACGCCACAGAGGCGCTGAACCTCGCGCTGCTGGGGCTTCTTCGCAAGGGGAACCATGTAGTCACTACATCCATGGAGCACAATTCCGTCATGCGGCCCCTCCGGTATCTTGAAACACAGGGCATTGAAGTTACCACAGTACCCTGCTCTTCTCAGGGCGATATCGACCCCCAATTAATACAAAAATCGCTGCGTCCGGACACATCCCTGATTGTCATGACCCACGCGTCAAATGTGACCGGCACCATCATGCCGGTCCGTGAAATCGGCCGTATCGCCGGGGAGCATGGTGTGCCGTTCTTCGTGGATGCGGCGCAGTCAGCCGGCGCGCTTCCCATTGATGTCGCGGAAATGAATATCAGCCTCCTTGCCTTCACCGGCCACAAGTCGCTTTTCGGGCCCCAGGGAACCGGCGGCCTTTATATCCGGAAGAGGCTGGAGAATACAATACGCCCCCTGATGATGGGCGGCACAGGCAGTAAATCAGAGTTCGAGGTACAGCCGGATTTTTTGCCTGATAAATATGAATCAGGCACTCCAAACACTCCCGGCCTTGCGGGCCTTGGTGCAGGAATCGAATTCATCATGAAGGAAGGAATTGATAACATCCGCTCCCGGGAAACCCGCCTTACAAAACGGTTTCTTGAAGGTATCCGGAACATACCTTCAGTGAAGGTGTACGGCCCTGCCGACGCGGATTCCAGGACTTCAGTTGTCTCGTTCAACATCGGGGAGCGTATGCCGTCAGAAGTATCAGAGAAACTTGACGACGGCTTTGGAATCATGTCCCGCCCCGGGCTTCACTGCGCCCCGTCGGCACACACCACAATCGGCACGTTCCCCACAGGAACAGTGCGGTTCAGTTTCGGCTTTTTCACCACAGAACAGGAGATTGACTATGCCGTGAAAGCAATTGACAAAATTGCATCCGTCAAATAAATATTATAGTTATTATGGAGTGTAATTATGGGAACAACAATTGATGCAAAGGGACTGGCCTGTCCGCAGCCAGTGGTATTAACCAAAAAGGCCCTTGAAAAAAATGATTCAGTCATTGTTATTGTCGATAACGAAACCGCGAAAGAAAATGTCAGCCGCCTCGCTGAAAAATCCGGGTGTTCAATAACAGTTGAACCGGCATCTGACGGCACCTTCCGTCTTACACTTTCAAAAACAGGCACCGCGTCACCATCAGATACTGCAGCAGAAGAATCAGGCAATGCCCCCACACCCGTCGGCCCTAATGTATTTGTCATAGCGGCGAATACCATGGGGAAAGGTGACGATGAACTTGGGGAAGTGCTTATGAAGGCATTTATCCACACGATTTTTGATCTTGACTATCTTCCGGATACGGTGATATTTTATAATACCGGTGTAAAACTTGCGGTGAAAGATTCCGATGTCCTTGACGATTTGAAAAAGCTTGAAGCACAGGATGTTGAAATACTGGTGTGCGGCACCTGCGCAAATTTTTTCAATATCAAAGATGATATTGCCGTTGGCATTATATCCAACATGTACGACATTGCCGGCACAATGTCCCGTGCGGGAAGAATTGTAATGCCATGACAGCTGATGAAATATATTATGTGATGCTGTTTCAATCGGTCAGCCACGCACTGCGGTCAGAAAAAATTTTGAAAAAAGCAAACATTCCCTTTAAGCTTATTCCGGTGCCTAAAAGCATCAGCTCTGACTGCGGCGTGTGTATACGATTTACTCCCGAACACAGTGAGAAAATTATATCAACCCTTACAGGAAACGTTGAATACAGCGAAATACGTCAATTATAACCGGGGAAAACCATCCGGTCAGCAAATTCTCATAGGATCAGTTCAAACCAAATAAAAAATCCCCGGAAAACCAGAACGGTCCACCGGGGATTCTGTGATCCTTTACATGCACTCAGAAATATACTCTATTCCTGATACATCGCTTCAATCACATCTCTGTACCGCTCTGAAATATTTTTCCGTCTTATTTTCTGGGTCGGTGTAATTTCACCATTTTCCTGTGTAAACTCGTCAGCAAGAAGCGTAAACTTTTTCACCTTTTCAACCTGCCCCAGGTCTCTGGTCTGATGATCAATCCTGTCCCTGTAAAATTTAATGATTTCAGGTTTGCCGATAAGCTCCTTACGGGAAGAATACGCAATACCATTTTTCTTCGCGTATGACTCAAGCTGCTCAAATGAGGGGACGATCAGCGCCGAAACATATTTACGCCCATCACCGATAGTCGCAACCTGTTCAAAATAGAGGTCCTCCTTGAGAAGCGTTTCAATCTGCTGCGGGGCGATATATTTACCGCCTGATGTCTTCATCAGGTCCTTTATTCTGTCTGTGATTGTCAGAAAACCTTCCTCATCAAAATTTCCGACGTCACCTGTCCTGACCCACCCGTCTTTTGAAAAAAGTTCCTTTGTAAGCTCCGGTTTGTTCCAGTATCCCTGTGTCATGCTGGGGCTTTTAGCCTGGATCTCACCTTCATCAGTAATTCTGACCTCCATGAGGGGAACCACAGGGCCGCATGTTCCAAACTTGTTTCTTTTCGGGTTGGATACACAGATTACAAAGCACTCAGTCATTCCATATCCCTGCAGCAGGAGCACACCCGCTTTAAAGAAGAATTCAGAGATTTCACCGGAGAAGGCCGATCCGCCGCAGTTATACACTTTGTTCCGACCGCCGAATATGTTTCTTATCTTTTTCAGCACAAGGGCCACAGCAATCCCGTGCTTAATCTTCAGCCCCAGAGGAACTGATTTATCTTCTTTGACTAAATTCTGGTATTTTCCGCCGGTTTCAATTGCCCAGTTAAAAAGTTTCTTCTTCACAGGGGGAGCATCGTTCAGCCCCTCCTGGATGGTGGCATATACCTTTTCCCACATCCGCGGAACACTGCACATATAATGCGGTTTCGATTCCTGAAGAAAATCCAGTATTGCTTTCGTATCATGGCAATAATCCACTCTGCCGTTACAGCATAAAATAAAATAACTCCATGCCCTTTCAAAGACATGGCAAAGCGGTAAAAACGCAAGGTTTACATCGCTTTCAATGATTGGAATATAATACCCTGTTGCAAACAGCATCGCAAGCCAGTTTTTGTGCGTCAGCATTACCCCTTTCGGCTGCCCGGTTGTACCGGAAGTATAAATGAGAGTGGATAAATCCTCTGAATCAACTTTCGAGAGCCGTTCTTCAAGCTCCTTGTCCCTGCCCGATTTTCTGCCTAATTCAAGAAAATCATCGAAAAGCATCACATTCTCGCTCTTCTCAATATTAATTCTCCGGTCAAACACAATAATCTTTTCAACTGTTTTCGCGGTTTTCCTGAATATGCTCATCGCCTTGTCATAGTGTTCCTGTGTTTCCACAAAAAGTATACGGATGTTCGCGTCATTTACAATGTATTCCAGCTCCTTTGCTGAATTTGTGGCATATACCGGCACAGAGCAGGCACGAATTGTAAAACTCGCATAATCAACCACCGCCCACTCAACACGGTTATTTGAAAACATAGCCACAAATTCATTTTCCTTCACACCGAATTCAAGCAGACCTTTCGCGCAATTATCGATAAGATCACCGAACTGTTTCCATGTGAACTCCTCCCATGTGCCGTAAGCCTTGTGCCGGACTGCCACTTTTTTGTCGCCATACTTTTCGGCGCGTTTTCTCACCATACGTCCAAGATGACTGTCCTTTTTCAGGAATTCTTCAAATTCCTTTTCAAAATCAATGTTTCCAGTATTGCTCATTGTATTCATCCCCCGATACAATTGTAGTAAAATCTGCAATGTATAAAAAGTACATTTAAAACGCAGATGAATGTAATAATTCATTATATATATATCACAGCCTCATTTTTCTGTCTTTCCGGTGTATACAATGCTAAAAACTGATTTTTTAAAAAGTATACACTTGAAAGTCCACACCCCCCTTACATGCATGGTAATTCAATTGACAGATATAATTTTTACTGTATTGATTGACACAGTACAATTTAAAGACCAATGAAATGGAAATCATGCTGCGGTATAGTGACGAATACTATTGGCAGGCAACCCGGGGGATTGACACATGGGCGTAACGATTCTTCATTTTCTTATTTTTTTCGGACCCCTCTTCGCTGTGATTATCTCCATTGGGCAACTGGTGCAGGTGAGAAAAGGATTTGTGGATTATCTTTTTTCACTTTCCTTTTTTGGTATGGGTATATGGATGATTCAGATATCCCTCTACGCGACGGGGATTTTTGATTCCTGGAACGGTATATATTATCTCATTACATCCTCTATTCCTTTTGCGTTTCTTGTTCCCCCGGTGATGGTACTGCGGTATAAATGGATACTTTCAAGTGTCTTTCATCTGAAGCCGCGGCACCTCCTCCTTTTTCTTCCGGCATGTATCTCGGCATTGCTGTTACTTCTCCCTCCCCTGCTGATCGACATTCCCGGCCCCGATGGAATGTACCCCGGGCTCCCCGTAATGACTGAAAGGTTTTCACGTCTTCCCCTGTATTATAAATGCGTATACACCATGCTGTACCTTCCCAATGTGTATCTGGTACTCTTCATGTCCCCCCATCTTGCAACAATGTCATTGGTTTGGAGAAAAAACTATTCCCTGAAATTCACGAAAGCTGCACGTATGGGGTACCTCTTCGCATTATCGATTGTGACCTCCAATAGTATATTGATAGCGGGGGCTTTTTTTTCATTCGGGCTGATAAAAATCGCCGTACTCATGGCAAACATTGCAACGATCATGGTATATCTTGTGACCAAACGGAACCCCGACTACCTTCGCCTGCTTCAGAGTGAAACACGAAAGGCGCATTACGAAAAATCAAGGATACGCGGCCTCAACGTACAGCAGATAACCACGCGCCTGAATGAAATCATGGAGGACGAAAAAGCATTTGCGGATGAGGAACTGTCGCTCCGGGACCTCGCACAGGAGCTTGGCATAAGCACCCATCAGCTATCTGAAATCCTGAATGAAAAGCTCAATAAAAATTTTAAAACATTCATCAATGAGTACCGCATAGAAGAAGCGAAAAAACTCCTCATTGATGAACCGGACAGGTCAATCCTGTCAATCGGTGTCGCAGTGGGATTCAACTCCAATACCACATTCTGCACAGTATTTTCAAAACACACCGGAATATCCCCCCGCCAGTTCAGGAAACATCACAGCACATAACCTTCGCGGAAAACCTTTTATCAACCCGAAACAAAAAAAGAACTATTGACAAAACACACCCTTTTGTCACACTTGCAGCAGCTTCTCAGGGCGGGGTGCAATTCCCCACCGGCGGTGATTTTCCTTTCATGTGAAACAGCCCGCGAGCGCCTGTGCAGAAAACAGGGACAGCAGATCCGGTGTGAATCCGGAGCCGACGGTTACAGTCCGGATGGGAGAGAATAAACCGGGTCACGGACATTACCGGCCCGTTATTTCCTGCGTACCAACGCTTCGTTGTGCCTGCAGGTATGCCTCATCTCTCATCATATTTCCTGAAAAAATGTAAAAGGAGATACATGATGAAACAATCACTACTTTCACAATTTGGAACACCCCGCAGCCGTATCACCCGTGCCCTTGATGACCTCAGAAAAGGGAAAGGCGTCCTTCTTGTTGACGATGAAGACCGCGAGAATGAAGGTGACCTGATCTTTCCCGCGGAAACCATAACCATCCCCCAGATGGCAATGCTTATCCGGGAATGCAGCGGCATTGTATGCCTCTGCCTCACCGACGAAAAGATGCGCGCCCTTGACCTTCCGCCGATGGTATCACACAACACAAGTAAAAACCAGACCGCATTCTCGGTGTCTATCGAAGCACGTGACGGGGTTACCACAGGGGTCTCCGCCGCAGACCGCGTGACCACAATACAAACCGCAGTATCAGAAACCTGCAGGCCGGAACACCTGAGCCGCCCGGGCCACGTATTTCCCCTGCGGGCGCGCCCCGGCGGAGTACTTGAACGAAGAGGGCATACCGAAGGAACTGTGGATTTAATGAAACTTGCAGGGTTCTCCCCCGCGGGAGTATTGTGTGAACTTACCAATCCCGACGGCACAATGGCACGGCTCCCTGAAATAACAGCCTTCGCACTGCGCCACGGCATGACAGTTCTCACCATTGAAGACATCGCGGCATTCAGGGAGGACAATTCTGAATTATACGGCAGGGATCTATTACATGCAGTGTCCTGAGAAGAGGGTTACTCAACTTTTTCCATGAGCACAATTTTTCTGCCGCACAGGGTAAGGTAATACGTATCGTCAGTTTCCTCAAGGCGTTCAAGTATGTGAAATGACGGTGAACGAAGAAATTTTGCCTTCATTGTGCCTCCCTGTACGCGGCAGTAAAGACAGTTGTTTGAACGGAAATAGAGAGAGTCAATATCGAGCTTTTCTTCAATCCCGGACTTCAGGGTAATATACACATTTTCAAAATCGCCAAATCCGTCAAAGCGTACTCCTGTCACAAAAAACGGGGCATCTTCCACAACAAGGGGATAGGTAAAATTATCATAATGAAGCGCATAACCGCCGTCGGCAGTTTTACAAATTGACCTGTTAAAAAAATTAATTATCCGCTGGTTCTCAAATTTCACCCCATTGTGAAACCATTCCCCTTCCTCATCAATACGGATTTCATCAATGGCCTCTCCCGCCTCAATGAGCTTCTTTATATATTCAGGGAGTTCAACAAATTCATTATCCATAGTCATACCCGTATCATCGGATCAGTCAGTTTCTGGTGTTCTTCAAGAGCGTATCTGTCGGTCATCCCCGCAATGTAATCGGCAATTGTTCTCTCAATGCCGTCAGTTTCCGCACGTTCAAAATACTCCTTCGGAAGCGCGTTGGGATGGTCCATGTACAGATTAAAGAGATCACGAATCACCTTTTCAGCCTTAATACCCATCCGCACAACTCTGTAATTACGGTACAGGTTTTTTTTCAGGAACAGCTTCAGCTCCCTGTTGGCCTCTTCAACTTCCGGACTGAATCCAACCGGTTTCTCACTGCAGCGCCGCACCATATCATAACTATCAATTGCAAGCCTTTCCGCGTTTTTTCTCAGGGTGTCGATAAAATCCGTAGCCAGAAGATTAATCATGGTACGGATCACCGTACTCACCATAAGCTTCCTGTCCCGCTGCAGTTCATCACCGATACCGGCCCGGCTGCACGCCATCCTCCAGATTTTCAGGGACATCACCTCTTCCAAATCGAGTATACGGGAGGCAATGCCGTCATCAAGGTCATGATTATTATACGCGATTTCATCGGCAAAATCAATGATCTGCGCCTCAAGGGAAGGCTGTTCTTCAGGAGCGTACACCGATACTTCAGGGTGATCATAATAGGTGGAGTGTTTAATGATCCCCTCCCTTGTCTCCCATGTGAGGTTAAGGCCCGGAAAACCATTATACCGCTTTTCGAGCAGCTCAACAACCCGCAGGCTCTGACGGTTATGCTCAAATCCGCCCCGTCCGTTCAACAGTTCATTCAGCACATGTTCCCCGGTATGACCGAAGGGAGTGTGCCCCAGATCATGGGCAAGGGCGATACTTTCCGCGAGGTCTTCATTCAGACGAAGGGCCCTTGCGATAGACCGCGCGATCTGCGCCACTTCGATACTGTGTGTCAGTCTTGTGCGGTAATGGTCCCCTTCATGGTTCACAAAAACCTGTGTTTTATATTCAAGACGCCGGAATGCCCGTGAATGGATAATCCGTTCCCTGTCGCGCTGAAACTCTGTGCGGTACTCATGGGGGGGCTCGGGATATTTGCGCCCCCTTGTACCGGATGAACGCGCACCGAGGGGTGAAAGGAGCCTGTCTTCCTGACGCTGCAGATCTTCTCGTCCTATTGGGGTAAGGTGGGTCATGCTATCGGTTATCCAGCTCCGCCTCGTATGCCTGCATCGCGGTGCTTCGGTTAATGCGGATTTCCTCGTTGCCGGGGTCCTCCTCCACACCGCGGGTAAATGCGCGAAGGGCGCGCTTGTAATCCTTCTTTTTATAATATGCCATGCCGATATTATTGTAGGCATCGGCAATCCGTTTCACGTCACGCGTGGCCCGCACCACCTGATAAAACGTATCAATTGCCTGTTCCATCATCTCCTTGCGGTAATAGATGACCCCAAGGGCAAAAAGCGCGTCTGCGTCATTCGGCTTCTGCATAATAGCCTTCTGGACATATCCCAGGGCAGTACGGAGAGACTCCTCCGTTTCAGGACCTTTCTTTGTGGAAAGAAGTCCAAGGTTCACCATGGCCTTCCGCCCGAATTCGTTTCTTTCGTTCAGCTCAATGACTTTTTTATACTCACCAATCGCATAATCAACGAGGTTCCGTTTATAATAAATAGCGCCAAGGTTAAAATGCGCCTCCTGCAGATCAGGCCAGCGCCGGAGAATTTTCTGGTATTCATCGGAGGCCATATCAAGATAATTGTTCCGGTAATAATAATCAGCAATCGCCATGAGCGGTTTTGGCTCCCGTGGATTCAGTTCAACCGCCTTCTTCCACACTTCAATTGCCTTTTCCGGTTTTCCTGATTTTCGGTACGTAATCCCGAGATTATACAGCACCATATCGTCTTTTGGACTTATCGCGAGGGCCTTTTCATATGCATTGACCGCATCCCCATAACGCTGTGCATCGTCCATTATGGTACCGATATTCACATAGGCAATTCTGGCATGCTCTGAACCGGGCTGCGCTTCGGTAATTTTTTTGTAGTACTGATGCGCACTGTCAAGGTCTCCCTTCTCATAAAAAATCTCCGCAATACGGGACAGGACCCTCACGTCACGCCGGTTTACATCGAGAAGCTTATTATATGCATTGAGGCTTTTGTCATACTCCTTCAGCGAAAGGTATGCCTCGCCGAGGTTCTCCATTATTTTTGAGTCTTCTTTGCCCAGTTCTTCAGCCTTGATAAACTGCTGGAGGGCCTTTTCCTTTTCATTCTGCTTCAGGTTTACAATACCCAGATTATACCGGTCAACGGGGTCCTTCGGATTCACTGCTATGGCGCGTTTCAGATATTTCTCTGCAATATCATAATCACCCATTTGTGTAAACATGACCCCGAGTTTTGAGTTTGCCCGATGTGCCACCTTTCCGATCCCGTCAGCTTCCGCCGCGCGTTTCAGATATTCCATTGACGAAACGGTATCCCCCTCTTTCCCCAGTGCCATGGAAAGATTATACAGTGCCGAGGGATTCTCGGGCTGGACCTTCAGCGCCTCCTGGTATTCAGCTTTCGCAAGACGGTATTTTTTCTGATCGAACATGAGATTTCCGGAAAGAATACGATTATCAACATTCCGGGGGTCAATCCGCAGCGCCTTTTCAATGGATTCCTCCGCCTTATCATATCTGTTCATGTGACGATAGGAAAGGGCCATGTTCCGGTAGGTAACAGGGTTCCTGTCATTATACCGCAATGCGCGGGTATAGTATTCCACCGCCCTGTCATATTTCCCCTGTTCATCATGAATAATACCGATATATGTCAATGCGGTTGATTTATCAGCATCAGTCGCATCAGATTCAACGACTTCCTTGAATTCGGCGATGGCGTCAGTATAATATCCTCGGTTATAACTTTCCTTTCCCCGGAGAAGATGGATATTTTCCGAGATGCTGTCGGGGAGTGCACGTCTGTCTGAACCGATAATAATCTGTTCATCACGACCGGTGGGGGAAAAAGAACGGGGCCTGTCCAGATACTTCGTTACCGCAATGACACCTACAATAGCAAGAAAAGCCAGTCCCGTCGCAATAAAGACCGGCACCTTTTTATTTGCAAGTGTCCGGATACCGGGACGACCTTCATCTTCCGGTTCAATGCCGACAATCCTGTTTCTCCGGAGTTCATCGGAATCATCAAACTGGTCTTCCTCCAGAATTATATCATCCTCATCCGAAATTGAGAACCTATTTTTGTTCTTCGGTGCCACTGGTATCCATTTCCTTCCTGTTGACTTCGGAGTTCTTTATGGAATCAAGTATTCCGTTAATAAACTGTCCGGAATTCTCACCACCGTATATTTTTCCAAGCTCAATTCCCTCATTTATTGTTACCACCACAGGTATATCAGGGAAATATAACAGAGCACAAATCGAAAGCCGGAGAATCGCTTTATCAACCAGCGTAAGACGTTCAAAGCTCCAGTTCTTAGAATACTTACGGATCAGGTCATCAACCGTATCAAGATTCTTTATTGTAGTTTCAATCAGATCAACAGCAAAACTCCTGATTTCTTCAGGAATTTCCCTCTCAACCCAATGGAGTGTTGCAAGCTCATCGACATCATTCTTCGCGACTTCGTACATATACAGCGCCTGGAGAACATACTCCCGCGCTTTTCTCCTGTGTCCCATTAACTGATCTGCCGGAAAAGATTTGCCATTTCTATCGCCGACATGGCCGCGTCAAATCCCTTGTTGCCCGACTTTGTTCCAGCCCGCTCAATGGCCTGTTCAATGGTGTCAGTGGTAAGTACACCAAAAATTACCGGAATGGCATTGCTCATTCCCACCTGCGCGACACCTTTCGTCACCTCTGCGGAAACATAATCAAAATGCGGTGTTGCTCCCCGGATAACAGCACCGAGACAGATAACCGCATCGTATTCTTTTGACTCCGCCATCCGTTTCGCCATTGCAGGTATCTCAAATGATCCCGGAACCCAGTACACATGTATATCATCATCCTGCGCGTTATTTCTTCTCAGACAATCAACAGCTCCACCAAGGAGCTTGTTCGTAATAAACTCGTTAAAGCGCGACACAATAATCCCGACCTTCAGACCTGTCGCATCAATTTTCCCTTCAAAAACCTTCATTGACACCTTTCCTGATATTTATTGCAAGATTTAACCAACTGTATAACCTGAGAATGTACAATTCCATTCCGCATTGCGTCAAGCTTTTTTTACCACCCCGCAGCGGTCATCACCATTATAACCTGCTCCCATGGCTGGTTCTCCGGATATACAGCCCGTCCAATTGAATGTGTCAGCCAGATCGGAAGACCTCCGAAAGATATTATCCGTATCCCGTAGGCAGAACCCAGTACGTCCTTTCTTTCCGGGGAAAAAATTCGCGCATAATCCAGAAAAAAGTTCAGCCGCAGCCGTGAAAAAAGGTCAAATCCATACCGCATGTTCAGAAGGCTAAAATTATTTACCCGGAAGGAGTCAACAGTAAAACCATGGACCACATCAAGTTTCGCATTATCAATTGAACCGCCGAAACGGGGCCGTGTAAGAAAATCATTGTTAATGCCGCCTTTATACCGGCCTCGAAACACGATATTATGGGACCGCCGGAAAAGCATGCCGTATGTCAGCGTAAAAGAATAAATAGTAAAATGACGCGCTTCTTCACCTGCCTCATACTCCGGAGGAAGCCCCCACTGCTCCCAGCGGTTCCTGACTCCATACCCTATCCAGCTTGAAACCCGCAGCCCTTCGGTAATTTGATCAATACCCTTTTCTGTCTGCCTGTCATATCCGAAATCAATTCTTGGAAATAAATTTACATGATTTTTCGGCATAACAAAATCCTCGGGAACATCCCGTTCAACAAAAAAATACTGCCGAGAATCAAGGGTAAACGCGGTACTGAAACGGTAGGGAAGGTGCCATGTAAGGGTCACAAGTTCGGATACATAGTTGGTATAAAAACGTACCTCCTCCTGGAGGTTACCGCTGACAAAACCGATATTGGTACCGCTTGCATACAGAAATGAGCCGATAAAAGTTTCGTTGAGAGAAGTGTTCTTCCAGGGGAATTTCTTCTGAGTCAGTTTCATTGTGGCCTTATAACCAACCCAGGTAAAGGAGAAATCAGTATTTGAACCGAATATTTTCTGGCGGTCTGCAATAAACACCGGAGCATATACCGGTTCCTGACTGCTAACAGGAATTTCTCCGAGGAGCACCACAATATTATGCATATCCTCGCTTGCGCTTTTTTTAATACCCGTAAGGTCCGCATCCCCCTGGTGGAGAGTTTCAAGGCTTTCCTTTCCTGTCTTCCCGGTGACCTGGTCTTTCTTGTAACGATACCATTCTTTACGGACAAGATATTTCAGCAGCTCATCAGGAGTCTGAACACCAAGAAGCCCCCGTTCCCGCTCATATTTACGACGAATCAACTCTCTGAGCAGTTCATCTGTTGTCTTTAACGTGGAATTACGGTTTCTTTGCAGATCATCCGCACCCTGCATCTCTCGTTGATCCTTCACCTGTTTTGCTGCCTGCTGACCCGGTACAGGAGTTATAACAGTCACAACAAAGAGGATACATGCCACAGCAGCAGGGAAAAATATACTATTTATTTTATATGTAGAATGTAGTATTCTTACGGAAACCGGCATATTCCGACTCTTTTGTTGAATTACACAAAAACGGTGAAGACATCATAAGTATTGCATATTCACGCAAGCATTTTACGCAGCCTCTGTGCTACAACCTGCATTACATTAATTGCTATCGTCGGATTATCCTTGAGGGTCAAGAGAAAATCCTTACGGTTCAGTGACAGAAGCTTCGTTTTTTTACTCGTCCGGACACTTGCGCTTCTCGGCTCTTTATCGATTATTGAAAGTTCTCCAATACAGCTTCCTTCCGTGAGACGTTCTATCACGCGTTTACCGGTAAACACTTCAACTTCGCCTTCAACAATAATAAAAAACTCATCCCCGTTTTCGAGCTCCTTTATGAAAAGCCTGTGGGCTGGCATTTCAATTTCCTTTGTAACTTTCGCGAGATGAATGAGATCGCCCAGATCAATGTCACAAAAAAGCTGATTTTCTTTTAAAATAATTAATTTTCTCAGCAATGAGTTCATGTCATCCTCCACTGAAGCTTTACCCGACTTTTTCTTTTTATCAACAATGTTTTTATCATCCTGGAAAAACAATGCTGATGAATATTCCAGGAGCTCCTTCAGTTCAGGAACAAAAACTGATGACCGCTGAAGGGACTCCCGCACCTTATCTCCGGTCATTGTTGCAGTACATTCATTTTTTTCAAAATCGAAGACATCACTTTCAAAAATAAAGAGCGATTTTTTCGGGTACCTTCCTGAAGACTCAATATATTCCATAATATAACTGGACACATCTTTGTCTTTCAGAAACAGATTTGACTCGTATACGTCATCAAGGGCCACTCCGGAAATAATTCCCACAGCCTTTAAGATGAGATGCTTACGGAGTTCAATTTCATTTCGCAAGACTGCATTAATAAACCGTACATAGTCCCGGGACGGATCCTGAACAGGATTCCCATCATTGACAAACCACCATGCAGAACGGATTTCATGTATTCTTGAAATTTCTCCGGCAATAAATTTTAAAAGAATTTTTTTTGGCCTGATATTGAGGCTTATGAAATAGTTCAGGTAATTTGCTTTCCTGAAAAAGCTGTAGTAACGAAACATTCTACCCTGCAGAATGTCCGCAACCTTTTCATCGTATGAGAAAAAGGACGCCATCTCATCAGCTTCAATATATCTTCGCAGATTCAGCACCATCGCTTTATCAAGTTCTGACACATTTCCTGAGAGCAAGATAATACTTTTCAGATATGAAAGACGGCAACCGCTGAACACATAGATAAGCTGCCTGACCTGGCGGGTAGTCAGCGGCCCGGAGACAGGTATGAGCGCTTTCAGGCAGCGGGCATCTCCCGTTTTCACAGCAACACGTACAAGAAGATCACGATACAGGTCAGGTTCAAGTACACTGGCGTACATTAGAAATTCGACGGGATCAATACCATCAAAAAGAACTTCATTTGCCAACTCATACAGTCGGGACAATACGACAGCCCGTGACTTTTTATCTTCACTGGCTGCAAGAAGGTTTACCGCGAATGAACCGGACTCAATATCCGCCTCACCTGAAACAGCTGCTGCCTTACCCCCTTCCAGCAGAAACTCCCTGGCATACTCTTCAGAACGGAGCAGCTTTTCCGGTCTGTTCCCAAGCAGCGTTGACCTTTTTTCATACGGCATATCTTTTATCATCCATAATGCCATTGCGCGAATTACCGGTTCATTATCACGCAACGCGGATGCACAAATATCATCGGTATAGTTAAATGATGAGTTTTTTGCGTATAAAAGCATCCGCTCTTTTGTTTGCTGTTGTAATATGTTAAATGAGGGATACAGCGCAAAAAGGAGATGCGGCATCGGTTTCTCCATAAAAAAAGCTTCATATACAGGAATACTGTTTTCTATCTGCCTTTTTTCTTTATATAATTCTGAATAATCCTCCTCCGTAAGAGTGCTATCGCCCTCATCACGGTAATCAAGTGACAGCTGCTGCCTCAGGGACCTCACATATGCCCGGTTTTGAAGCACCGTCAGTATGATATAGAGAACACCAATGCCGAGAGCAACACTATAGCCGGCGCCGGGACTTAATTTTTTATAGAGGAGCAGTATCACCCCGCCCCCGGTAATCATCCCGATTGGCAATACAATGGCCGATATAAATGACTTCACATCTGCAAGGCGGTCTCTCGGGGCAGCTGCCATTATTACATTAAAAACCGGGTGTCTGAAAATCACACTCAGGTTCTTCCGGAAAAATCGAAGAAACACTCCAGCGAGCAGGCCGGGGTTCCAGACCATAAACGCCGCGAATGAGAAGTATGAAACCGGATATATCATATTTGAGGCCTTGACCCCGATTGACCTGATAATACGGGACACGATAAAGATTTGCACGATGAGCGTCAGAAAATCCGCACCGAAGGTATACATCCCCAGAAATCGAGCGAGTTCCTCTTTTGTGGTAAACGCGGCATTAAAAATTTTAGCAAAATAATATTCAGCAATCAGGTTGACAACAGCCATAATAAAAATTGCAAGAACCGAATACAAAAAGATTGGTATTGAGTATGTTGTTTTAATGCGGGCAATAACCCGTTCAATGAAACGGGTATCAGGTAGAAGCGGATTAGCTGTTACATCAGCTTTTTTGTCCCATGTGTCGGGTAAAATCGACAAAATTATAAGAGGAATAACAATAATTATACCATTGACCAACCACAGTACAATTCCGTATGTAATTATTGTCTCAGAAAATATTGTGAATACAAGAAAACTGGCGATTATTCCGCCAAGTTTACCGCCTCCCATAAGGAATGGAAGGACCCTTTTGGAACTTCGAAGCGACAGGTATTGAAATGAAAAATTAAAAAAATGAATGTCCAGAAAAAAAGTAAATATATAATTTCCAAGAAAAAGGTAAAGAGGGAGCCAGGCATACATCCCGTCCATCAATAATGAGGAAGCAGCGATAAGTGAGGAGAATAGTATAACAAGGAAATAATACCCCTTCCTCAATGATATTTTCAGAAGGAGATAATTATACAGTATACCGGCAATGATTATTGCAATACCGTTATAGACAAAAAACCGTGACAGCCCCTGTGCGCCATAGGCTTTTAAAAAAATTGTTTCGGTATAAATCTGACCAAAGGCATAAAATGAACCTGAAAGCAGATACAACAAAAAGAGCGGCACGGTAAATCGTATCTCATTTTTCTGAATTGAGAAATATTTCCATACCGCCCTTTGAAGGTTCATTGTAGTTGTATCATCCTTACTTGTTCATCGATTCATACACAAAATTCAGTGTTCCCCTTACATCATCCCAGAAAAAGCATTCAAGGCCTTTTTCCCAGGGCTGCTCCTGTATGTATCTTCTCATTCTTTCAACCAGGGGTTTACGATAGAGCTCTTTAATTGGTGTAAACGCCCTGCCCGGATTATCAATAAAGGTGCTTACAAGCTGTTTCGCGCGGTTAATAAGCTCTGCTTCCTCAACCACTTCATCAACAATATTCATTTGCACCGCTTCATCAACATTCATCATTTTCCCGAAATATACAAGATCCCGGTATTTTTTGTCATCACACATGCCAAAACGGACAATCTCACCCTGGGCAACTGCAAGGGGAAGGCCAATTTTAATTTCACTCATCCCGAATTTTGCTTTGGGATTATTTACTGCAATACGGTAATCACATGCCATCGCCAGTATCATCCCATTCGCAACAGTATGGCCGTTAAGAGCTGCAATAACTGGTTTTTTGCATGCGAAAAGATCTACAAGTGTAGGCTCCTCAAGATTTAAAAAGAAATCCGCCACTTCTTTTGTGTCCTTGAAATCAAGAAACATTTTAAGATTGAATCCTGAGGAGAAGAAACGACCCTCCCCTGTAAGAATTAATCCCTTTGGTGAAGGATTCTCATTCAACTCCTTTATAATACCCTTCATTTCATGATAAAATTCATCAGTTATTGAATTATCCTTACCATGTTTTAATGTTACGATGAGAATATCATCTTCAATTCTTTTTTCAATCATAGCATCTCTCCTAAAAAATAATTTCACCCGGTATTGTGTACTTTTTAATTACAACTGTATAATTGCATAATACTCTACAACATACAAATAAGCCGTAACACAATACAATCATCAAACCTATACGTCAATTGATAATTTAATACATAATTATTATGATGAAGTAAATTATAATACTAATTATTATATTCTTGCTGTGTAAAACAATGATACTATGATCACGTAAGTTTTCAGCATTATTCTTTCAGGAAATATAAACCAAAAAACCCCGAACCATAAATGGTTCGGGGTTTTTATAATATGGTCAAGCCTCACGACCGATTAGTACTGGTTGGCTGAACACATTGCTGCGCTTACACCTCCAGCCTATCAACCT
>ERZ795048.2012-NODE-2012-length-17060-cov-4.647633_pt1 | contig 17060 bp, 13 predicted proteins | sample MGYA00375132_ERZ795048 | MGnify/ENA primary metagenome ERZ795048 (study PRJEB30177, sample SAMN05720225) | activated sludge metagenome | isolation source: Anaerobic digester | place: Hong Kong | collected 2014-12-17 ...
CGATACAATCATCCCAGAAGAAGCAACCGTCATGCTTGCCGTCAATCGTGATAACATTACGAAGCACTGGTAGTCTTTCGGAATGTAGATCACCCGGTGTAGAGGTCGGAAGTTCTGGGCAAATTTCAGTCAAAATATCAACATAATTCGTGTCTTTATAACCATCAATCATGACCAATGTATGCGAATCAGATTGACGAAGCAGATACTCTGCTTCGTGAATCTTATAAGCCGTGTTAACAGTAACCAGAACCGCGCCTATGCGAACAGACGCCCAGAAAGTGATGAACCATTGCGGACGGTTTGTCGCCCAAAGTGCGACGTGATCGCCCTTCTTTACACCAATCGCCATCAGCATTTTTGCTGCTTTGTCGACATCATCGCGGAATTCGCTGTAAGTGCGAGTATAATCGCGCATAGCATAAGCAAATGCGGTCTGATTTGCGAACTCATCAGCAACCTTATCCAGCATCTGGCCGAAAGTCATATCGACCAAAATGTCCTTTTCAAAAATACGTTCGCCCTGTCCTGCCTCGACAAAACGAATGGAAGACGGAACAACTTCAATCGGCTCTGCAGCTTGAGGACGAGCCTCACGCTTTGCTGGTGCCGCCACTGATTTTTTCTCGCCGCGCGTTGCTTCCCATTGACGAACATAATTTATGAATTGCGGGAAAACGATAGCCGCGCCTTCGATTTGCGTTGACCATCTCTTGACCCATTCAAGTGAAACAAATCCATCATAGCCGTTTGCCGCCAACAATTCAAAAAGCGGAATCAATGGGAGGTCACCATGCCCCGGGAGGCGATAAGTCACTTGACCGTCGGCTTCCTTAACGGAATCTTTGACATGAATATATCGAACATATTGTCCGACATTTGCCCACGTCGTCTCGACCGATTCGCCGAAATAGCGGAACGGGTGATGCACGTCCCAAAGAATACGTACACTCTCCATATTGACACGTTCAATCAATTTTCTTGCGCGGGCTGTATCAGCATATGCGCCGTTCGTCTCGACCAAAAGCGTAACATGCTTGGCTTGTGCCATGGCGCCAAGCGTTTTCAAAAGCTCCGCGATCGCCTCGTCATCACAAGGAACGGTCGGGCCTGGTTTTCCGTCAGCAAGAACGCGAATATATGGCGCACCGACCTTGGCTGCCAAATCAATATACTCGCCAATTTCGCGAACCGCTTCTTTTGCCCCTTCCGGACTGGAAAGCACACAGTTCGACGAAAAGCACGGAATTGTAAGGCCGAGCTTTTTGAGGGATGCTACAGTATTATTTATTTCATTAGGAAGAAAAGGCTTTGTTCGCGTAGCCGTGATTTCGTCTCCAAGACCGCGAATTTCAATTCCTTCATATCCTAAATCGTGAGCCATCGGGAAAATATCAGTCCAGTTCCAATCCGGGCAGCCCAACGTTGAAAAAGCAAGCTTCATTGCCATAAGTGAATCATCCTCCGATATAGTCGATAGTGAAACTATCATAAAGATACAACGAAAAAAGAAAAAAGCCTATACGACAGTAGGCTTTTCCCGAAAGAAAGGCAGAAAAGAGAAAGAATTTAGCTCGACTTTCTGATACCTATTAGCAAGGACGAAACCTCACTATCGGTAAGTGGTCTTCCCCAGATATAGCCTTGAATATAGTCGCAATTGTACTTCTCGAGCAGCTCCAACTGAACCGGATCATCAACGCCTTCAGCGACGACCTTCATATCAATCTGATGTACAAGTCCAATAATAGAGCCGACCATCAATCGCTGCGTATCCTTCACGGCCATGTCATCAATGAAAACTTTATCCAGCTTCAACACCTTAATCGGAAGCATATTGAGATAATTTAATGAAGAATAACCCGTACCAAAATCATCAAGCGCAACTGCGATACCCATCGATCTTAGCTCATGGAGCACCTTCACTACATACTCAACTGAAGACACCATGACAGACTCCGTGACCTCAAACTCGAGATTCTTCGGATCGCATTGCGTCTTGCTGAGAATACGTTTTACTGACTGAACAAATGACGGCGACATCAATTGCACAGCGGAAATATTGACAGACATCGTAATATCCCAATCATATTTCTGGCGAATATTGCTGACCTTGCGGCACGCTGCCTCGAGAACCCATTCACCGAGCGGAACAATAAATCCGACATCCTCGGCAACTGGAATAAACTCGACCGGACTGACTTCGCCGAACTTTGGCGATTTCCAGCGAGCTAGAGCTTCAAATCCTCGCAGCTCCTTTGTACGTGTATCGTATTGCGGCTGGTATACCAAATAGAGCTCCTCGTTGCTAATGGAGGAAAGAAGCTTACTCTCATACTTAATACGGCGCAAAATGTCATCCTTCATCTCTTTGCGATAGAATTGCACCATGTTTTTACCGTATTCTTTCGCTTTATACATTGCGGTCTCTGCGCATTTCATGAGGTCCGTAGCCGTAAGTCCGTCACTGGGGAATAATGAAATACCGAAGCTCGCACTAATCTTGTATTCGGAATCTTCGACCGTAAACATCTCGGATAGTGAATCACGCACACTCTCAACATAAGTCAGAATCTCTTCTTCCTTCATCTGGCGTTGAATCAAAAGTGCGAATTCATCACCGCCCCAACGGCCGAGCATATCATCGTCATGCACCATATTTTTAAGACGAGCCGCAACGGTCTGTAGCATAAGATCGCCGACATGGTGTCCCATCGTGTCATTAATCTGTTTGAAATTATCAAGATCCACATAAACCAACGCAAAAGGCATGCGCTTATGCGAAAGCAAGCTAATCAGAAGCTCCATGCGATCAATAATCTTTACGCGATTTGGAAGCCCCGTAAGCGTATCGTAGTGATTCAGGCGATAAAGGCGTTCTTCATTCTCCTTCATCGCACGGTTATAATCCATGAGAAGAGTATTCTGTCTCGAGGTCTCCTTTTCTCTTTCTTCTAGCTTCGCATTCGCTTCCTCGAGAGCCTTGGTCTTTTGAAGGTTTCGATTAATCTCCGTTTGAATGCGTTTCGTATAGGCAAGCATGATAATAACAATAATTAAAGCGACCAACGTCATCATCAATCCATTTATGCCCGCATTATCATGGCGAACAATAATAGAACCCAAAACGGAAATAACCTGAAGTCCATTCATGATCAGGATGGTCCAAAATCCGCGTTTCCCTGCCGTTTGTGCAAGTAAAATGCAAGAAATACCCTGAAGCAAGGATACCAATCCTCGTTGGTCCGGAAAAATCATCGATGCATTCGTAATAGTGCATGCCGAGAAAAAGATAACAAAAATAACTATTCGTAAAACGACATGACTCTCCGTCCCGAAACCCATAATCTGAGAGTCAAGAAATCGATCTAAAAAAGACTTTCTGGGGGGGACACTTTTACTAGTCATAATAAACCTCGTTCCTGCCAGACATAGAATCCTGCTTATTTCATTATGAATGATTCATAAAGCATCGCTTTATCAAAAAGGTAAATTTTTTGTGAAAATTGGCGAGCCACAATAGAGTAACCCTCCTTTATATTACGCGTTATTCAAGAATATTTGAAGTCTTTTAAGGACATTTTGTAGTACCTTCATAGTAGAAGCAAAGAAATGAGGTGCTCTCATGCCGCACAAAAATTACATCCCGGCGATAGATAATACCGTCTTCAAGACCTTCCCCACCATCGCTGGCGCTATTTTCGACCTCGACGGTACGCTTCTCGATTCCATGCAATTATGGAAAGAAATAGATAATGAATTCATCTCTCATCACGGCCATATCGTGACCCCGGAATATACATATGCCATGAAAACCATGGGTTACGAAGAAGCCGCCCGTTACACGGTTGAGCTCTTCAATCTCCCACTCACACCAGTCGAAGTCGTGCAAGAATGGAATCGAATGGCACGTGATAAATATGCTCATGAAGTCCGATTAAAGCCCGGCGCCGAGGAACTCCTGAATTGCCTTCGTGTCCGAGGCATACGCCTTAGCATCGCCACCGCTTTGACACTTGAAAATGCAACGATTGCTCTCGAAGCGAACGGTATCCTTGACTGTTTTGAGCATATATCTACGCTCGATGAAGTAACTCGCGGCAAGGGTAGCCCTGATATTTATCTGCTTGCCGCAGAAAAAATGTCCCTCTCGCCAGATCAATGCGTCGTTTTCGAAGACATCTTACTCGGTATCAAGGCAGCAAAAACCGCAGGCTTTATGACCTGCGGTATTTATGACAAAGTATCTCATGATGAATGGCCAGACATGCAAGAAACTGCCACATCAGCCTTTCAAAGCTTTACGGAAATGATTCGTTAATCGAGGAAATCCACTTCCTTGCTGATTCGCTCGACAATCGGGCCTTTTCGCTCATTAAATATCTTCTTGTTATTCTCGAAAAGATTACCGCCCTTCGTGTCGATTGATACAATCAGCGGCCCAAAATTCTTCACCTTCATGACCCACATAGCTTCCGGCATACCAAGATCAAGCCATTCGACACCGGATACTTCTTCGACGCATTTCGCCGCAAGTACCGCACAGCCGCCCGGAAAGACGGTATGAAGGGCCATTCCCTTCTTGCATCCTTCGACAGTCTTATCGCCCATGCCACCCTTGCCCACAATTAAGCGAACTCCTGTCTTTTCAATATATTCAGCCTCGTAAGCATTCATACGCATGCTGGTCGTCGGTCCGATGGAAATGACTTGATATTGCGTCACCTCATTACCATCCGCGTCTGTCTTCGTTCCAATCGGCTTCATAATTGGGCCCGCATGAAAAATCGCGCCTCCCTCTAAATCGACAGGTGAAGGCTTCCCTTGCTTGACCACGCGCTGGTGAACATCATCACGTCCCGTTACAAGAAGACCGTCTAGGTAGACAATGTCGCCAATCGTAATATCCTTTACATCCTCCGGACGAATCGGGGTTGAAAGATGATACTGCTTCATAGTGTCACCCCCTTTGAAGTAATGAAATCATAGGTTAAATCAGATCTAATGAGAATCGACGCACGACGATGTGCCCAGCAAGCGGTCGAAATGCCCATTGCAAGTGTTGCAGGGTGACGAGCCGCCTGTTCGACATGAACGCCCATCACTGAATTCTTGCCGGTTAGTCCTCCTGGCCCAATACCAATCTCGTTAAGTCCCTTTTCGAGTTTCTCTTCGAGCTCTGCGCCGCGTGGATTACTGTTTCGTGTACCAATCGGACGAAGCAGTGCTTTCTTTGAAAGCTTCGCAGCAACCTCTGCTGAACCCGCGATGCCGAGACCGAGAAGAATCGGCGGGCACGCATTAATCCCGTATGAAGTCATTTGGTCGAATACTCGCTTAATAATACCTTCATATCCTTCAAGCGGCATCAAGACCGTCGCCATACCCGGAAGACTGCATCCGCCGCCAGCCATATATACATAAACCTTCACATCATCACGGCCCGGCATTAATTCCCAATCAATCCACGGAACACGTGTTCCAATATTATTACCCGTATTCTTTTCATCAAAAACCTCAACCGCATTTGGACGGAGCGGCGCATCCTTCGTCGCCTTTCGTACTGCCTCAACCAGGCACTCTTCCATCTCATCTATATATGGAAACTTCGTTCCAATTTGAACAAAAAACTGAATGACACCTGTATCCTGACAGGAAGGTCGAGACAATGAGTCCGCCAACTCTAAATTTTCAAACATTGCGTCATAAATTATTTTCGCAAACTCCGTCGACTCGTCCTCACGCATTTCCTTAAGCTTCGCCAATACATCGTCCGGCAAATGCTTGCTCGCGTAACAAATGAATTTCGAAATGAGCAAAGAGAGTTCTGTTGCTTTTTGATCCATTTCTCGCAACCTCCTATTAATACATATATACGTCGTACATACTATCACATTTATCGCATACATGCGCATCGAGCTCGAGTGAATCTTTTGTATAGAAGCCATCTGTTTTTGCAATATTCTCTTGACATTGTTTCACTTTTGAAAACACTGCCGCCATCTTGTAACTTGCCTGTTCATCGCATATTTCGCCATTTTTGCAATTTTCTTGCAATGCGTTTTTCGTTCATATTTTGCAACAAATAATTATTTTCTTGCAATTTTTGTTCGTTGGCTATTTTCTTTTAAATGGAAGCGTTGTATAATGTTTCTGTTTGGTCGTGAAGAGGCTTATCTTCTCGACATCCACATTATCTACTGATTCATATTATTTACGGAGGTTTCACCCATGGCAATTAAAAACGAGTATTTGAAGCGTGTTTATAACACCATTCAACAAAAAGATCCCGACCAAAAAGAATTTCATCAGGCAGCCCTTGAGGTTTTAGAGTCCTTGGAGCCGGTTATTGACCGTCACCCTGAGTACGAAGAACAAGCCTTAATGGAGAGAATGGTTGAGCCTGAGCGTATCATCACATTCCGTGTACCGTGGTTAGACGATAAGGGAAACGTACAGGTAAACCGTGGTTTCCGTGTACAATTCAACTCCGCTATTGGACCATATAAGGGCGGTCTTCGCCTCCATCCTTCTGTAAACCTTTCCATCTTGAAGTTCTTAGGCTTCGAACAATGTTTCAAGAATTCATTAACCGGTCTTCCGATCGGCGGTGGTAAGGGTGGTTCCGACTTTGACCCTAAGGGTAAAAGTGATCGTGAAGTAATGCGTTTCTGCCAGAGCTTCATGACAGAGCTTTCCAAGCACATCGGCCAATTCACAGACGTACCTGCCGGTGATATCGGAACAGGCGCTCGTGAAATCGGTTTCCTCTACGGCCAATACAAGCGTTTGAATAACGACTATGTTGGTGTATTAACAGGTAAGGGCCTCTCCTTCGGCGGTTCTTTGGCTCGTACAGAAGCAACAGGTTACGGCCTCTGCTACTTCACAGCTGAAATGCTCGCAGCCAAGGGTGAATCCTTCCAAGGTAAAACAGTAGCCATCTCCGGTTCCGGAAATGTAGCTATCTTCGCCACAGAAAAAGCAACGCAACTCGGCGGCAAAGTAGTAACACTTTCTGACTCCAACGGTTACATCTATGATGCAAACGGCATCAACCTCGACGTTGTAAAGGACATCAAGCTCGTAAAGCGTGGCAGAATTAAGGATTATGTCGCTGCTGTACCTACAGCAAAATACACAGAGGGTACGGGCGTTTGGACAGTAAAATGCGACGTTGCACTTCCTTGCGCAACACAAAACGAATTGAATATCGACGATGCAAAAGCATTGGTTGCAAACGGCTGCAAGTATGTTGCTGAAGGCGCTAACATGCCGACAACACCAGACGCAACAGTTTATCTCCAATCAAATGGCGTATACTTCGCACCTGGCAAGGCTGCAAATGCCGGCGGTGTTGCAACATCCGCTCTTGAAATGTGCCAGAACTCTGCTCGTCTTTCTTGGACGTTCGAAGAAGTTGATTCAAAGCTTCACGATATCATGGTTAACATTTACAAGAATGCTTCCGCTGCAGCAAAAGAATACGGCGACGCTGATAACCTCGTCATGGGCGCAAACATCGCAGGCTTCCTGAAGATTGCAGACGCTATGATGTCTCAGGGCATCGCATACTAATCGCTGCCCCCTGAATATCGCTTAATAAAAAGCCTAATGCTACACATCTGTGTGCATTAGGCTTTTTTATGCGACGAGCATAGTGTTTTCTTTACGCAGAACGCAAAGAAAAATCTCCTCGTAGCGGAGATGAGTATTTCTGTTTCAAAAAGGGATATTGTCTGTGATATTAGCTCATCGTTTCTTCGAGTTGTAGCTCTTCCACAGAGACCTTCGTATACTTAATGATATCTCCCATGCGTGGGGTATCCGCGTATGACACAAAGGTAAACGCTTCCCCTTCCCGTTTTGCTCTGCCAGTACGACCGATACGGTGGAGATAGTATTCATTTTCATTCGGGACATCGAAGTTGAAAACACCGTCGATGTCAGAGACATCAATACCGCGGGCGGCGACGTCTGTTGCAACGAGAATTTTGTATTTGCCGGCACGAAAGCCGTCCATAATTCGGTTGCGAGCCCCTTGGCCAATGTCACCATGCAAACATTCGACAGAATAGCCAAGCTTGCGGATACCTTCCGTGACGAAGCGGACACGGGATTTTGTATTACAGAAAACCATGACACGCGTAAGTGTGTGGCCTTTCATCACTTTATCGAATGTCGTAACCTTGTCTTTTTCGGCGACAGTCATCATGTATTGCTTGATTTTCGGCATGTCTTCAGCTTTTGGGGCAACATCGATTTCGACAGCGCCTTGCATGTATTCCCAAGAGATGTCCATGACTTCTCGGGACATGGTGGCGGAGAACATGGCAATTTGCTTGTCTTGCGGCGTCAGCTTCATGATTTTGCGAATATCGCGAATAAATCCCATGTCGAGCATCTTGTCGGCTTCATCGAGAATGAGTGTGTAAATCATCGAAACGTCGATCGAATGACGAGTGATGTGATCAAGTAAGCGGCCCGGTGTAGCAACGACAATTTGCGGTCTTTTACGCAAAGCTTCAATCTGTGTGTCCATGCGCTGGCCGCCGATAATCGGACAGATTTTAACGCCCTTTATAGTTGACGCGAGCATACGAAGCTCGGTACATATTTGCAAAGCAAGCTCTCGTGTCGGGCAAAGAATCAAATCTTGCACGAAGGGAGCTTCCATATTGAGATATTCCAGAATCGGAATACCAAAAGCAAATGTTTTTCCTGTACCTGTAGGAGCTTTTGCGATGACGCATTGGTTATCCATCAATAATGGAATTGTTTGTTTCTGAACAGACGTCGGAGATGTCATGCCCATTTTCGTTAATGAGCGTAACATCTCCTCAGAAAGATTCATATCTTTAAATGTCTCAGGTTCCAATAGGTTCTCCTTCTTCTTCTCGCTTTACTCCGTATACATACTGTGTCGGAGTAAAGTTCACCTTGTCAAAGAAGCCACTTACACGTCCCGTTGTTTCGAAGACGTTGTTGTAAGTCAGCATGTTGTAATACTCGAGGATGCCTGTCGGGTCACCCGTTTGTAAAACGGAAGAGTAGCGGTTACCCTCAGCATCGTAAATGGCCATCGTACTCAGAATCGGATATTGTTGATAGCATTCCGAAATCAAAATATTGTAGTCCGGAAGATCAATACCCGCTGTCTGAAGAAGCAATGTCGACAAATAGTTAAGGCTAATGTCCTCAATCTCTGCTTCTGGAATATCATAGTTTGCCCAGATGAAAAAGTCTGTCATGTAGAGGTTTTCCATCTCTTCGGCGGATAATTCAACAAGCTCTTTGCCCATGACGGTCTCGTAAAATCCGTTCTTCATGCTTGGGAGGTGATCTCCGAAGAAACAAATGATAGTCGGCTCGTCAGCGTTCTCAAAATAGTTGATAAGCTCTTCAACCGCGATGTCCGATTGGCGTGCCAAGGACAGGTATTGTTCAGTCTCCAGAAAACGACCCGGATACTCGGTAAGTTCAACGTCTTGGTTGAAGTTCGGGTTCGTACTGGTGTACGAGCCGTGGTTTTGCATCGTGACATTGAAGAGGAACAACGGCTGTCCTTCCTGCTTGTTCTCATAGAGCTCGATGAGCTTTTGATACGAGCAACGATCACTTATATAAGAACGAATAAACTCTGCGTTGTCACCAAAATCGTCAATAGAAAGGAACTGGTCAAATCCGAGATGCTCGTACACATCTGGTCGATTCCATCCACTTGCCAGATATGGGTGAACTGCGATTGCGCTATAGCCTTCTGCTTTCAGGATGCGTGCAAGAGAACCGGAAGTCGAATCAATATACTGCTGGTAAGGGATACTTCCGTTCGGGAAAAAGGTCATCGAGTTTCCTGTCAAAAACTCAAATTCCGAGTTCGCTGTACCGCCGCCATATGTCGACACATGTACGTCACCACGTAATGTATTTTCTTCCATGGAATCCATAAAAGGAGAAAGGGGCAAGTTGGTTTCGAAATCACCGATTGAGGACAAATCGGTGTACGATTCGTTCATTATGCAAATAATGTTTGGTTTTTGCCCCGCCGCTAAAGCTTCTTCGCTGGTAGAAAGCGGCGTTGTGCGATTTGCTTTTTCTTCCTCATATGCGTTCATTACTTCTTCATCGAGCATTTCATAACCCGTGCCAGATTCGACATGCGCTTGAATATCTCGAAGTGAGCCCTCACCATAGTTCTCTGGTTTTTCGACATTCAAGTATTGCGCATTCATGGTAAGCGCAATCAGCATTCCGTTATTGGTGAAGTTTGAAGGCGGGTTCCAGACGTTGTTTACGATACCGAGCTTTTGCATCACGCTGAAGGCAGTTACCTGATAACGATCGGTATCAAAAAGAGCCATAACAAGGAAAGCACTGAGTGATACGGAAAGAGCACCAACAATGATACGAGTACGAATACGCGGGATTCTATAGTTGCATTTCCAGATAGTTAAGGTCGCAAGAATAAAACCGAGTGCCGCGATGGCAAGAATCGGCGAAAGCTCCGGATGGTAGCTACCTGAAACATTGACGGCAGTCTTCAATGTAACAATATCGAGAAGCTGTATTGGCTCCCCTCTCCAAAGCAATTTGAAGTGATTGAAAACGGCCACAGCGAAGAAAACCGTATTTGCCAAAATCATCGAAAGGCGGAAACGATTAAATACTGCAAACGAAATCAGATACACCAGCAAGTAGAATATGTAGCTGATGAAATAGATTGGTAACGTCTTAAGCAAAGCAGAGTTACCATTTAAGATTTCAACCATGAAGTACATGGCAATCGGCATGGTAAAAAGAACTCCAAAGCAGAGTTTTTCACGTGTCTTTTCTCTAACATTGACATCAATTATAGCAACAAAAGCAGAAAGAGCCACGAGGATAACACTGACATACATGCAGAATGTATTTGTTTCCACATACCCAAATTGTGCGTTCGATTGATAACGTACACCCTCTTCTAATCCCGGATAAGAGACGTTACGAAGTGCATCTTGAACATTGGAGGAAACCCATACCATCGGGGCCTTCTCAAAACCATATTCAAAAGCCTGAAGCGTGTATCTGTATTTTTGTGTTGTATCTAATTCCAAATTCACGTTAAAGCGATGATATTCACCGTTAACGAGATCTTTTATGTCGACGTTCTCGCTATAAAGCACCTTGCCAGATGGATTTAGTACTTGAAAGGTGATATATCCTTTCGCAGTTTCATCCGTATATGTGGCCAGACGAGCTTCAATAAAAGCAATATCTTCCTTCTCTGGAACAAATGGTTGGACAAACGGCTCATCGCCGTCCAATACGCCGAGCGTCTGCGAACGACGTCCAAGATATGACGCAGTCGTTTCCGAAGTGAAAATCGAGGAGTCAAAAATGATGACTGCCATAGCAGCTAGCGTTAAAAGTGCCACTATGCCAATGCGTATCTTGTTTCTCGTAAATGTGATTGGTTTTTTACTAAATCTAATCAAATCATGCGCCCCACTAGTGTTGCATTTGCTTTTTTCTTTATTTCGTTATCATTATAAGGGGTTTTCACTTCGTTTCAATCCGTTTTCATTTGTCGAATTGCACAGTTTTATCAACGTTTCTACTATACCCTCATAGCAGAAAAGCAACGATAAAAAGAGCCGAATAGCCTTTGAAATCAGTGGATTAGAGCGAGAAGGAATGGGGAAGAAGCTCCGAGAGCGCGAAACGTTTCGCTTCGCCACCTTCAACAACATACACAGAAAAATCCTGAATGGATACATATTCGGACAACACCTGACGGCAAATGCCACAAGGAAAGCACGGTATATCAGGCCTTTCGCCTCTTTTTGCCCCGACGACAGCAATGGCAAGAAAATCCGTCACGCCCTCGCTTATCGCCTTGGCAATCGCTACTCTTTCCGCGCAAAGACTAGGTGCCATGACACTCGATTCAATATTACATCCGGTAAAAACACGTCCGTCCGCCGATAGAAGGGCCGCACCAACCATATAATTCGAGAAAGAGGCTATCGCATTTTCTCTCGCCGCCGTTGCGGCCAATACTAGCTTCTCTATCATTTGCTGTTCCATTTCATTAGCCTCTTTCATCTTCAAGCCGCGCTCATAGGCAAGTCTTCCACCTGCAAATCGCTGATTACTTTATCAATCGGCTCGTTCCAAGGCGGTCCGCACCCGCGTTCATCATCTCTTCTGCCGTTTCGTAATTACGGATTCCACCCGCTGCCTTCACCTTCACACCGAACGACACACTTTTTTTCATGAGTGCGACATCCTTGGCCGTCGCGCCTGCCGTACTGAAACCAGTCGACGTCTTGGCAAAATCACATCCGGACTTTGATATCAGGCCGCAAAGCTTCACAATCTCGATATCCGTAAGTTGGCACGTCTCAATTATTACTTTCAATATTACGTTATGACAAGCCTCGCGCATCGCTAGTAGCTCCGCGTATATCGCATCCATCGCGCCGGACTTCACATCACAGAGGTTAATCACCATATCAATCTCCGTTGCTCCGTTCGCGATAGCCTCTTTTGCCTCAAAAACCTTCACCGCCGTAGTCGAATATCCATTTGGGAAGCCGATAACCGTGCAAATCGGCATCTTACCCCGTGCAAACTCTGCCGCCTTTTTCACATAACACGGAGGAATACAAACACTTGCCGTGCCAACATCATACGCATCCTGAATCGCTTTCTTGATATCCTTCCACGTCGCCGTTATAGATAGTTGCGTATGGTCGACGATTTTCAGGATGTTTTTCTCCTCATTGGTATACTTTTTTCCCATAATGTTGTTCGCCTTTCTATTCCATTTTTTCGATTATCTGCTGAAAAGACTGTCCGTCTATATCCTTCGTTTCCACATGTAAATACGCACCGACCGTTGCGCCCAAATCGGCAAAAGTCTTTCGTGTCCCGATATTCACACCTGACGCTATCTTCTTCCCGTAAAGAATGACAGGCACATCTTCCCTGGAGTGGTCTGTCGATTCTGTTGATGGGTCACAGCCATGATCCGCCGTGATAACCAACATGTCATCCGCCTTCATCTTCTCCACCAGCCCCGGTAGTCTTCGATCAAAAGCCGTCAAAGCAGCGGCGTATCCGTCAACATCATTACGATGCCCGTATTGCATATCAAAATCGACCAAGTTGACATAAATCAAGCCATTTTCCACTTCATCCATCGCAACAAGCAAATGATCCATACCGTCTTCATTATTTTGTGTGCGCACTGTTTTCGTAATCCCGCTTCCGGCAAAAATATCATTGATTTTACCGATTCCATAGACCGTGAGTCCTTTATCCATAATCAAATTCAGAACGGTTTTTCGAGGCGGCAGAAGCGAAAAATCATGACGATTCGACGTGCGTTCGTAATCGGGATATTTACCGACAAATGGTCGAGCAATCACACGTCCAACACCGTAATCTCCTACAAGAAGCTGTCTCGCGATTTCGCAATCACGATATAGTTCGTCAATCGGTACCACTTCCTCATGTGCCGCAATCTGGAAAACACTGTCCGCTGACGTATAAACAATCAGCTTTCCAGTCGCTTCGTGTTCCCGGCCGTAATCGGCAATCACCTTCGTGCCCGAATAAGGCAAATTACAAAGAACCCCTCGACCTGTTTTTCGTGCAAAATCATCAAGCAACTCCTGAGGAAAACCATTCGGAAATACCGGTAATGGCTTTTCCGAAATGATACCAGCCATTTCCCAATGTCCGATTGTCGTATCCTTACCCATCGATGCTTCCTGTAACCGTCCATACGCCCCAGAACCGCCCGTTGTCGCACGGTCCTCCGGAAACGCCCGTTCAATCGAGCTCAATCCCATACTTTGTAAAATCGGCACATCGAAAAATTCACTTTTCGCTACCGCCCGCAAGGTATGACTACCTTCGTCACCAAATGCAACTGCATCTTTTGCAAACCCAATGCCGAAGCTGTCGAGTACTATCCAGATAACACGTCTGCTCCCCATGACCTCACTCCTTAATGAACGTCGCATACACACGAAAACATTTATCTTCTCACGTTAGTTTACCACGAAAAAACATCATCGTACGAATCCTTGTCCGAAGATAAATAAGCGGCCCCTTGCCGAAGAAAGGAGCCGCTTTACATAAACCATAGTAATCGAGATAGTCAAAGGTTCATTTCCGATGAGATATCACCGAATTCTCCCGCGTCATCTCAAAGCGAGAAACCGCCAGTACTATCACTCGTCACTGCGCTATCGATTACATCATCCGGAATCTCTACCGTTGTATCATCAATAGCATACAAAGTAAACTCCATATCATATTGATTAATTGAATACTCAAACCCATATCCTGCACCCGGATCTTCACTCATCGATGACATCATGCTACCAAGCGACTCAATCAGCTGACGCATTGTGATACCTTCCTCAGCAAACATACCGAGCTCTGGGCTGATGCTTGACAAGAATGTTGCCGGCATATCCATAATTGTCTCCACAACATTTTGCATCAACTCTGTACCATCAAAAGACAAACCGGCAAATTGATGCGATTCCTCATAAATCCAGAGCGTAATATCGATATCAACCTCTTCAAAATTCTCACCAAAAGCTTCTTGTAAATCAGCTAAAATCGTTTCGAAATCAATAGACTCAAGCCCACTGTTTTCAACCACGTCTTGACCGGCTTCAAAATCAAGGAGCATATCAATAATTATGTCACTGGAAACGAGGCCCGTAATCACATATGCAGATTCTCCCTCAATTTTCTCCGTATCATCCTCAAGCGTAAGATCATCGGCATTATCCTTCAAAGAAGTAAGTAATTCATCCACCTTGCCGGATGCCATATCCATTTGATTCTCATTGGCGGCTGTCTCAGATTTCACCCAGCCGTTTTCATCATCATTATAGGTGTAGGTCAGGCCCTCTCCATTATCGACATAAATTTCCCTATTGCCGATAGGACTTTCTTCACTAGCTTCTATCGTCATATGCATTGCATCTTCACAATATTCAAACGTAGCTTTTACGTTATCTGTACTATTCTCCGGCTCAGCGAAAATGCCCAAATCAACATCATAATCCACATCGATGCCCATAGCGAAGGACTCAATATCACTGTAATTTGCAGATGCGTCCTCTAATAAAGACTCCACTGTAACATCCTCGCTACTCTTCTTGCTATCCTTGTCGTCATCCTTGTTACAGGCTGTAAAGGAAAGAACCATAGCCCCCGCCAAAATAACGGAAAAAATCTGTTTCTTCATGTTTTTTCTCCTCCAAAACATAAATCTTTTAGTTTCCAAAATGACAAATAGTTTTGTCTATGTCGAAGTTTATCACATATCGTATTTTTTTAAAAGCATAATAAATATGCAAGAAAAAGGCGTCGCAGATGCGACGCCTTGTAAGAATCTCGAAATATGCTTCATTCGTTTCTTAGCGGAAGAAGCTCATCAATATACCCGCAGCTACAGCCGAGCCGATTACACCAGCCACATTCGGACCCATGGCGTGCATGAGAAGGAAGTTTGACGGGTTTGCCTTTTGTCCCTCAACCTGAGCAACACGGGCCGCCATCGGAACAGCGGAAACACCTGCAGAACCGATAAGAGGATTGATTTTTCCCTTGGTAATTACGCACATTAGCTTTCCAATAAGAATACCGCCGACTGTGCTGAAGATAAAGGCCATAAGGCCCAAAAGAACAATCTTCAACGTGCTTGCCTTCAGGAAAATGGCGGCATCTGTCTTCGCTCCGACGGAAACGCCGAGGAAGATGGTAACGATGTTCATCAATGCGTTTTGTGCCGTGTTCGAAAGACGATCCACAACACCGCACTCCTTGAAGAGATTACCGAGCATCAGGAAGCCAATGAGCGGCGCGACCGACGGAAGGAGCAATACGCAAAGAAGAATAACAATGATCGGAAAGCAAATCTTCTCGGTCTTGCTGACTGTACGAAGCTGCTCCATTTTGATGGCGCGTTCTTTCTTTGTGGTCAGAAGCTTCATGATCGGAGGCTGAATAAGCGGAATCAATGCCATGTAAGAATAGGCCGCCACGGCAATCGCCGGCAACAATTCTGGTGCCAGTTTATTCGTTACGAAAATTGCGGTTGGTCCGTCTGCTCCGCCGATAATAGCGATGGAAGAAGCTTCATTCGGAGCAAAGCCGAGTGCTACGGCAACAATCAAAGCCACTGCGATACCAACCTGCGCGGCAGCACCGAGGAACAATGAGGAAGGACGTGCAATCAACGGTCCGAAGTCAGTCATAGCTCCGACTCCCATGAAGATAAGCGAAGGATATATGCCTAAATCAACGCCTAACTTGAGGTAGTAAAGAAGTCCGCCGGCTTGAAAACCATCTTCTCCGAAGACTCCGACCGGATGGTCGGCAATACCCGTAATTGGTAGGTTTACCATCAGCATACCAAATGCAATCGGAAGCAGAAGCATCGGTTCGAACTTTTTCGCAATAGCGAGGTACATAAGTACAATGGATACGAGGATCATGACTACGCTTTGCCATGTAATGGCAGCGAAACCAGAATCCTTCAATATGGAAACAATGGTATCAATGATAATCACTTTGCTTCTCCTCCTTAACTAATGGATACGAGGAGAGCACCGGTGTCTACCGTAGCACCCTTGGTCACCGCGACTTGTGCAATCACGCCGTCTTTCGGGGCAACGATTTCATTTTCCATCTTCATGGCTTCGAGAATCACCAGAATCTCACCGGCCTTCACAGACTGACCGGCAGTAACACGTACATTAAGAATCGTACCCGGCATCGGGGCGTTCACCGGAGTCGCACCTGCAGCCAAAGCTGCAGCAGGAGCAGCGGCAATCGGTGCGGCAGCAGCTGGTGCGGCAGCTACCGGAGCTACGGGAGCGGCTGTTATGGTCGTGGTTTTGAGAAGATTGGCTTTACCCTTCTCCACTTCCACTTCGTATTCTTTATCATTTATTTTTACTACATAAATCATCGTTTTACTTCTCCTCTTCCCTTATTTGGATTCGACCAATGCAATCGACTTAAAGCAAAGCTCTTCAAGCGGGATG
>ERZ795048.2014-NODE-2014-length-17054-cov-7.427731_pt1 | contig 17054 bp, 15 predicted proteins | sample MGYA00375132_ERZ795048 | MGnify/ENA primary metagenome ERZ795048 (study PRJEB30177, sample SAMN05720225) | activated sludge metagenome | isolation source: Anaerobic digester | place: Hong Kong | collected 2014-12-17 ...
CCGGTTTTATTTTCCGAACCGCGGTGACATAGCGCCATGCTGCCTCTGCGTCGCGATAGGTCCCTTTTTCGGAAGGGGAGCCTTCACTCTTCCCGAAGCCCCTGTAATCAAAGATGAGGACGTTCAGGTCCATCGCATTCAGTATTTTCACGGTGCCAAGGCGGTGCGATATATTGCCTGCATTGCCGTGACAGAACAGTACCGTTCCTTTTTCGTGTTTCGCGGGGACCCACCATCCGTGTATCGTGATGTCGTCCGAGGTGGTGAGATACAGGTCTTCATAGGGAAGTTTTATGGCAGCGGGAGTAGCACGGAGTTTTTTTACGGGGTGATATACTATGCCGGCCTGACATGAAAGACACATGCCTATGGTGAAAAGCAATGCAGCGGTTCTGCAACGTCTTCCCCCGCCGGAAGATGAAGCTGTCCATCGTGACCATGCTGCATACATACTCTGAAATGGTATCAATTGAATACTCTCCGCGGTCATTTCGGGGGGACACGCAGCGCTCCCTGCATAAATGAATAATCCCGCAGTATGATTTTGTAAACCCTTTTTTACAACGCGTGAATACCCCGCAGGAAATGGTTTGACAGCGCTGTTGCAGGGTACTACACCATAACTGTTGTACGCGGGAATATCCGGTGCGTGCGATATATGCCGCAGCAGTATTCCAGACACCTCTGCGGCGTGCCGATGTGAAGAGAAGATATAATGGAAGATATTTATGTACGTTTCAAAGAGTATATACGGGAACACCGGCTCCTGAAGAGCGGGGAGGTGGTGCTCATGTCCCTTTCCGCGGGAAAAGATTCCATGGCCATGGCGGACCTGTTTATACGGTACAGGGATGAGTGCCCCCTTGAACTGCGGGGGTTTCACCTGAATCATATGATGCGAGGTGATGAGTCCCTCCGTGACGAGTCATTTGTAAAGGAGTTCCTGGAACAATACGGTATCCCTTTCCGCTGCGACAGGTTTGATTTTTCTGCCGGGACACCCGGCGGTGTTTCCTTTGAAGACTATGCCCGCCGCGTGCGGTATGAAAAGCTCAGGGACTATGCCACAGCAGCCGGGGCGGATAAAATTGCCACCGCCCATAACCGTGACGATACCGTGGAGACTGTCCTTATGCGTATATTTCAGGGGACCGGAATCAGCGGACTCGGCGGTATCAGGCCCCTGCGGGACAATATTATCCGCCCCCTCCTGGATTTTTCATCGCGGGAGATTTATACATACCTGCAATTCCGCGGCCTCCCGTGGCGTGAAGATGCCTCCAACGGCGAAAATGTGTATCTGCGTAATTATGTGCGGAACGCGGTCATTCCCGGGATGGAGGACCGCTTTCCCCGGCTCCGTGACTCGGTGCACTCACTCTCCCTTGTTGCGGCGGATACGGTGTCTCTTATCGATGAGCTTATCATCGCGAAGTACGGTGATCTGTGGCGCAGAGAGGGGGAGGGGCGGATCATTATCGAAGCAGAGCGGTATTGTCACGATAGAAGGCTCCTGTTTCATGTACTCAGCAGGGCTTTCGGAGAGCTTGGTGTATTCTCCGGGACCGGTATCCTGCGGGAAATATGGAAGCGGACAGGTACCGGGAGAACACATGAAATTTTGTATGAAAGCAGTGAAATATCGACCCGAAAAACACTGCACGGTTCCATGCCGGTTATAATTGTGGAAAAAAACACGCCCCCTGAAGTCACAGGGGACTGGGAATACCGTATTACCCTTGACAGGGATGATATACTTCTTGATATGCCGGAACCGGGGCTCCGTATACGGGTCTTTTCTGCCGGTTATGATGTCTTTCAGGTGCATTACCGTGACAAGGGCTTTATTTTTGTAGATGCCGGTGATAATGTTGACTATATTGTTATAAGGAACAGACGGCATGGGGATAGAATCAGGCTCGGGGGGACACCGAGAAGGGTAAAAAAACTTCTCATTGACAACAAGACAAGCCCCCGGGACAAGGAGAGGGTTCCGCTTCTTGTAATACGCTCTGAAATCGCGGCCTTTATGCCGGGTTTTATTATGGATTCCATGAACCGGACCGGTGACAGCTTTAAAGTCAGCGGGGAGGGAAAAAAAATACTTGCCATACAGGTAATGGGCAAATAGAAAAAACTTTCATTCATTTTGCGTTGATCCGTTGTTCCGCCGCATTATGTAAAATGATTACAACTTAACAATTAATAGAGGTTCTATAGATGAGTAAAGCCGGAAAACAGATTGCCCTGCTGATGCTGATTGTGGTACTGGCCATTGCGTTTTTCAAATTGAGTGATTACCGCACACCACAGGTTGAAACACTGCAGTACAGTGACTTTATCAGCAAGGTTAATGATAAAAAAATAAAAACCGCCGTCATCGTTGATGGAAAGAAAATAGAAGGGACGTACATGAAGGGGGGGGATGCAACGAACTATGAGACCCTGATACCCTATGATGATCCGACACTCGTACATACTCTTCTTGCCAACAGAATAGAGGTAAAGGGGAAGGTGTCTGATGACAATATTTTTCTGAAGGGGTTTCTGCAGTTTCTTCCATGGCTCTTCTTTTTCGGGATAATATGGTTTTTCATGATCCGGCAGATCCAGGGGGCCGGAAACAAGGCAATGTCTTTCGGGAAAAGCAAGGCCAAGCTTAATCCGGAAACAAAAAACCAGATTACCTTTGCAGATGTCGCCGGGGTGAACGAGGCGAAAGAAGAATTACAGGAGATTATTGATTTTCTGAAAGACCCGAAGAAGTTTATCAATATAGGGGCAAAAATTCCCAAGGGCGTCCTTCTTATGGGCCCTCCGGGAACGGGAAAGACCCTTCTTGCACGGGCCATTGCCGGCGAGGCGGGGGTTCCTTTCTTCTCAATCAGCGGTTCCGATTTTGTTGAAATGTTTGTGGGCGTCGGGGCCTCACGGGTGCGTGACCTCTTTGAGCAGGGGAAGAAAACAGCCCCCTGTATTATTTTTATAGATGAAATTGACGCCGTGGGGCGGCTCCGCGGGGCAGGGCTCGGCGGTGGACATGATGAACGGGAGCAGACACTTAACCAGCTCCTCGTGGAAATGGACGGGTTTGAGATGAATGAAGGGGTCATCATTGTGGCCGCGACAAACAGGCCCGATGTCCTTGACCCGGCGCTGCTTCGTCCGGGACGTTTTGACCGGCAGGTGGTTGTGGACGTGCCGGACATAAAGGGACGGGAGAAGATCCTTGCTGTCCATTCCAAGAAGGTGCCCCTCTCCCGCGAAGTGGAGCTCAAGGTGATTGCACGGGGGACCCCGGGGTTTACCGGTGCGGACCTCGCCAACCTTGTGAACGAAGCGGCGCTCCTCGCCGCGCGTCGCAACAAAAAGCGCGTGGGCATGTCGGAGATGGAGGACGCAAAGGACAAGGTCCTCATGGGGCCCGAAAGGCGCTCAATGCTTATATCCGATGATGAGAAGAAGGTTATTGCGTATCATGAAGCGGGACACGCGATCCTCGGCCTCCTCACAGGGAACGACCCTATTCATAAAGTGACTGTCATTCCACGCGGCAGGGCCCTTGGTATAACCATGACACTGCCGAAAGAGGAGAAACATATTCACCCGAAGCAGTACTGGCTGAACCAGATTATCCATCTATACGGAGGATATGTTGCGGAAAGCATCATGTTTAATGATACGTCAACCGGCTCCAGTAATGATATTGAACGCGCAACTGACATCGCGCGGAGAATGGTGTGTGAATGGGGCATGAGCGATAAACTCGGCCCCCTGACATTCGGCAAGAAAAACGAACAGATCTTTCTCGGCAGGGAGATTTCCCAGCACCGTGACTACAGCGAAGCCACAGCGGAGTTGATTGATGCCGAGGTGAAAGATATTATTCTTGAAAGCGAAAAGAAGGCCCGTGCGTTGATCCTCGAAAACAGAGAAAAATTCGAGAGCATTGCAACAAATCTTATTGAGCGGGAGTCCCTTGACGGGAAAGAGATTGATGCTATAATGAAAGGTGACGGCCTGCCGCCGCTTCAGAATAACAACGGTAATGGCGGTCACTCTGATACGACAGAAACAGTGTAATTTTTGAATATAATGTTTGCCGGAGGGTTGCTGAAACAGCAGAAAAAGGGATGCAGAACAGGGGGAGCGTATAATGGATAAGGACCTCGACAGGCTGCTCACTGATATTGAAGGAAAAACGGAGTATGACAGCTCCAGGGCGGAATCTCTGAGGGAGAAGCAGAAGTATGCCCGCAGAAGTGACAGCAGCGTTGACTATACGGATAGTGATTCCGGAACCGGTGCTGCTGCAGCGGGCCCTGTGGAACGCATGCCTGTTTCGAATGATATCCTTTTTTTTGACAAAGGTGTGTTAAACGCCCTGAGGGAGCATGAGAGTTTTGCCTTTGATTTCAGGAAGGCCCTTTCGGAAACCGATGTTTCCTCTGATGTTGATGCGATACTGAAAAAATATAACTATACCTTTGTCCGTTTTATTGAGAACATTGAAAAATATATCAATGCCTACACAATCAAACTGAATACTGATACCTTACAGAAGAAAGCGAAAAAGGATTTTTCACTGTTCTTTGAAGGGTTTGAGGATGAAAACAGGCTTGCCTTTATTTTATTAATTGAGATGTTTCTGGTTCTTCGGGAATTTAACAGCCTGGCAAATAAAGAATGGTTTGAATTATCCAAAACAGTAGGTGTGTTGAATTTTGCTTCAGATGGAAAGCTTTTATATCAGAGTCTTTATTCTATCGCTGTTTCAGCACAGGCTTTTTGTGAAAAAACCGGAAAATTTTTACGTTTTCTTGCTTCCGTAGTGGGTATACCCCCGGATAATTTCGATGTTCTGGAAAGGGAGATCGGCAGTAAAACAGTGTATCGTGAAGGGGTGATGTATGATTACGGTTCACTGTTCGGTAAAAAGCAGGATGAATCTCCCCGGACAGAGCCCTACCTTGATATATCGCAAGCCGGTGGACAGGATGAGGATTATTCGAAAGAGTCCGGCACGGAAGATAGATACAGGGAACATAGCGAAGCTCCACAGGAAGCTAGTACCGGGAACACAATTCCCGAAAGCAGCGATTCCGGTTATACACCGCGTCAGGGTGCATCCCATGAGAAGGGTAGCGTGTCTGCTGTAAAATTTACAGTGAAAGGCACCAGGACCTGGAATACAAAGGAACCGTATGTCGTTTCTCTTGACAATGAAAAGCTTCAGGTTGAAACACAGGATATTACGCAGTCATTTTTCTTTATCGACCAGCCGAACAATGATGATGTAATTCAGGGTGAAATAAAAAGGGGTATGCTGAAATACCTCCGTGATAACAGTCAAAATATCCAACAGGGGTATTGTGATTTTCTTGCGAAACAAATATCCCTCAAAACGGGTGAAATAGCGGATTTTTTCGGTTTTTCTGATGACCGTAACCTTTTTATCTATCATTGCGGCCCATTTACGGTGTTTCGTGTCCTCTATAGTGATTTTCTACTACTGAAAACCGGGTATTGTTTCAAGTATCTTTCAGGCAATCGTGTCAGCCGGTTTCTCCCTCAGGAATTTATCAAAGAGAAAGTGCTTGAATGGTTTGAAAACAATATAAATATGTTTGACCTTCCATTTGACAGTATCAGCAGGTATGAAGACATGCGGAAAGCGGTGACCAAACGGTACTATGCTGAGGTTGACAGTAACAATAACAGATTACACGAAATGATTAAAAAGCTTCACCTTGACGCAAACCCCAAATTTGACCGTGACGATTTCTTCCGTTCAAAATGGAATGAATGGTTTGGCGCTGCACAAATTCAGGTATATAACCGTTTTGTTGAAAGAACACTTTTTAAATAACACCTTTTCTATGTGCCCATAGTATTCCTGCCAGGAACGTTCCGATCCTTTAAAATGTATGAATTCTGTATATGTTCATGTTTTTATCTCCAGTGGTTCCGGTTTGCAAATCAATGTGTTAAAAAAACTGCTTCGTTGTTATCGGTTCATTTTTTTGTGTTTCTTTTGTTTGAAAACATCGATATTATGTATAGAATGTATAAATATTTTATCCTTTACAGTTAAGGATAATGGCGGAGAATGTGTCAAATGAGCTTGACACTTTTAATAATTCAGGTACTGATATTATCATATATTGTTTTTGGAACAAGGTTAATTGTACAGGAAATGTGAAGTAAAATTATTAAGTGATAGTGTAAATGAAATTTATTATTCATTATTTTGATCATAAAGTAACAAAGATTTTCATTGAGAAAACCGATGAAAAGGGTGATAAGTATGTAGCGCTGTCATCACCGTATAATTTTGTATCAAAAGACGAAATACTTGCACGTGTGGTCAATGCTGAAACCCCTGAAGATGTTCCGCAGCATGTAGACAAAGATTATGGTTATTATAATGTAGAAAAATACACCACCATAAAACATGGCGATGGGGTGTATTTCGATCAGTTTTCAAACTGCTACCGGGCAACAGAGCCCGGGTTTGTAATTTTTGATCCTGCCAAGTCGAGTATACGGATTATTCATCCACTGCAGATTTCCCGCGATAAGGTTACCGCATATTATGTGGTGTTCCCTACAAAGTTCCTGAAACTCCCGGATTATGGTGATATAGAAAAAGTTCTGCAGAAAAGGGAAGTTATTACAATACTTGACAAGGACAAGATTGATGAGTCCCTGCAAAGCATTGATGTAAACAAGCCGAAAGTTTCCAGGATTATTGTTGCGAAGGGAAAAGAAGCGGAGAACGGGTGGAATGAATATTTCGTGCCTCTTATCAATCTGGATAAGAAAGCGGGAAAAATTATGCATGACGGCCGGATGGATTTCCGTGAAGTGGGCTCAATCATTGAAGTGGTCAAAGGGCAGGAAATTCTCCGGCGTATCCCCGCGGAAAAGGCGGTTGACGGTTTTGATATTTACGGTGAAGCAATAGCTGCTGTTGTGGAAAAGAGAGACGGGTATATTAAGGGAGAAAATATTGTTCAATCTCTTGATGATGAAAATATCTTTCTATCCGGTATTGACGGCTGTCTCAGTGTTGATAACAGACGTGTGTCAATTCTACCTTATGCTATCATCAAGGGGAACGTTGATTACGAATCAGGTAATATCGATTTCAACGGTTCTGTACAGATCTTTGGTTCCGTAATGCCCGGTTTTTCCGTCAAGGCCAAAGGTAATATTGTTGTGGAAAATATTGTTGATGATGCGTACCTGGAAGCGACAGGGAATATTGTCGTGAAAACCGGTATTACCGGGAAGGGCTCCGTAAAGATCATTTCCGGGGGCACAATTAAGGCGCATTACCTGCTAAACGCCGTGGTTGAGGCTGTGGGAGAAATCGAGGTCGAGGATTCCATAATCAACAGCCGTGTGTTTTCGAATGATAAAATATCCGTCACCGCGAAGCACGGCAAAATTATCGGGGGTGAAGTAACAGCCCGTCATGAGATTATAGTGAATGTTGTGGGGAGTGCGCAGGAAAATGCAACTACCCTCACTGTGGGGAAAAGCCTTTTTATTGAAAGGGAAATCTCGGGAATAAAAAAAGAAATGGAAGTAATCCGCGAAACGGTTGACGAGACAATCCGTAAAATCCGCACAAGTTTTGGTGAAGATCTTTTCAAGAACCCGAAGGAGTTTGTATCCAGGCTGCCGAACGTTAAGAAAAAAAATTGCCTCCTTCTGTTGAAAGACCTTTCAGATAATAATAAAGAATTAAAAGTACTCACAGAAAAATATAAAGAAGTTGAAGAGAAGAATAAGCTGGAACGGGATCCTGTAATTGTAATATCAGATGTTGTTTTTCCGGGAACCATAATTAATATTCAGCGCAGGCGCCGCTTTATTGACCAGAAACTGCAGAATGTGAAGTTTTACGAAGATCCAGAGGAAAAAATCATCAAGTTCATCTCCGCAGTGTAACGGATTGACGGTTTACCGCCCGCATTTTTATTTCATACCCTGTTGAATCTTCCGCAATCAGATGAAATTTTTAGAATTTAATTTGACAAATTCTTTATTGACCCCGAAATAGTCATATTTCAATAACAGATGGATGATTGGCAGAGGAATATTTGTCATATTTATCCAGGTGAGTACGGATTATTATTGTAGTATTATTTGATCCGGTTATTTGAAAAGAATACTCTCTTTCGTTATGTTATCTCCATAACGCATGCGTATCGGCGGAAATGGGGGTATGAGAGTTACTTAACTATAAATGCAGGGGGTACATGTATGATAGGTAATCTTGGTTTGCCGGAACTGGTTATTATTTTCCTGATAGTGCTTTTCCTTTTCGGTGCTAATAAGATTCCGAAAATTGCCCGTGACATCGGCGGCGGTATCCGGGAATTTAAAAAATCGATAACAGGCGATAATGACGACGACAGAAATAACAATCAGAACAACAGTCAGAACAGTTAGTGATAATGCAGGATCATAAAAAAAACTGGGAAAAGAAAAAGGTAGAGATTGACAAGGAGGAGCTGTTCTCCCCGGAGGTGTATAATTTCTACCTTTTGCTTTTTGATTATCACAGCAAATATTATGAACAGTGCAGGGAGTTTCCTGTGTGTAACGCGGTGTCCTCCGGGCCGCAGTTTATTCTCCCTGAGGATTTTACGTTTTCCGATGATGTACGCGGTATTGTGCTCGAAGCGTTGAATGATATTATATCTCTTATTGTGTCCCATAATGAGGGCCTTGATTTTTCTGTTTTACAGCACAACATCATGGAACGGGTATGCTCACCTGAAGATTTATTTCGACCATTACTGCAGCATGATATGGAGAAGGCGGAGACTGTTGCCGGAGAGCAAAAACTCGGTGTCGAGGAGTTCGTCTTTCTCATGGTGAACTGGATGAAACCCTTTTTCGTGGCAGCCGCTGAGGCCTGCGGGGACTCCTATGACGAGGAGAGCTGGCAGGAGAAGTACTGCCCTGTGTGCGGTTCATATCCGGATATGGCGGAGATCGTGGACAAGCTTGAAGGGAAACGGTATCTTCACTGCTCACTGTGTGAACACCGGTGGGTGTATATGCGCCTGTCATGTACAGTATGCGGTAATGACGATATGAAAAGCCTTGGATATTTTAATCTCTCCGATAAAGAAGATCCATACAGGATTGATTATTGCGATACATGTCACGGTTATATTAAAACACTGAGGATATCAAAGATGCATGATCCCTCTGCCTTTGATATTGTAATTGAAAATATTATGACTGCGTATCTTGATTCCGCGGCGATGGAAAAAGGGTATTTGCGGCCTTAACGAATACGACAATAACTGAATCGTATACCCGGCGTGACGCGGGTTCGCGATACGCATATTACGTTCCGGATAATATTGCTGAACAGGCATGTGAAGAAAATTTAATATATGGATAGTGTATGATTGCTCTTTCCGGGGCTGACAGCGTTCTGGCCAGGCATATTCTCCCCGTTCTCCGGGGGGCATGTCAGGTGTATGCCTTTGACAGCCCGGAAGGCGATATTGGTGATGTCGATTTTCTGAAGCATTTTATTGATGAGGTTCGCCCTGGTATTTTCGTGAATTGCTCTGAATTCAGTGACATCGAAAAATGTGAATTCTCCCGCAGCAGTACTTATGAGAAGAATGCCTTTTCCGTGGGGCAGTTGTCCCGGCTGTGTGCCGAAAGGGATATTCTCCTTGTTCACTTCAGCTCCTCATTCGTTTTTGATGGAGAAACCAGCAGCCCTTATAACGAGGATGATGTTCCGCGTCCCGTTCAGGCGTATGGGGATTCGAAACTCCTTTCAGAAACATTAATCCTCGAATCCGGCTGCAGGCACCTTCTGCTCCGTGTTCCCCATGTGATCGGTTCCGGGTATTCATTTCTTCACAAGCTGCTTCGCGAACTGCGGGACAATGGAAACCTTACCATTATCAGGGGGCTCACTGTTTCACCATTGTATGCTGAAGACGCCGCGAATTATCTGCTTTCATTGATTAATGAAGGCAGTGAAGGGCTGTTTCATCTTGGGAGCAGCGGAATAGTCGATATGGCGTCATTTATCGCAGAAGCCCGGGGTTTATATCACGCAAAAACAGGTATAGTGCTGCCGGGAATTGTTGTTGAGGCCGATTATGACGATTATCCCTCTCCTGTCGATTATCCGCGTAACAACACACTCTCAACCGGTAAATTTTCACGTATAACAGGAATTCAGCCGCCTCAATGGAATGATGCCCTGGCATGCTTCATAGAATCATGGTCACATGAAATATGAGTTTTTTCTGGTTGCAAAAAAGTGTTACTGTTTTAAAAATGGTGCTATCTTAATTGTCGTTGTTGTTGCAATCTGAATACATTACGGCAGATGCATCGGAGAAAGTAACACACTTTTCACTTGTTGATGGGGTGTGCGATGTACAGCCGTGTAGAACGAGAAGGTGTTATTCGTGCATCATCGAATTGATATAAGCAACATCCTTGTTGCGGTACTTGTAACGGTGCTTGGGGTCGCAGTCCCGAACCTTTTTCATGTGCTCGGGCTGGGGGCAATGTTTTTGCCAATGTATCTGCCCCTCGCTGCGGGGGCCTTCATGCTTTCGCGGAAAAATGCCCTCATGGCAGGTGTGTGTACTCCGCTTATTTCTGCAGGTCTGACCGGCATGCCGCCTTTTTATCCCCCCATAGCGTTTATGATGATGGTGCAGCTGGGTTTCCTGTGTCTGTATCTTTCTTCTGCTGCACATTCACCCTGGAGCATGAACGTACATCTCTCACCGGTAAGGATACTTGCCATTCTGATACCGGGGCTGCTGCTCGAACGGGGGCTGCTGTTTCTGCTGTACAGTGTGGTACTTCCTCTCTTCGGCGTTCAGGCCGCTTTGTTCTCGATATATGATATTCTCAGGGGATTACCGGGAATTTTCCTGCTCTGTGCTGTCGTTCCCTTTGCGGTGCCGCGTTGTGTAGCAATTCTCTCAAAATATTCACTGCGTTTATATGAAGATAAGGATATCAAAGGACATGAAATCGGAAATCAATAACAGGGAAATAATTGAGTACTTCAACAATCTTGGCCCCTCCTGGGATGAGCATGTCGGTAATGACAGTGAACGGCGGAAAAGTATACGAAAAGTATTTGAGATGATTGATCTGAAGCCGGGTTACCGTGTTCTCGATGTTGGAAGCGGGAACGGGGTGCTGATCCCGATAATAGAAGAAAAAATCGGCCCCGGTGGTGTAATCACGGCCGTCGATTCCGCTCAGTCAATGATCGATCGGGCCAGACAGCTTTACAGTGAATATGACAATATTGAGTATGTGACATCTATAGTTGAGGAAATGGATTCTGAACCTGAGACATATGATGCGGTCCTCTGCTTTTCGGTGTTTCCGCATATTGCAGACAAGCGTAAAGCGCTTCAAAACTTCAACAGGATGATAAAAACGGGGGGGCGGTTATACATCTTTCATCTTTCCGATACAGCATCCCTCAACTCATTTCACAGCTCCCTTAATTCTCCTGTACGCCATGATATGCTGCCCGGCAGGGAGGAGCTTACTTCGATGATAGAGCTCTCCGGATTTGTCATGAAGAATTATATTGACAGGACGGGGCTGAATTTTGTTGAGTCGGAAAAGTGCTGATATTTTTACGGACAGCAGCTGTTATCATATTCGCTTTTTCCGTTGCTCTGCAGCGTAATTATGTATGTGCCTTCCTCCCGGCCTCTGCTGCTGTTATTGCCCTTATGTACCGGTCACATGGCACGTCATTTCTTTATATCCTAAGAAGGAATAGCATAATAGTGCCCTTCAGTATTATGTTTGCTGCATTTTCGCTGGTATCCGGATATATAATCGGGGATGTGCGGGTTCATGATTCAATTATACTGGCCCTGAAAATCATTCTGATCTTCAACATTTTCCTCGGGGGAATGCAGTGGATTGGTACGGGGGGATACATGTATCTGCTGAACAGGATCCCCTCTGTACGTGTTAGATTATTTTTCCTGCTGCTGGGAAACAACATGCTTCGTATAATGCGGAATAACAGGGAAATTGTACGGCAGATCCGTTCCAGGATTACTCTCACCGGTAAAAACAGACTTATTATCGCCAGGTATTATTTTCAGAACATGCTTTTTAAGGAACTGTATTCCATGCAGCATAGCCATGGGGCACTTGTACTGCGCCTTGGTGAATCAGTTTCGTGTCATGAATATGAGCGTAACGTACGCCCCCTGGATTTTATTCTCTTCGCATCTGTTGCGGGATATTGTGCTGCAGGGGCCATGATGCTGTGCCTGTAATGAGTACTATTAATATGATACATATAGAGAACTTAACATATGAATATCCCGACGGGTATCCCGCGCTCAGGGGAGTTACTCTGAATGTTGAAAAGGGCATGCGGATGGCCCTTGCCGGGAAGAATGGTGCAGGGAAAAGCACACTGCTGCTGCATATCGCGGGGCTTCTTGACGGTGAGGGGGTGATAGAAGTCGCGGGATTACGCAGAAGCCCGAAAACAATTGCCGCCATCCGGAACAGGATAGGGTTCCTCTTCAGCCAGGTGGAGTATCAGTTTATCATGCCCGATGTTCTGAATGACGTGATGCTTGGTGTCTCAAAAAAACAGCCCCCGGCGGATGATGCATCTGCTGCCGCCATGGAGTGGCTCAGGCGGTTCGATATTGAAAAATATGCCCGCAGAAATCCCCTTGACCTTTCTTCCGGAGAGATGAAGCGGGCGGCCCTCGCTGGAATCATGTCAGGGGAGCCGGATATTCTCCTGATGGACGAGCCCCTTAATAACCTGGACCGGGAGAACTCACAGGTCCTTGTGAATCTGCTGCGGGACCAGGATACCACTATGCTTTTTTCAACGCACAGGGATTTCCTCGTAACTGAACTCGCGACACATTGCGCCGTTATGGAGGAAGGCCGTATCACTATGGTCCTTACCGGAAACGAGTTTAAAAAAAGCCGGGCACTTCGCGATCTTGTTTTTTAACTCATGGTATGGTGAGACTGGAATGCTGACACCGGTGGAGGCTAAAAATCGGTAATTATTTTTCCCGGGTTACCCGGCTTAACTATTTTTGATTCAGTGATCGGGTCTCCCTGGGGGTCATTGATGATTTTCTGGACCATTATTACCAGGTTGTAATAGTATGTCTGGGTCGCGATAAATTCCTTAATAAGGTCATTGGCTGCAACCTTTTCGCTTAATTCAGTTATTTCCTCTTTTTCATGTACTTCAACAGGGTGTCCTGCTTTTTCTTTTTCTGAAAGCTCATTGCTCTTCTGAACAAATTCTTCAAGAAGGACCCGCGCTTCATCATTATTTTCAATCTGCTGCGACAGATCAGCGAAACGTGTATACACTTCCGAGCCCTTTATCATGAGTCCCAGTTCATTTGCTTTTGCTAAAATTTCTTCCATCAGATACTCCTGAAAATAGTGTTGAAATCAAGGCCGTGTATGGAAATGTGCAGAGGAGTCCGCTGCCTTTCATTCCAGTCTGTTATCAGTGTAACGGTAAATAGTGGCAAGAACAATTTTTTTAACTGGAGTCCTGTCGTCAGTATTAATAAATAAAATGGAATTTTATATCCTATTTTGTTTGACATATCTACAAGTTGTTTTAGTCTACATACAGGTATGATCCGGCGTAAGGTAAGGGTATGCCGTATAAAAGATTGCTGCACATAATATTATTGTAATTCCCGGGGGCCGTAATGACCGATATTAAAGAACAGGTAGAAGACGAAAATAAAATTGACACAGTTATTTCTGACGATATAGAATTGAAGGGGAGACTGTTGTTTAAAAACTCCCTTAAGATAAAAGGAACGTTTGAAGGAAAAATAGAATCGGACGGACATCTTATTCTCAGCCAGGAAGCGGATATCAGCGCCGATATTACTTCAAAAAAAGTTTCCGTGTATGGCAGCGTAAAAGGAAAAATCAAAGCAGGGCAGCGGATTGAGTTATATCATAACAGCAAAACCTATGGTGATCTTATTACTCCGGACCTTGCAATAGAGGGCGGGTCTCTTTTTAACGGGACCTGCATAATGAGCGAAGAAAAATAATTGTACTGATGTATAAAAACATATGAAGAAAATAATACAATCATTATGCTGTGTGCTCTGTGCATGCGGAACGGTGCTTTTTTGTTATGGTAGTTCTTTGTGTGCTGAGCCGGCTTCAGGACAGGTGCCCCGTGCCTCCTTTGGTGTGGGTGTCAGGGCCGGGATGTATGATGTACGCACCACGGGTGATGATGACCTTTCATGGGACACCGGTAAAGTATACGGCGGCGGTGTTATTTTTGAATATATGTTCAATAATTATTTCGGCCTCCATTCCGGAGTATGGTACGGAAGATTTGAAGGGGAAGTCCGTTTCGATAATGATGGTGTGCCGATTGATACAACCTCGCAGGTTTATTCAATGCCGCTGTATCTGATTACATCACTGAGATACGGGAGATTCGCGGCTGAATTACTGACGGGATTTGATTTTGTGTATGTGGCAAAATCGGAATTTGAGAGAGAATCCCTTTCCGGGCCGGAACGGGCGGATATCAGTCATTTTATCAGATATCGTCAATATGCTGCGTCCGGGGGATTACAGTTTAAAATCGGCATTACAAGATTTATTGATATTTTTGTCGGCGGAATTGCAAGTTATTATATTACCGACTTTATTGAATCGGATGACAGTTCCCAGACTCATTTTTATACATTTACAGCCACCGCAGGTGTACTCCTCCGTACATTCTAACACTGCAGCAGTATTCTATCTTTAATTACCATCTCGTATACATACCCCTGTTCGTCGTTTTTCATAACAGAGAAAATATTGTAAAACACTTGACACAACAAATACATTTGGCATAAATGTACGAAATCGAACAATATATTAAAACGTGTACGAAATCAGACATATCTAGCCAGTGTGTTTTGTGGTTTTGGTGTTATCTGTATTGTGTACTGAATTGATGACTAAAACATAGTAACTATAAGCGAGGCGGGAATGAAGATTGGTATTGATGCCGGAAGTAAGTTTATTAAAGCATGTGTTCTCCGTGAGCCGGATAATACTCCGGAGCTGGTGTTCAGTGAGCACTATGGGAATCCGGACAGAGCTGTTGAAGAAATTCTGGAAACATACAATAATCCCGGCAGGGTCCTCTTTACGGGTCACTACGGGGAACACCTCTGTACCGCATTCGAAGGTTCACTCTATGTAGATGAAATATCGTCGATACTTGCGGCTATGGATTTTCGCGGGTATTCATCGCAATATATTGTTAATGTCGGCGCTGCGTCCATAAAAAGCATCCACCGTGATGCATCGGGGGAATTTAAATCATATACGGAAAATACACTCTGTGCCGCAGGTACCGGTTCCTTTGTTGATGAACAGATGTACCGTCTCGGGTATGATTATGATAGTATCGCGGAAATACTCCCTGTAGAAAACCCTCCTGACATCGCGACCAGGTGCGCGGTATTCGCGAAATCCGATATGATACATTGCCAGCAGGAGGGGTATAAAAAAGAGGAGTTATGGTCCGGGTTGTGCAGGGGGATTGTATCCACCATGCTGCAGACAGTGTTTAAGGGCGATATCCCTGATGGTGACGTGCATTTCTGCGGAGGGCTTTTCCTCAATGATGTGGTACGCTACTGGCTTCAGAAGCTTGTCCCCGGAGCACGGTTCAGTGATGATGGGCATTTCCTTGCGGCAACGGGTGCTGCGGTCCTGTACGGGACAGGAGCGGTTCTCAGCGTACCCGCCGGGCATAAGAATGTTACCGGCACCGGAGAAACTTCCAGAGGGAAGCCGCTGGTTGTGCAAAAATCCATGGAGACTGATTTCACCTGTGTAAGGGAGTACCGCTCCAGGGGCAATGAAGTCCGGGTCCACCGGGAGTTCTATGACGGGATGAAGGCGGCCATTGGTATAGATATCGGTTCAACAAGTACCAAGTCGGTTATCATTGATTATACCACGGGAGATGTGTACGCGGATATTTACCGAAAAACCGCAGGTAATCCCGTTGCCGCGGCGGGAGCGCTCTTTGAGGAGGTGCGTGAAATTTTCGGCGGTACACAGATTGATATTGTATCCAGCGGAACAACGGGCTCAGGGCGCCGTCTCATTGGTGAAATAATTGGCGCCGATGTTATCGTGAATGAAATTACAGCCCACTTCAAAGGGGCCGGTTTTTTTCAGCCCGATATCGAGACGATCATTGAAATTGGAGGGCAGGATTCAAAGTATATCCGCGGCAGAGACGGGATGGTTGTGGACTGCAACATGAACTTTGTCTGTGCCGCGGGAACCGGTTCCTTCATCGAGGAACAGTCACACCGCCTGGGATTTGATGTACGCGAGGTAGGTGATATCGTGTATGGGCTTACTTCGCCCCATGCCTCTGACAGGTGCACCGTGTTCATGGAGCAGGATATCAACAAGCTCCTCCGTGACGGATATACGAGGGAGGAGGCACTTGCGGCGGTGATTCACTCAATTGCCAAGAACTATATCAACCGTGTCGTGGGTTCCCGGCCTGTTACCGGTGAAAAGGTCTCCTTTATGGGGGCGACCGCGCGGAACCGCGGCCTTGTGGCGGCCTTTGAGAACCTGCTGGACCGTGAAATTGTGGTGTCGCCGTACTGTCATGTCATGGGGGCCTTTGGCGCGGCGCTCATTGCAACGCAGCAGGAGGCGGGGGTCCACACGGGGCAGTTCGCGGGACTCGATGTATTCCGCGGGGATATACGCCTTGAATACGACGTGTGCAGCAAATGTACAAATTACTGCAGAATTACGAAGGCTGTCTTTGGTGACGGCAGGGTCGAGTCATGGGGGTTTCTCTGCGGGAAGGAAAATATCGACGAGAAACGCCGTGGGAAATCGAAGAATTATTTTAACGCGGTGAAACGGCTGATTCATGATGATGTTCAGGCGGTAAACCCGGAACAGATGAAAAGGACACGGCCCCTCAAGAGAGTCGG
>ERZ795048.2017-NODE-2017-length-17042-cov-5.669041_pt1 | contig 17042 bp, 15 predicted proteins | sample MGYA00375132_ERZ795048 | MGnify/ENA primary metagenome ERZ795048 (study PRJEB30177, sample SAMN05720225) | activated sludge metagenome | isolation source: Anaerobic digester | place: Hong Kong | collected 2014-12-17 ...
TCGTGTGAAAAAATTGAAGTTGACGATGTAAAACCAATAATCGATTTGTCGGTTTCTGGAGCTTTTCCACTCAATTGCGATACATTGTATTTGGGAGAGCCTTTTGTTTTTATTGCTCAATTGTCCGACAATGTTGAATTGGGTTCGTACAGTATCGAAATTCATCATAATTTCGATCATCATGCACATACAACCGAGATTTCATCCTGTAGTTTTTCATCAGTAAAAAAACCTGTAAATCCTTTTCATTACATTACCGATTTTGAGATACCTGCAAATATCTCAAAATATGTAACAGCTGATACTTTGTTGATACCTTCCGCAAACGCTTCAGGCAACATCGATGAGGGTGATTATCACTTTTATATCAGTTTGGTCGATAGGGAAGGATGGACCACAAAAAAGGGCTTAAGTGTGAAGGTTTTAAAACGTTAAGGGTTATAACAATGTTGTTTAGAGATTGCTATTTGCAAACCTGTTGAAAACTTGGTTGCATTATCGAGGTTGAAACTTAATGTGTAAAAAAAGACTGTTCAATTATGAAGTATATTGTGTTCTTTTTTAATGAGTTGTAAAATATAGGTAAAGTTATTTGTGATTTTTCAATCGAAAGCTATACATTGCCCCAATTTTTATTCCCCAGGAATAGTTAAAATTTGAGTCAGAAAGGTTTCCATTTGAATAGAATAATCTATTGTATGGAACTACATTGACTGAAAAATTATTCCATGTCTTTCTGTATTCTATCTCAATGATGCCTGATGGACCAAATCTTGATGGCGGAGGTGCACCCATTGGCATGGATTGTATCATTGCAGTTAAAAATCCATTAATGAAGATAGTATTGCTCGCCGATTTCAAAACAGAATGACCATATCCCAAACCTAAGTCAAGCATTAAAAAATCTCCATCTTTTAAATAGATTCCACTTAATCCATTTAACATTATTTTGTTGTGGTTTTTCTCGTACTCCATTCTAATGGATGCTCCTAATTCTGAGCCTATAATAAACGCCGGATTTATATTTATTGATTTTTGATTTGCATCGGAATTTATGGTTTTGTTTTGCCCTAAAATGCTAAAAGGGCTTAACACTAACAAAAAAAATCCCCAGAAAATATATTTTATCATAATTATTGGTTGGTGTTTTATTTTAAGCTTATAGGTATTAGATTATTACATAGCGATATGTGAGTTATGATAAGCTTATTTGAACGATTACTTGTAAAAAAACTGATTGTTTTATACAATCAGTTTGTAACCTTTGCCGTGAACGTTGATTATTTCAACTGTTGGGTCTTCTTTTAAGTGTTTTCTTAGTTTGGTAATGTACACGTCCATGCTGCGTGCATTAAAGTAGTTGTCGTCAATCCAAATTGCTTTGAGCGCATAGTTGCGTTCGAGTACTTTATTGGCATTGCTGGCCAATAAGCGCAAAAGCTCCGATTCTTTGGTGGTAAGTTTAACTTCGGTTTCGCCATGCATAAGCATTTGTTTGCGGGCATCAAAAGTGTATTGGCCAATTTGGAAAATTGGTTGATCGCTGCCTTGGTTATCGTTGCTGATACGGCGAAGTATGGCTTCAATTCTGAAAATCAGTTCTTCCATGCTGAAAGGTTTGGTCATGTAATCGTCGGCGCCAAGTTTGAAACCTTCAATAACATCTTCTTTCAGGTTTTTTGCTGTCAAAAATATAATCGGAATATCGTTGTTTACCAACCTAATGTCGCGGGCAAGGGAAAATCCGTCCTTTTTTGGCATCATAACATCCAGCAAACAAAGGTTGTAGTGGTTGCGCATAAAGCCGTGGTAAGCGGTTTCGCCATCGGGGTACAAATCGGTATCGTAACCTTTTGCAATTAAGTATTCTTTTAGTAAGAGACCCAGGTTTTCGTCGTCTTCGGCCAGTAAGATTTTAACTTTTGTATCCATGTTTAATTATTTATCGGAAAAGAGATTATAAATTTTGTGCCCTTGTTTAATGAACTTTCAACTTTTATATTGCCTTTGTGGGCTTCAATAATTTTGCTTACATAGTGCAAGCCTAATCCAAAGCCTTTTACATCGTGAACATTGCCGGTTGGAACCCTGTAAAAACGATCAAAAATTTGCTTTTGGTGTTCTTTGGCAATTCCAATCCCGTTATCTTTTATCGAAACCAAAAATAAATTGTTTTTGTTTTCGGTAACTACTTCAATTGTGGGTTTTTCCTTACTATATTTTACTGCATTGTCGAGCAAGTTAAACAAAACATTTGTAATGTGCACCTGATCGCCAAAAATAATTGCGTTGCTTGCTTTTTCTTCAAGCGAAATTTGGCCGTTTTCGGCTTGAACCCTTATTTCGAAATTTTGTACCACAGTATTTATAACCTCATGCAGGTTGAAATTTTTGAATTTCATTTTTAATCTTCCTTCGTTGAAAACAGCCATTTGTAAAACTTTTTCAACCTGCATGCTTAGGCGCTTACTTTCATCGTAAATTACGCCCGAAATTCGCTCGAGTGTCGATGGAGCAGAGTTTACAGAGGTGTCGCGTAGCATTTGCGATGCCAACGATATGGTTGAAATTGGAGTTTTAAGCTCGTGGGTCATGTTATTGATGAAGTCGTTTTTGATCATCGATAACTTTTTTTGTTGTAGAATAAAAACAATGGTGTAGGTAAAAATTCCAACAATCATTAAAACCAAAATAACGGTTGGGATAACCATTAGGCCGGTATCGGTTAAAAAGTGTCGGTTGTCATGCGGAAAATATACTTTGAGGTAGTTGGGCTTTTGCGAACCAATGTCGTTGGTGAATAGCGGCGTTTGGTGTTCTTTTTTTCGGCTGTTTTTGTAATTGGGCGAGTTGATGATCACCTTTTCTTCGCCTTGGTTATACGATTTTACAACGTATTCGTAGTCAAGATCGATGCCGTTTGTGCGGAATTCGTGTTCGATGAGTTGTGATAAAAAAGCTTGGTTGATACGTTGTTCGATTGGTCTGTTGGCAAGGGCTAACTGGTATTGCAGGTTTCGGGTAAAGGCCGATCGGTTGTCGAAACTTTGGTAGAATTTCTCTTGTTCCCAATTGTTCATTTCGGCAAGCATTTTGAAAACTGCCGGGTCCTGAATAGGGGTTTCAATTATGGTGTCGGTTTCGTGGTACGAGGCATGTGCTTTTACTTTTCCGCTGGCATCTTGAGACATGTTAATCGAAAAGTTAATTTGTTTTTGACTGATAATGCCTCTGTTGTCGGGTATTTGGCTTGCTTTAAGCTCGAGTTGTTGTTGGGCACGTTGTTGTTCCAAGGCGAAAAATTGCTTGGTTTCTTCTTCTTCAAGGCGTGTCGATACCCTCATCAGGCAACGTTTTACCAATTGTCCGAATTGGTCTTCCCTTATTTTTGCTGCCTTGTTGATTATATTCATCTGAACAACAATAAGTAAGGTGAGCACAATTGACATGCCTACAATTAAGCCATATATTTTTTTCTTGCCCATGTGGCAAATATAAATGTTTGTAGGCTTTGCACGTAGGTGCTTAACATTATTTAACCGCTTTAAGTTGATTTTTAACCGGTATTAATACCTTGTAGCCGGCTAAATGTTAACAATTGGGGCATTATCGGTTGCAGCCTCAAGTATTTCGATACTTTTAAGGGCTTCGCGGGCTGCATTTTGTTGCGATTCTTTTTTCGATAAGCCGTAACCGATTCCTTTTTCTTCGTTTTCGATTACAATTGAAGTGATGAATTGCGAAATCTTGCTTTTAGGATTTTCTTCTTCCGAAGTGTTAAAGCTGATTTCGTATTTATTTTTTTGCCCCCATTCAATAAGTTGGCTTTTGTAGTTGTTGTCAATCTCTTCAATTTTGTTGAGATCGAGGTAGGTTTTGAATATGCGTTTAGTTATAATTCGTTTGGTGGTTTCGAAGCCTTGGTCGAGGTAAATTGCTCCAATAAGTGCTTCGAAAGCATCGCCGTAAATGCTTGTATTTGCAGTAGCTCCAATTGTACGCGATTTTACAAATTGATCGAGTTGCATATCTTTCATCAAATCGGAAAGGATGGCCCTGTTTACCAGTTTTGATCGCATTTGTGTTAGGAAGCCTTCGCCTCGTTGGGGAAAGCGTTTGTATAAAAATTCGGCAACAACGGCACCTAAAATTGCATCGCCGAGATATTCGAGTCTTTCGTTATTAATTGCATTTCCCAACGAGTCGTTTAGTGATGCCGAACGATGAACAAAGGCAATGTCGAACAAATGAGTGTTTTGGGGATAAAAACCCAAGGTGTCGTACAGAAATGAATAAAACTCTTTTCGATGAGACGAAAAGAGTTTTATCCTATTAAATAATGATTTTATCATTTGAATTTCTTGAAAATAATCGTTGCGTTATGGCCTCCGAAACCGAAGGTATTGCTTAACGCATAGTTAATTTCCCGTTCTTTCGCTTTGTTAAAAGTGAAATCCAAATTAGGATCCACCTCAGGATCTAATTCGAATTGGTTGATTGTTGGAGGTACTATGCTGTTAATGATTGCCATTATAGCAGCAATGCCTTCAGCAGCACCTGCAGCTCCAAGTAAGTGGCCGGTCATCGATTTGGTTGAACTTATACTTAAATTGTAAGCATGTTCACCAAATGTTTTTAATATAGCTTTAGGTTCGGCAATGTCGCCCAAACCTGTTGATGTGCCATGAACGTTAATATAATCGATATCGGTAGCCTGAATGCCGGCATCTTCCAAAGCCAGTTTCATCACAAGCGATGCGCCGCCACCTTCGGGGTCGGGTGCAGTCATGTGATATCCATCGGCAGTAAGCGCACCACCTACAACTTCGGCATATATTTTTGCTCCACGTTTAACAGCGTGTTCGTACTCTTCTAGAATCAATGCAGCACCTCCTTCGGCCATAACAAAACCATCGCGGTCTTTGTCGAAGGGGCGTGAGGCTGTTTTTGGGTCATCGTTGCGGGTCGAAATGGCACGCATTGAATTGAACCCGGTTACGCCAGCTAAGCTAACAGCTGCTTCTGAACCACCCGAAACAATAACATCGGCTTTGCCCATGCGTATATAGTACATAGCATCGATTAAAGCATTGGCCGACGATGCACATGCGGTAACGGTGGTAAGGTTTGGCCCTCTAAAGCCATACTCGATAGAGATACAGCCACTGGCAATATTCGCAATCATTTTTGGAATGAAAAAAGGTGTCGTTTTTGGGTTTTCAACTTTTAACGACATTATTTCTTCCTCAAAAGTTTGAAGTCCGCCAATTCCGGCACCCCAAATAACACCAACCCTGTCTTTGTTTATTGTTTCCAGGTCGATTTGCGAATCGAGAATTGCCTGCTTGGCCGATACCAATGCAAATTGAGCATAAGGATCGTATTTTCTGGCTTCTTTCCGTTCGAAATGTTCGAGCGGATCCCAGTTTTTTACCTCGCAGGCAAACCTCGTTTTGCAGTTGCTTGCATCAAACCGAGTAATAGGGCCGGCACCACTAACTCCATTTTTAAGGTTATTCCAATATTCTTCAATATTGTTACCAATGGGGTTGATGGTTCCCAGACCTGTAACAACTACTCGTTTGAATTCCATAAAAAAAGTAAAGGTTTATTACTTAATGTTTTCTTCAATGTATTTGATGGCTTCACCTACGGTGCCGATTTTCTCAGCTTGATCGTCGGGAATTGCCATATCAAATTCTTTCTCAAATTCCATGATCAACTCTACAGTGTCAAGTGAATCTGCGCCTAAATCATTGGTGAAACTTGCCTCTGGTGTTACTTCACTTTCATCAACTCCTAATTTGTCAACGATAATTGCGGTAACTTTTCCTTTAATGTCAGACATAGCTGTAATGTTTAATTTTATGTTTATACTCAAAAATTTTATCGATGCAAAGTAAATAACAAACCCTTCATTTATGCAAATTTTTTGCTTTTTTGACCCTGTTAAATCATTCGATAAACTATTTTTGTGCTCATTATACAAATTTACAAATCGTCTTTAATTTATTAAGAATGAAAAAAATAGCCATTTTTGCATCAGGATCGGGATCGAATGCCGAAAATATTGCCCGATATTTTCAATACAGCGAAAATTTGAACATCGAATGCATTTATTCGAATAAACCCGATGCTTTTGTGCTTCAAAGGGCTGCCAAATTTAATATCCCAACCGAAGTTTTTAACCGCGATGAGTTTTACAATTCCAATATTATTGTTGATAGCTTAAAGGATAAAGGTGTTGATTTAGTGGTGCTTGCTGGTTTTTTGTGGTTGATTCCACCGGCTTTGGTCAACAATTTTACAATTATTAATATACATCCGGCTTTGTTGCCCAAGTACGGAGGCAAAGGCATGTATGGCGATAAAGTGCATGAGGCTGTTGTTGAAAATAAAGAGTTAGAGTCGGGCATCACCATTCATTACGTTAACGAAAAGTACGACGATGGCGACATTATTTTTCAGGCTAAATGTGAAGTTTTGCCAAGCGATTCGCCCAACGATGTTGCACAAAAAGTTCATGCACTAGAGTATGAGCATTTTCCAAAAGTGATTGAAAAGCTATTGCTCAATAACCAGTAATGGCTCGGGTTTCGATATTGAAATGGTATCGAGAATGCTTTTTAACGAATCGCGCAAGGCGCTGAACATTTGTAAATTTTCGGGTTTGATTGGTTCAACAGGTGGTGCTTCAACTTTTAGCGGATCGACAGGCGAACCGTTCTTGTAAATCCTAAAATCGAGGTGTGGCCCTGTTGCTATTCCGGTTGCGCCTACATAGCCTATTAGCTGGCCTTGTTTTACCCTAACGCCCGGTGCCATTCCAGGGGCATATTTGCTCAAATGCATGTATTGCGAAGTGTACACTGAGTTGTGTTTTATGTTAATGTAGTTGCCTCCACCACCGGCTTGAAATGCTTTTTTTACTACAGTGCCATCGCCAATTGAATGTACCGGTGTTCCGGTGGGCGCTGCATAATCAACACCATGGTGTGCTCTTCTGTATTTTAAAACCGGGTGCATACGACTGTTTGAAAACTTCGAGCTAATGCGCGAAAATTTAAGGGGCGCTTTTAAAAAGGCTTTTTGCAGGCTGTTGCCATCATTGTCGAAATAACCTTGTTGCTGGTTGCTTTCATTATTATAATAGTATGCCGAAATTGTTGCCCCTGAATGTTTAAAGCTGGCTGCATGAATTCGCCCAATTCCAGCAAACTGATCTTCAATATAAAGGCCATCGTACAATACTTTAAACTCGTCGCCGGGCTGAATGCCAAAAAAGTCGATGGTCCAGGCATATATATCCGAAAGTTCGACAGCAAGCACAGGCGATGCGCCATTTTCGACAAAGGCATTCCAAAGCGAAGTTTTTATGGAGCCAGCTGAGGTGTGCCTAATGGTATCAACTTGTTTTTCGCCCCGGTAAACGAGCTGACTGTCCAAATCGAATACAATATAATTAATGAGCGACTCTTCGTAAACCATGTAATTGTGGTTTTTTAACGAGTCGGTTTTAATAAGGTAGTAGTTGTTGCCTGCTTTTATGCGCCTTACATCAAAAATCTCTTTTGATCTTCGTGCCAACAAGTCGATTGCTTGTGCACTAATCCCTTTGGGCCGAAGTATGTCGGATAGGCTTTGCCCGCTTCGAACACGCGATGTGTCGATAATTACCGAATCGACAGCGAAACCCCATGCCCTTTCAATTTCAATTTGGGGAACAGGTAAAATGGCAGTATTTTGTGGTTTGCCCAAATAGGTTGTGCTTAATAAAAATTTGCCAATAATTGCAAGGCTTATTAATGCAAAAATAATTTCAAACGAATATTTTTTAAAGCTCATAAGAGTTTCGATGGAAAGGTTACAATATGTCTTTTACTTCTTTTTCGATAAAGTTGATGGCTGCATTAACCGGGTCTTCGTTGCTCGATGCAAATTCGTCGAGCAAATCGGTGGCATATTCAATGTAAGGGGCATCGGGTTGGTGTTCGGCAGCAGTTGTGCTCACCAATTGAATAATGCTTTGGCGGGCAGCAATAACCATTTTCCAGGCTTCGGACGATAAGTAGATTTGTTGCGAGAGGTTGTGCTCAAACTCTTCGCGTATATTTTGAAGTAGCGTTTTTTGTAATTCAATAACCGACATATTTTCTTCAACCAGCCTTAAAACCATCGACTCGGGTTTAATTCTTTCCAAAAAAATTATTATGCGTTCGTAAGCTTGAAGCCTTAAAGGCAGTGTTTCTTCAGAATATTTAATTTTTAGCTCATGTTGGCGTTTCTTATCAAACTGATCGAAAAACGATTTTAGCATGTAATATACAAACAAAAATATGATTATTAGCGGAAACAATAATGCTATGGTTTGTTCAATAATTTTATCCCAGTTCATTTTTTTTTAAAATTTGGTTACATTTCTTAAATTTATTGCAAAAAAACAGTGCAAATTGTCATTTTTTAAATGTTGGTTGCGAATAATTAATATCTTTCGGCCAATTATGCAATAATAAACATTTTTAGCGAAGAATTATTGCAAAGATATACAAGTGAAAACTGTTTTGTTATCAAAGTAAAAATAAAAATTGAATCGAGATGAATCCACAGGCAGAGGAATTAAACAAAATTATTAGAGCGAAAAACCCGGTAGTTTTTGAATTGCTTTCCGAAAGGGGCAAAAATATTTTCTTTCCAAAGAAGGGAATATTGGGGCAAACAGCCGATGCTAAGGGGACCAAAATTAATGCAACCATTGGTACGGCCGTTGAAGACGACAACACGCCTATGAGGCTCGAAGCCATTGCTTCGAAAATAGCACTCGATCCGGCAAAAGTATTCCCATATGCGCCAAGTTTTGGTCGCCCCGATTTAAGGGCAAAATGGAAAACAATGCTTTATGAGAAAAATCCTTCAATGAAAGGTAAAGAAGTTAGTTTGCCTGTTGTTACAAATGCTTTAACTCATGGTGCGAGCATGGCTGGTTACTTGTTCTTGAACGAGGGAGAAGAAGCCATCGTGTCTGATTTGTTTTGGGGCAATTATAACCTGATTTTGAATCATGCTTATGGCTCAAAAATTGGCATGTTCAATCTTTTCAAAAATGGAGGTTTCGATCTCGATGCTTTTGAAAACAAACTCAACGATGGGGGGATTGGTAAAAAAGTTGTGATTTTAAATTTCCCCAATAACCCATCGGGATATTCGCCAACCATTGACGAATACAACGGTATTGTTGATGTGATTAAAAAATCGGCCGAGGCCGGGAACAAAATTGTTGTAATTACCGACGATGCATATTTTGGTTTGGTATATGAACAAAATGTAGCCGAGGAAAGTGTTTTTGCCGCTTTAGCCGATTTGCACGAGAATGTTTTGGCTGTTAAAATCGATGGGCCAACCAAGGAAGATTATGTTTGGGGTTTTAGGGTAGGCTTTATCACTTTTGCGGTTAAAGGTGGCGATGCCGAACTTTATGGTGCAATTGAAGCCAAAGCAGCCGGAGCTGTTCGTGGCAATATATCAAACGCTGCAAACCTTTCGCAATCGTTGTTGATTGAAGCTTACGAAGATGCAAATTACGAAAATCAGAAAAAAGCAAAATTCGAGCTCATGAAAGTGCGCTACGACGAGGTTAAAAAAGTACTTCAAAACGAAGCATATAAAACCTATTTTGAAGCGTTGCCTTTTAACTCGGGTTACTTTATGTGTGTTAAGTTGGCCGAAGGTATCGATGGAGAAGCATTGCGTAAACTTTTGATCGAAAAATATAGCATCGGAATTATAAATCTTAACAATGTTATTCGTGTTGCATTCTCGGCTGTTGCAGCTACTGATATCAAAGAATTGTTCAACGGAATTTATAATGCTTGTGCCGAATTAAAGAAATAAATTATTGCAAATTTGCTTTATACTGCATATTATTTGAAAGGCTGCCTGTTTAGGTGGCCTTTTACTTTGTTTTTATTTATCTTTATACATCGATTTTAATTCTAACAAAGCAAATATTGTTCGTATGAAAGTGAATTTACCGGTATTGTCTAAAATAGTTGGCATTTTGTTCGTTATTGCCATAATTCTGGTTATTGTTAGCCGTTCGAATAACACTGATGAGCATAATTTGAAAAAAATAATGCTATTACAGTACAACGATTCTCCCTTGTCGGAATTATCGAAAGAAGGAATTATTGATGGTTTGGAAGCCATTGGGTATGTCGAGGGTGTTGATTTTAAGTTGAAGGCATTGAATGCCCAGGGCGATGTGTCAACCTTAAACATTATGGTTGACGGGGCACTGAACGATAATCCCGATCTGATTTTTGTTACCTCGACACCAACATTGCAGGTTGTTGCCCGAAAAATTAAAAACATACCGGTAGTTTTTACCGTGATTGCCGATCCGGTAGCTGCCGGTGTCGGAAGCTCTTTTTCTGATCACATGCCAAATATTACCGGCATTTCGACCATGGGCGATTACGAGGGCATGGCTAAATGGTTGAAAATTATTATGCCCAACATAAAAACAGTGGGGACAATTTTTACTCCCGGCGAGCTCAACTCAGTTAAAAACCTCGACGATTTTAAAAATGCTTGCACAAAAGCAGGTATCGAACTGTTGAGTGTGCCGGTAAACTCAAGTACCGATGTAAACGATGCAGCATTATCGCTTGCTGGTCAAAAACCCGATGTTATTTGCCAAATTATCGATAATCTTACATCGGGAGCTTTTAGTTCAATTGCTAAAGTTGCGACAGATCAAAATATTCCTTTGTTTGGTTTTGTGAGCGATCAGGCCAAACAGGGTGCTGCATTTGTTGTTTCGAGAAATTATTATCAGGCAGGTGTCGATGCGGTAGGGCTTGCTCAAAAAATCTTCGACGGGCAATTACCGCAAAATTTGCCGTTTGAGTTTGTAAGCAAAACCGACGTAATTATTAACGAAAAAGCTGCAAATTACTTTGGTGTTAGCTTTCCGGAGCAAGTATTGGAATATGAGGGTTTGATAAAAGTTGAAAATGATAACTAATGCCATTTTCTTGATTTGTTCAAATTTTTTATGTTTAGTTTAACGATCGAATTGTAAGTATGTTAAAAATTCCCGACATAATTGAACGATTTCATTCGTGGCGAGCCAGGCACATCAGTACAAAAACATTTATCATTTTATTAAGTATTGCTGTTGGAATACTCTCGGGTTTTATTGCTGTAATTATCAAAAATGCGGTAAAGTTGGCTTATCGCTTGTTGAATGTTTTTACAATCGATTCGTTGCACAATTATTTGCTTTTTATTTACCCAATAATAGGCATAACAATAACGGTGCTTTTTATAAAATTTGTACTGCGCAAACCTGTAAGACCAGGTATTCCAAATGTTTTGTACAGTATTTCAAAACGAAAAGGCTTTATCAGTTTCCACAACACTTTTTCGTCGGTAATTACTTCGGCATTAACAGTTGGTTTTGGTGGTTCGGTTGGGTTAGAAGGGCCTACAGTATCAACCGGAACTGCTATTGCTTCGCAAATGAGCAAGTTTTTTAGGCTCGAATACAAATATATAATTTTAATGTTGGCTTGTGCTTGCGCCGGCTCCATGGCCGCTATTTTTAAAGCACCCATAGCAGCAATTGTGTTTGCTGTTGAGGTAATTATGATCGATTTAACCACTTTTTCGTTAATACCACTTTTGTTGGCTTCGGCAGCTGCAGTTGTTACTTCGTATTTGTTCTTAGGCATGGATGTGTTGTATCCCTTCGAAGTTAAAACTGCTTTCGACGTTGGCGATTTACCTTTTTATATCGCGCTTGGATTTGTGGCCGGTTTGGTATCGGTTTATTTTACCAATATATACAATTACCTGGCAAAGTTTTTCACCCGTTACAAAACAAGAGTTGCCAAATTGGCCGTAGGAGGTTCCATGTTGGGGTTCTTGCTGATTTTATTTCCTTCGTTGTATGGCGAAGGTTACGAAGCTATTAACAGCGGTCTTGCAGGTAACCTTTCGTATTTGTTCGACAGGAGTTTTTTTCAGCAATTTTCGGATAATATTTGGGTGGTTATGGCTTTGTTACTGTGTGTGGTTATGTTTAAAGTTGTAGCAACTTCGGCCACTTTTGGTGCCGGTGGGGTAGGCGGCATATTTGCACCAACGCTTTTTATTGGGGTGAATACCGGTTTGTTGTTTGCAATTTTGGTCAACGAGATTTTTGGTTTTGCAATAAGTGTTAACAATTTTGCTTTAATTGGCATGGCAGGGCTTATTGCCGGTGTTTTGCATGCTCCCTTAACCGGAATTTTTTTAATTGCCGATATTTCAGGTGGATACCAACTTTTTGTTCCGCTGATGATTACTGCTGCATTTTCGTATTTAACCGTGAGAACATTTACCAAAAATTCGGTTTACACCATTCAGCTTGCTCAACGTAAGCAATTGGTAACTCACCATAAGGATAAACACGTGCTGTTGCTGATGAATGTGCCCGAGCTGATTGAAACCGACTTTGTAAAATTGAAACCAAACGATAAACTTCGCAACCTTGTTGAGGCCATTTCAGTTTCGCACCGCGACTTGTACCCCGTGGTTAATGAGAATGGAATGCTGGTTGGAATGCTTAAAATGGACGATGTGCGTCACCTGATTTTTAAACATCATGAATACGACCGGATCGCTATTAAAGATTTGATGTATATGCCCGAACATTGGATTAGCCCACACGACTCAATGGACGAAGTGGTTGAGAAATTTGAAAATAGTGGCCGATTTAATTTGGCTGTTATCAATAATGGTAAATACATGGGCTTTATTTCAAGAGCTAGTGTTTTTACCAATTACCGTAAACATGTTAAGCATTTTTCGAACGATTGATCGAAGATGATTTTTCTATAAATCAGATAAATAAAAAAAGTAAAAAATACTTTCATTCTTGAGAAATGTTTCCTTATTTTGCATTCGACAAAATGTAATACATTAACTGAAAAACTTAATATAAATGAAACCAACATTGGTAATTTTGGCTGCTGGAATGGGTAGCCGCTACGGAGGATTAAAACAATTGGACGAGGTGGGGCCAAATGGTGAGGCTATTATCGATTATTCGTTGTTTGATGCAATTAGGGCTGGTTTTGGAAAGGTGGTTTTTATTATAAGGCACGATTTTGAGGAAGCTTTCAAAGAAAGGTTCGACAAAAAATTAGCCGGCAAAATTGATGTTGAATACGTTTTTCAAGAGTTAAATGCTTTGCCCGAAGGATTTGCAGTGCCCGATGGACGTGAAAAACCCTGGGGTACAGGCCACGCCATTTTAGCTGCAAAAGATGCCGTTCATACTCCTTTTGCTTCGATCAATGCCGACGACTTTTATGGCTACGAGGCTTATGCTACCTGTGCCGATTTTTTAGCCAACAAAGCATCGGAAAAGCAATATGCAATGGTTGGTTACAGGCTTGATAATACACTTAGCGATAATGGCTCGGTTTCGCGAGGTCTTTGCATCACCAACGATAAAAATAAATTGGTTGATATTGATGAATTGACAAAAATTACCAAAGAAAACGATGGCGTATTCTATTATCGTAATGACGAAAAACATGCTTTAAAAGGCAGCGAAACCGTTTCGATGAATTTTTGGGGATTTCATACTTCGTTGTTCAAGCATTTGGAAGAGGGCTTTGTTGAATTTTTGAGCAAACAAGGAACCGAGATGAAATCGGAATTTTTTATTCCAATGCACGTCGATGATTTAATTAAAGCCCAAAAGGCCGAAGTTGAAGTGCTGACAAGCGAAGCTGAGTGGTTTGGTGTGACTTACCAAGAGGATAAGCCAGTTGTAATTGAGAAGATAAAACAATTAATTACAGCCGGGAAATATCCCGAAAAACTTTGGTCATAAGTCGGTAATAATTAATGATATTGAAAAAAGGTGGTGAGTTTCTTACTGCCTTTTTTGTTGTTGATTTAGTTACTGTTCGGTAAAAATCATCAAATCATTTAAAAACACCCGCAAATTCAAATAATTTAACACGTACCAAGTTTTTATAACGCCATTTCACAAAAACAATAATTTTTGTCATATTTGCGCAACTCAAAAAGGGAACATTAAAATCGATATAAAATGAAAGTTTTCAAGTTTGGAGGTACATCAGTGGGTTCGCCCGCAAACATGCGTTCGGTAATGGAAATTATTACCGATGGTGAACCAAAAATTGTGGTATTGTCGGCCATGTCGGGCACTACCAATACTTTGGTTGAAATAAGCAATAACTTGTATGCCGATAAAAAGGGGGAGGCTAAATCGATTATCAACGGGTTAAAAGAAAAGTACGACCATGTTGTGGCCGAGTTATATAAAACCGACGAATACAAGACCAAAGGACAGCAAGTTGTTGATGAGCATTTTGATGTGCTTTTCAAAAAAACCGAAGGTCGGTTTAACGCTGTAAAAGAGCAGGCTATTTTGGCCGAAGGTGAATTGATTTCAACCGCTTTGGTAACTTATCTTTTACTAGAAAATGGCATAAAAGCTGCTTTGTTGCCAGCGCTCGATTTTATGCGCATCGATAAAAACAAACAGGCCGATGTGCCTGCAATTAAAGAGTTGATTAAACCTGTATTGGAACAGGCCGGACAACAGGAAATATACATTACCCAAGGCTTTATTTGCCGCAATGCCGATGGCGATATCGACAACCTGCAACGTGGAGGAAGCGACTATACTGCTACTTTGGTAGGTGCAGCCATTAATTCGGAAGAAGTACAAATTTGGACCGACATTGATGGTTTGCACAACAACGATCCGCGTTTTGTTGAAAAAACAACCCGTGTAGATCATTTGCTGTTTACCGAAGCCGCCGAGCTGGCTTATTTTGGTGCAAAAATTCTGCATCCGCTTACAGTTCTGCCAGCTAAGGATGCAAATATTCCTGTAAGGTTAAAATATACCATGGAACCATCGGCTCCCGGTACATTGATATCGAACGATAAAATGGTTTCGGGCTTAAAAGCAATTGCTGCAAAAGATGGCATAACTGCTATTAAAATCCGCTCGGGACGTATGCTGATGGCTTATGGTTTTTTACGTAAAGTTTTCGAAGTTTTTGAGAAATATACCACTTCAATCGATATGATAACCACATCGGAGGTGGCCATTTCGCTAACCATCGATAACGATAAGTATTTGCCTCAAATATTGAGCGAACTTAACAATATTGGTGAAGTTGAAGTAGATAAAGACCAGACAATTGTATGCGTTGTTGGCGATATGATTTCGGAAGAGAAGGTATTTTCAAAACATGTTTTCGAAGCGCTCGAAGGTGTGCCTGTTCGCATGATTTCTTATGGCGGAAGCCGCTACAATGTTTCCATTTTAATTCCTAGCAACTTCAAAAAAGATACGCTTCAGAAATTAAGCAATCATTTGTTTTACAACGAATAATTTTTACAACAATAATAATTTTAAAAGGCTTGCAGTTTTGCAGGCCTTTTTTGCTAGTTTTTTTTCGTACAACAGGTGAGCTAAAATCTTTTATCTTAAATTGTTTATCTAAAACCCAGTTTAAGTTAATTTGAAGAATTCAACGCTTTTGGTAAGTTTTGTTGAGAACTCAGTAAGTCCCTCGGCATTAGCTGCCATTTCTTCGGAAAGTGTTGCGTTTTGTTGAGCAAGGTTGTTTAATTCAAAAACAGCGCTGTTAATCTGATTGGTGCTACTGCTTTGCTCGTTGGTTGCTATACTGATTTCTCTTACTAAACCATTCATCTTGTCAATGTCGTTGGTAAGTTGCTCAACCATCGATCCTGCTTTAAGTGTAACCTTAATGGTTTTATCCGATAAATCCTGTATTTCGCTTGCTGCTTTTTTGCTGTTTTCGGCCAGTAATCGTACTTCGTTGGCAACAACAGCAAAGCCACGACCGTATTCGCCGGCACGAGCAGCTTCAACCGAAGCATTCAACGATAATAGGTTGGTTTGGAAAGCAATGTCGTTAATAATGTTTATGCGGTCAACAATGGTTTGTATTGAGTTTACGGTTTCTTTAACCACTTGGTTAACCTCGTTCATCGATAGTTTTGTGTTGTTCGATATGTTTGAAGTTGTATCGGCATTGTTGCTGTTTTGCTCATTAGTAGCCGATATTTCTTCAAATGTAGAAGATATTTCTTCTGTTGTTGAGGCTTGTTCGCTAGCTCCGTCCGATATTTGAAGGGCTGCTTGATTTTGCTGCTCAGCCGAAAGTTTAACATGTTGCGATACTTCTTTTATCTCTGAAATTGAATTGTATAATTTAAACCGAACCAATTCGAGTGCTTGTGCCATTTCTCCAAACTCGTCGTTCAATTTGACTACTTTGGGGTTAAATTCAAAATTAAGTTTACCGCTGGCAAGCATATTTATAATATCATCTTTCAATAATTTTGTAGGTACACGTAACGAAGTATGCAAAAAATAAAACATTATGCCAATTAACGACATGCCAGCCGGAATGGCCCAAAATAATTGACTGAAACCATTTTTTGCAATTAAGAATGCCAGAATAGCAACAATCTCAATAATGGTTAATATAATTGATCCGACTTTAAAAAGTATCGATTTTTTAAATGCCAGTTTGGCAATTAACATCAGTATTGAAACCAATACTAAAACAATGATTATAAATATAGCTGTATCACTCATTTTAAGTTTTTTAAGTTTGCAAATGTAAAATCTATCAATGTTACACTTTGTTCTTAGGTGGTTTTTTGCAACTTTAGGAACTTTTATTAACGGTAAGTTCATGTATGTACTTATTTAAAAAAGACACATGCTTAAACGATAACTGACTGTTTTCAGTATGGCACTAATTTAATTAACTATGGATAACAACGATATCTTACGAAGCCTTAGATACACATTCGATTTTAACGATGATAAAATGATGGAGCTCTTTGCTTCGGGGGGGCTGGAGGTTACCCGCACACAGGTATGCGATTGGCTGAAACGTGAAGATGACCAGGATATGAAAGCAATTTATGATCAACAATTGGCTTCATTCCTAAATGGTTTTATTAAT
>ERZ795048.2018-NODE-2018-length-17039-cov-7.421397_pt1 | contig 17039 bp, 12 predicted proteins | sample MGYA00375132_ERZ795048 | MGnify/ENA primary metagenome ERZ795048 (study PRJEB30177, sample SAMN05720225) | activated sludge metagenome | isolation source: Anaerobic digester | place: Hong Kong | collected 2014-12-17 ...
CCGCCAACTTCATAGAGGAGTTTTGTTATCTGCCCCATACTGGCATACCGCACAGTATTCATCAGTTCACCGAAAATATTTCCTCCCTGCAGTACAGTGTCACGCAGGGCGTTGAGGGCTTTTTCGCATGAACCGCTGTTCCTCTCCTGGAAGTCCCTCAGGTTTGCGATCTGCGAAAGTTTTTCATCATATGTCGCCCGTGTGAGTTCCGTTGCCGGTGCGGTATACCCCTCTCCGGCGGCATCCGGATTCAGATACGTGTTTACGCCGATAATCGGATATTCACCGGTGTGCTTTTTATGTTCATAATACAGGGACTCGTCCTGTATCCTGCTCCGCTGATAATAGGTTTCCATTGCTCCGAGAACGCCGCCCCGCTGGCTTATCGCGGTAAACTGCTCAAGGACCGCTTTTTCGACTTCATCAGTAAGCCAGTCAATGATGAAACTGCCCTGAAGGGGGTTCTGGTTTTTAAAGATACCGTATTCCTTGCTGATGATAAGCTGAATCGCCATGGCGCGGCGGACCGACTCTTCCGTGGGAGTCGTCACTGCCTCGTCATAGGAATTGGTATGGAGTGAGTTGCAGTTATCATTGAGGGCCATCAGGGCCTGCAGTGTGGTGCGGATGTCGTTGAACTGCATCTCCTGTGAATGAAGTGACCGCCCTGAAGTCTGGATGTGGCATTTCAGGCGCTGGCTCTGTTCGTTCGCGCCGTATTTGTATTTCATAGCTACGGACCAGATCCTCCGTGCAACCCGAATAAGCACATTGTACTCCGGGTCCATGCCGCTTGAAAAGAAAAATGAAAGGTTTGGCGCAAAATCATCAATTTTCATACCGCGGCTCAGGTAGTATTCCACGTATGTGAAGGCGTTGGAAAGAGTCAGTGCAAGCTGGGTAATGGGATTCGCACCGGCCTCCGCGATATGGTAGCCGCTGATGCTCACGGAGTAGAAATTCTTCACGCAGTTGCGGATAAAATATTCCTGAATGTCTCCCATCATCCGGAGCGCGAATCCAATGGAGAAAATACAGGTGTTCTGGCCCTGGTCCTCCTTCAGAATGTCCGCCTGGACAGTACCGCGGATGGTCTTGAGTACATATTCTTTTATGTTCTGCAGTTCTTCATCGTTCGGTTCACGGCCGTGTTCATTGCGGAATATTTCAACCTGCTGATCAATGGCGGTGTTAAAGAAAAACGCCAGCATGATCGGGGCGGGTCCGTTTACTGTCATGGAAACACTGGTGTTCGGTGCGCAGAGGTCAAATCCGGCGTAGAGTTTTTTCATGTCTTCGAAGGTGCAGATGCTTACGCCGCTTTCACCGATTTTCCCGAAAATATCCGGTTCCTCCGCGGGGTCCTCCCCGTAGAGTGTAATTGAGTCAAAGGCAGTTGAGAGGCGCTTCGCGTCATCGTTCTGCGTGAGATAGTGGAAGCGCCTGTTCGTGCGTTCAGGTGGGCCCTCTCCGGCAAACTGCCGTTTCGGGTCTTCACCTTCCCGGCGGAAAGGAAAGACGCCGGCGGTGTAGGGGAAATACCCCGGAAGGTTTTCCCGACGCATCCATTTCAGGATATCCGCTTTGCTCTCAAATGCGGGCAATGCAATGCGGGGAATTTTAAGGCCGGAAAGCGATTCACTGTGAAGCTGTGTGTGGATTTCGCGGCCCCTGATCTTTGTTACAATCTCTTTCCCGCTGTACTGCTCCTTTACCGTGTCCCATACTCTCATGGTTTCAGCGATTTCGGGATCGAGGGTGTTTTCATATTCAGCGATTTTTTCCGCTACTGCCGCGCTGCCTATATCATCCGCGACAATGCGAAGGGCTTCAATCTTTTTCACTATATCAGCGGAATCATTCGTATTTTTATGATATCTCTCAATAGTTCCCGCTATTTCCCAGAGATAATGTTCACGTTCAGTGGGGATGATGGCGGAACGGGACTGGTCCCTGATGGAATAGGTTTCAATTGAAGGGACATCCCAGTCAAGAAGACCTTTTCCCTTCAGCATGGTGAGGAGGCGCTCAAAAAAAACATTCAGTCCCGGGTCATTGAAGTTGCTCGCGACTGTCGCGATAACCGGGATGTCTTCCTCTGATACATCAAATAGTCCATGGTTGCGGCAGTACTGTTTGCGGATATCGCGGAGGGAGTCCATGGAATTCTTGTGGTCGAATTTATTCAGCACCACCATGTCAGCGTAATCGAGCATGTCAATTTTTTCGAGCTGTGACGGGGCGCCGTATTCCGAGGTCATCACATACACGGAAAAATCACAGAATTCAGTTATCGTGGTATCCCCCTGGCCGATCCCCGGAGTTTCCACAATAATCAGGTCATAATCCGAGGCCCGGAGAATGGCGATGGAATCCCGTATTGATATGGTAAGTTCGTTTTTAGAGTCCCGTGTCGCGAGGGACCGCATGAAGACCCGTTCAGGATTAATGAAGTTCATCCGTATACGGTCTCCAAGGAGGGCACCCCCTGTTTTTTTTCGTGTGGGATCAATGGCAAGGAGCGCAATTTTTTTATCCGGATAATGGTGCAGAAACCTGCGGATAAATTCGTCCTCAAGGGAACTTTTACCCGAGCCTCCGGTTCCGGTGATGCCGATAACCGGGGTGTTCCGGGACATGGAAACAATCTCTTTCCCTATAGTGCTGTACACGTCTTTCTTGTCGATAAAATCACGTTCTGCAATTGAAATCAGCTGTGTAATAACAAAACTGTTGTGGTTTGCAATGCCATCCTTCCAGTTGTCCGGCAGGGGCGGTTGTTCTATGGAACGGGCTTTATCCATCATGTCACGGATAATACCCGCAAGACCAATGCGCTGGCCGTCTTCCGGAGAGTATATCTTTTCAATACCATAGGCTTCCAGTTCGGCAATTTCATCAGGAACGATGACACCGCCCCCACCGCCGAAAATTTTTATATGACTGACGCCATTTTCATCAAGGAGGTCCTTCATGTATTTGAAGAACTCCATATGCCCCCCCTGGTATGAACTGACGGCAATACCCTGGACCCCTTCCTGAATGGCGGTACAGACAATCTCCTTTGCGGAGCGGTTGTGCCCGAGATGAATTACTTCAGCTCCTTCCTGCTGCAGAATACGCCGCATTATATTGATCGAAGCATCATGGCCGTCGAAGAGAGATGTTGCAGTCACAAAACGTATTGTTCCCATAGAAACCTTCTTTTGTTAATAATGTATGCCTGACATGAAAACCGGATCGCTCCTCTTCCCCCAGGAGAAGGGGAAGAAAGAAATTCCAATGTTTTCCGGAGGCCGATGTGTCCCGAATGAGAAATTAATCAGGGAAATGGGCTGCTGAGGATGATGGAGTCATTCTATGTATATTGTTCTGAAACCGGTATCAGCAGGACCCGAAATTACCATATACAGGTTTTTATAATAATACGTTTTTGCTGTCCAGAATAAATTTTGAGATATGATAAAATGATGCAAAAAGTGGTGTATTTTAACTATGCATCCAGTTGTGTAGTAAAGAGGGGAAGCAGTTCCCGGTTGTTATGTATGTCAGACGGCATACGTTCAGTAATTCAGTGTGACATTCATAACAATCGGGTCCACGATTACAGAATAGCTGCTATGGTAATATATGCGTTCAATTTCTTGTGTCACGGTAAGATGGTATTTGTTTATTCTTTACCATCATCTTCGGGATTATAAACGCCATCAGGTGTCGCTTTATCCATAACATCTGGTAGGATGTCCTGAAGTTCTCTTGTTGCCTGATCTTCAGACATTCCTGATTTTTCTGCAAAATCCCTGACTTTGTCAGCGCCAAGGGTATCCCGCACCTGTTCCTGTGAAATCGGCTGGTTTTCCCCTGTGCCGATCCAGGATTTGACGGTTTCTTCGAGTCCCCGCTCCCTGAATTTTTCAACAAGGCCGTTTACACCATTTTCTTTAAAAAGGCCCACAACATTTTCAACGACATTCTGGTTGTGTCCCCGCTCTTTGCCTATTGTCTGTGCTGCAGATACTATCTTGTCAAGTATTCCCACAAGTTCCTCCTGATAATGGTAAAGGATAGAATGACAGGTAATGTCATTCAGCTGAGAAATTAAAACATGAGTATATATTGCCGGTAAATGAAATGCAATAAATTTTTATTACTGCAGAGGATTTGTTTCTATAGACACAAACAGGTTCATGTACTACAATGTTTCCCGAAATCATTTTTTTAGTATAATATTTTTTCCGGAGTTATGAAGTGAAAAATCTATCTGTCGTGATATGTATGCTCGGCCTGCTTGTCGGATTTTCCAGTGCCGGGGGTGAAACTGCCGCATCATTTCTGGACCTGATTCGAAGCGGTGATGAGAAGAAGGTTATATCTGCTCTGGAAGCCGGCGCTCCGGTACATGCCAGGAACCGTTACGGAGAAACACCCCTGATGCTTGCTTCCGAAAAGGGCAATGCGAAAATTGTGGAAGCGTTAATAAAGGCAGGCGCTGTTGTCAACGTGAAACGGAAAAACGGTGTTACCGCCCTCATGATGGCCGCAGAACGGGGCCATGTTGATACGGCGAAGGCGCTTCTGAAGGCATCAGCGGAAATTGATGCGCAGTCCGCGAACGGGAACAGCGCACTGTTGTGGGCTGCCATGCGGGGGCATTATGATATGGTGAAACTGCTCGTGGAGAAGGGAGCCGATATCAACCGGAAGAACAAAAGCGGATATACCGCTGCTGAGCTTGCCGGTAAATGGAGGCGGGGCAGAATCGTCCAGTTTCTCAGGGAACTGGAGCTGAAAAAGATTGCCCCGGTTGAGAATAAAAAACAAAAAGCAGTTACAAAAGAAGAACGGGACACGGAAGAAAATGAAGATGAATAAATGAAGTTTTTGAAAAATAGTACATCCTGATTGGATTATTCTTTACAATTGACTGGAAATATACATATCGTTACAATATGTGATATAGAATTACTGTAGTATCATTGTGTTGAATAATGTATTATATGTAGTCCGGTGTTTTTTGCAATATATATATACTGTTATTATATGAAATAGATATGAAATGGAGAATGTGCAGATGAATGATATGAAACATTATAAAGAAAAAACGGTTACCGTTGATGAATGCCTTGAGCTGATCAATCCCGGGGACAGGGTTTTTCTGAGCAGCGGCGTCGCCATACCCGCAAAAGTTGTAGCATCTCTCTTAAGTTCTCCCCGGCTCGCGAATTATGATCTTGATATAATTCAGCTCTTCACTATCGGTGATTTCTTTTCTAATGATACATGTGAATATCTCAGTTACCGGTTGAAAAATTTCCGGGCGGGAGAAAGCGCAAGCAATGATGTGTGCCAGGGGCGCGTGGATTTTATTCCTGCAAATCTGGTTGAAATACCGTATATTTTTTCAACAGGCGCGGTTGAGGTCGATGTTGCGGTGATTACCACGTCACCCCCTGACAAACGGGGTTATGTCAGCCTCGGGATATCGATAGATGTTGCACGTCTGGCAATGAGAAATGCGAAAACAGTGATTGCGGAGGTAAACAGTAATATGCCTGTTACCTATGGCGATACTTCAGTCCATATCGACCAGATAGACCACATTGTTGAAAGTGACCTTCCTATTCTTGAAAGAGAACGGACTCCATACGGACCAACTCTTGACCGGATGGGGTGGAATATCGCGAACCTTATTGAAGACAATTCCACCGTGGTGCTTCATGTAGGTAGACTTTTCGATGCAGTCGCGCACCACTGCAGAAACAAGAAAAACCTCGGGGTGTATACAAATGTCGTGTCCGACTGGGTTATTGACCTTATCGAGTCCGGTGCCATTTCAAATGAACGGAGTCTCGAAGAAGGTGGAAAGGTTTCCACAAGTTACTGTTACGGCACAAAAAAGCTGTACGAGTATGTTGATCACAATCAGCTTTTCGGTTTTTTTTCTGTGGCGAAACTTGCTGACCCCTACAACATCAGGCGCATACGAAAACTTATCAGTATTATGAATGTTGAGAAAATTGATATTACCGGCGGCAATATTGTGTTTCACTCAGGTGACAACCTGCTTTCCGGTTACGAGAGTAAATTTAATTTTGCGGCGGGTACCGCGCTTTCCGGAAGCGGGAAGGTGATATTCGCACTGCGTTCCGTTGATCAGGACGGGAAGAGCAATATCGTCATCAATCATGACAGGGACAATGACAGGGTCCGTTCCACTCTGGGGGCAATACGGTATGTCGTTACTGAATTCGGCGTGGCCAATCTTTTCGGGAAGTCCCTCCGGGAGAGGGCGTTGTCAATAATCGATATTGCGCATCCTGATCACAGAGAGAAACTCCTTGAAGATGCAAAGACTCACGGGTATCTGTTCCCGGACCAGATATACACTATCAAGAATGCGGTAAATTATCCCGATGAGCTGGAAACCCGGAAAACATTTAAGGGAGGGCTGGAAGTAAAAATCCGTCCCATCAAGCCCACCGATGAAGATATGATGCGGCGCCTGTTCTATAAGTTTTCTGATGAGGCGAAATATCTCCGGTATTTTACCACTGTAAGGACAATGCCCCACAAGAATATGCAGAAATATGTAAATATCGACTACACTAAAATTCTTGCCATTGTGGCCGTGCTGCAGAGCGGGCATAATGAACGGATTATTGCCGAGGCGAGGTATGCCGCGTATCCCGACGGGAAAAGATACGATATGGCGTTTCTCGTTGACGAAGATTTTCAGGGACGCGGTGTTGCAACATTTATGCTGAATTATCTTATAAAAATTGCAAAAGAGCGGGGAGTAGAAATGCTCACAGCAGATGTACTGCCGCAGAATGAAAAAATGCTCAAGGTCTTTGACAAGGCATTCATAAAACCGGTGAAACGGGTTGAGTCGGGTGATTATGAGATTATTTTCAACCTTCAGGAAGAAGCCGGTCCGGAGAAATGAAGCACACTGATTTTGCAGTTCCCGGGAGCTGTCCCGGGAACTTTCCGCTGAAAAAATTTAATGATTCAACCATCCTTCCTCATTCAAAATTATAAAAGCCGTAATTCTAATTATATTTCACATTTTTTATTGACATTTTAAGGTTGTGGTATATATTGATATGTATCAAGTTGATATATGGAGTGTGTATGCAGGATAAAATTTTGCTCGGGTTTCTTATGGATGGCAGTAAGACAGGATATGAAATCAAAAAGACCATGGAACAGAGCACTGAATTTTTTTTTACCACAAGCCTTGGCAGTATATATCCGGCTTTTAAAAAACTTGAGCGGGAAGGGCTTGTAGAGATGGCGGAGAGTATTGAAGCGGGAAGACTGAAAAAGAAGTACTCAATAACACCTGAGGGAAAGAAAGTCTTTCTGAATTGGATTTCATTAAAGACGGGTATTGCAAAAATCCGGGACGAGGCAATACTGAAGGTGTTTTTTTTCAATTATCTTTCACCGGATGAAAGGAAGAACCGGATTGAAGAATATATTAAAGAGCTTGAGGGGCACATCGGAGAGCTGCTGGCGCTGAAGAGCCGTCTTGAAAAAAAGAATATTGATGCGTTTCAGATGACAACCCTCGATATGGGAATAGAGTATTTCATGTTTATGAACAACTGGTATTCAGGATTTCTTGATACGCTGAAAAAGTAACACAGAGCAGCAGCAATAATATCGAACCATACAACAGGAGGATTATAATGAAAATAGCAGTGTTAAATGGAAGCCCGAAAGGTGAATTAAGCGTCACCATGCAGTATGTAAAATTTATACAGAAAAAGTATCCGAAGCATTCGATGACGTTTTACAATATTTCCAGGGACATTAAAAAGATCGAGCGGGACAGGAGCGCCTTTGACGCGGTAATAAAGGGTGTTGAAAAAGCAGACCTCGTTATATGGGCGGTTCCCCTGTATGTGTGTCTTGTCCCGTCACAGTATAAACGTTTTATTGAAATGATCCGGGAATTGAACGCGGACCATGTGTTCCGTGACAAATACACGGCGGTTATTACCACATCCATACACTTCTATGATCATACCGCCCATAATTATATGAGGGCCGTCACCGAGGACCTTGGCATGAAATTTGCCGGCGCCTTTTCTCCTGACATGTTTGACCTTATGAAAGACGGGGAACGGGAAAAGCTTTTAATATTTGCGGAGTCTGTTTTTACAACAGTAACGAAAAAGTCTGCAGTGACAAGATCGTTTCACCCGCTGAAACCGGTGAAGTTGAAATATACACGCAATGAAACAGCGAAAAAGATTAATCAGGGCGATAAAAAAATACTGGTGGTAACGGATGCAGGAAAGAACCAGAAAAACCTTGCGGCCATGATAGAAAAATTCAGGAACTCCTTTGTGCATGAGGTGGAGCTGATAAATCTCCACGATATCGATATCAGGGGCGGGTGCCTTGGATGCTGCCAGTGCGGATTTGATTATCGCTGTGTGTATACCGGAGCTGATGGCTATATTGATTTTTATAATAATTACATGAAGACTGCCGACATTCTTGTGTTTGCTGGCTTTATTCAGGACCGGTATCTGTCATCGAAATGGAAGCAGGTGTTTGACAGGGCCTTCTTTAATACGCACACCCCCACACTTCGGGGAAAGCAGATAGGATATCTTATTTCAGGACCTCTGGGGCAAATTCCCAATCTCCGTGAGATCCTTACCGCCTATACGGAATGGCAGAAGGCAAATGTTGTTGATTTTATTACGGATGAATATAATTCATCGGCTGAACTTGATGCAATTATCGAAGGGTTCGCCGAAAAAACAATCGCATATGCGGAAAAAGAATTTATTACACCGGAATCATTTCTCGGAGTTGGTGGAATGAAAGTGTTCCGTGATGATATCTGGGGGAGGCTCCGGTTCGTGTTTCAGGCTGACCACAAGTTTTATGAAAAGCACGGATACTATGATTTCCCTCAAAAAGACAAAAAAGCAAAAGATATGAATAAAAGCATGATTACCGCGACAAAAAACCCTGAAACCAGGGAGCAGATCAGAAAAATGATAAAAACGGAGATGGTAAAGGGCCATCAGTATATTGTAGAAACAAAGTAACACTGACACAGCGGGCTTGTTGTTATAGCCTGGTCATATATGCCGTTATATTACAGTTCTGGAGTACACCATGGCGGATATTTTTGAATGGAGCAACGTCTCAGAAGAGGACAGAAAGGTTATACTGGAGTATGCCTCCGTATATCCCGGAGAAGTTAAAAATGATATACGTTCCAGTGATCCCAACATTTACAGCGGCGGAACTCCGCAGCAGCTTGCAGAAAGCTGGGTCATTGTATGCGGTCTCGCCCATGTAAAACAGTATCTTGAGAAAGGGCGCCCCTGAAGGGGGTGCCTTTTCTGAATAAAGACCCTTGACAGGAAATTGCTGCATCCAATAGATTATTCGGGATCTCTTCCGGATGAGGTTTATGTACTCAAATTTCTGTTTTGAATGGTCTTTATTATGCAGCTTCCTACACTTGTGACTTTTTTCATTTATTTTATTATCCTTACCGGAATAGGAATTTATTTCTACCGGAAAACCTCGAATATTGAGGATTATCTGCTGGGGGGCAGAGGACTCGGGAAATGGGTTACCGCTTTTTCAGCTCAGGCAAGTGACATGAGCGGATGGCTCCTCATGGGACTTCCCGGTGCTGTGTATCTGAAGGGTTTTCCTGCAGTCTGGATTGCGGTGGGGTTGTGTATCGGTACAGTATTAAACTGGAAACTTGTTGCAGTACGTCTGCGGGTTTATACACAAAAGAATGACTCCCTTACACTTTCAACGTTTTTTGAAAACAGGTTCCGTGATCCCACAGGGCTCCTTCGCACACTGTCTGCGATAATTACCCTGATATTCTTCACAATTTACGCGTCCTCCGGACTTGTGGCCTCAGGAAAACTGTTCGAGTCAGTTTTTGGACTGGATTACAGGATGGCTGTGTGTATTGGGACTTTTGTCATTGTAACATATACCTTTCTGGGCGGGTTTCTGGCTGTATCATGGTCCGACCTGCTTCAGGGGGCTCTCATGGTAGTGGCAATTGTTATCGTTCCTGCGGCTGCATATCATTCCGCAGGGGGACTGCAGGGTATTTCAGATGCGATGGCTGCTGAAAATATTACCGCTGGATTTTTTCACGGAGGTCCGCTGTCAGCCCTGACAATTATATCTACCATGGCCTGGGGCCTGGGATATTTCGGACAGCCTCATATCCTCGCCCGATTTATGGGAATTAAATCGGAAAAGAATCTTCCCCAGGCGATGCGCATTGCGATTGTGTGGGTTATTGTTTCCCTGGCCGGCGCTGTGTGTGTAGGTTTCATCAGCATTCCGCTTTTCCAGGGGCTTCGTGGAGGAGATGAAGAAAAGGTCTTTATCTTCATGATTAATATGATCTTTAATCCATGGGTCGGAGGTATCTTCCTTGCGGCAATTTTGTCTGCAATTATGTCGACAATTGATTCACAGCTCCTTGTATCATCATCAACACTGACAGAGGATTTTTATCTAAAAGTGCTTAAAAAAGGCGCATCCCAGAGAGAATTGGTTTTTGTGGGCCGGTTATCTGTTATTATTATATCTTTCATTGCGCTTATTCTTGCTTTGAATCCCGATAACACTGTGCTGGGTCTGGTGGCGTATGCCTGGGGCGGGTTCGGTGCTGCGTTTGGCCCCCTGGTCCTTTTTTCGCTCTTCTCAAGAAAAACAACATGGCAGGCAGCCCTTACGGGAATGGTGACTGGTACGCTCGTTCTTATAGTATGGAAATATCTTGGATTTGGTGCATATATGTATGAAATAGTACCGGGCTTCTTTTCAAATGTATGTGCTGTTATTATTGTAAATAGCATTATTTCACAGGATAATCAGCAAATCGAGGAAGAGTATAGTGCGGTTATGGCGGAAATATATGATGATGCGGATATGAATTGAATAAAAATTACAGAAGACGTTGTTTTTATATTGAAAAAATATTACGTTGTTCTATAATTGTAGCATAAATGATGTTTATAGTTTCGTACTGTGAGGGGAAGAAGTTCCTGAACTAACTAACATATGCCAAAACGTTTGTTTTGGCATTTTGTTTTATTATTTAATTCCTGCTGAAATATTTTATCAGCCTTACGCCGTTCCCTTTCTCGTTGTATATCACTTCATCAAAAATATTTCTTGTCATTATAACACCTCTCCCGTGAGAGAGCAATTCATTGTTTTCAGCGTGTGCATTCAGTAATCGATGGTGATCAAATCCTTCTCCTTCATCCTGAACATGGTAGGTCACTTTTTCCGGGTCTATTGAGTATTCAATATGTATTCGCTTTGAGCTGTATTCCGGATCACGCTGACGTAACGACACAAACTGAAAATACCTGTTTTCGTTAATTGCTTCAGATTTTTCCATGAATGATATATTCAGATTTCCATGCTCAATAGCATTAATAATAATCTCCCTGAGTCCAAGCCTCATGAGGTTAACATCCCTTGGTTCCATATATTTTCTCAGGTTACTGGTGAGCCGATGAGTAATGTCTTCCGCGATGAGAAGGAAGTTACCAATGGAAAAAGTCTGATTTTCAGACACGAAATATTTCAGCAGTTCATCCTCCGCGACACTCGATGCTTTCCCCAGGATCTCGTTTTTCCCTTCGATATTAATATATTCAAAACGTATTTGCATTTCTTTCGGCTCAATGGTCATAGGTGATTTGAGCTGTGTCCGGAAATCGACAGGTTTTCTGGTCTGAATGAGCTGTTCGAGTTTTTCCTGAACAATATGTTTTGTTACCGAGGACGCGGTAGATTCATCAAAAAGAAGGTCAAGAAAACTGCCGGATATCGCATTTTCAGGTTTTATCTTTAAATGAGTAAGCAGGGCACGGTTCGCATTAATAAAACGCCAGTTTTCATCGAGTGTAAAAATAATATCATTTGACCCTTCTACAAGAAGACGATATTTCTCCTCTGAAAGACTGATCCGGCGGTTTGCCTCCTCAATTTCATCTTTTGCTTTCTGCAGTGTATCCATATCACGCTTTTGTGTCGTGATAAGCATTTCCTGGGCATCTTCCTTTTCCTTCTTCATTATGTTAATGCGGTCCGCAAGGGCAAGGGACAACAGTACCATTTCAAATCCTGAACCAATTTGCAGCCCATGTTCGGTAATGAGGTTATGTGAAATCAATCCCAGCACACGGAGTGTTGATAGAACAACCCCGAAAAAGAACATTGACCATGCAATCAGATAAAACCGTGCGGAACGGTGCCCCTTTATAAGACAGTATATTGCAGTGGGAATGGCAAGCGCGATACATGCAAGGGGCAGCAGCTGTCCAAACACAATGGTAATCGAGTAATCAACAACAAGAGACGCCGCAGACAGGATTGCCGCGCAAACCATCAGTATCTTGAAAAGGACATCTACTTTCGGCGCTACTTCCCGGGTCTGAAGAAACTTAATGGAGAAGAGAACCGCGAAAAAGATGCTGAGGCCGATAAAAAACGGGTTGGCGTGAATTGCCCACCATGGAGAGTCCGGCCACAGGTGCTGGTAGGCAAGGCCGTTCATGGCAAGCTGGAAAAAACCGAAGGCGCTTATATAGAGAACATAGAAAAGATAACTAAAATCACGCACTGAAAAAAATATGAAAAGATTATAAAAAATCATTACCAGAACAATACCGTAGTAAATCCCGAAGAGTAATTGTCCCTGCTGAACGGTTATCTTGAATAAATCCCTGTCCCAGAGCGAAATGGGGAAAATCATGCCGTCATCGGTTTTAATACGAAGATATACCTCTGTAGTTTTCCCCACAGGGAATGGTATGTCGAAAATAAAATTCCGGTGATTAATTTTCCTTTTTGAAAAAGGGACCATCCTCCCGGTAGTTTCAGTATATGAAAGACGGGGGATACCTTCATTTCCGGGTTCTGCGACATATAATTGAATACTGTCGAGCAGCGGAAATCCTGTTTCAAGGAGCCAGCGGTTATCTGATGACGACGCATTGTGCACCAGGAGCCTTACCCAGTATGTTGAACGGGTAAAACCGAAGTTGGGTATTTCGCTTTTACTTTTCCGGAACTGCGTTCTGTATTTATCTGTGAGGATGTCCTGAAGGGTAAGGGTGCCTCCCGGGTCTTCCAGAGTCTCAATATATTGTCCCAGTGAGTACTCGGTGAGGTCATTCGTAATATCAACCGGCGCTGCAGCGTGTAGCACGGCTGTACAGAGAAGAAAGGAGATTAACTGGAAAAGTACTGTCAGCCTGACTATCATAACTCATGTACTCTGTTTGAAAAAAATATTAAAAAGCATGACATATTATTGTGTATGATATGTATCTAACGGATTTTAATTTAATTCAAGCAAAAAAACTTCTTCCAGCCATTGTGCGGCGGCTTCTGTTACGCCATTGTTATTATTTGATGATACTGTGAAAAAACAGTTTTTCAGATCGGTGGGAGCGTTATACACTGTGTAGCCTTTACGTGCCCAGTGAAGCATTTCAAGATCATTATAGTCATTACCGATTGCTGCCGTGTGTGTATGGGGAACCCTCAGTTCCCCGGCAAGCCAGTCTGCGGCATGCCCTTTGGATACGTCACCGGGGAAAACCTCAATCCATGTTGATGATCCGTCAAGGGGGGATGTTGTCCTGATAACAGTCAATTGCGGGAGTGATGCTTTAATGAATTCATATACCCCGGTGCCGTTATTTCCCGGCAGAATTGCCAGAAGCTGTGATGCTTCAGTATATTCCGGAACAGGGCTTTCCAGTGGGGTGCTGTAATCTTTATAAAGGGATATTCTGTTGTTGTAATCAGGGTTGTTGCTCCGTTCAGGCCAATACGTAAAACGGTGGTTGTCTGGTACCGGCGAGTGTATCATGAAATCGAGATTCTGTTCCATGAATAGTGAAGAGGTTTTTTTCACGTCATCCGGCTCCATTTGAAAGGACTTCATAACAGAATAATCTGAATAATCCATAATGCCGGTCCCCGTGGAAAAAATCAGGTAATCGATGGGGAGTTTTTCAGTCACGGTCCTGAAATAGGAATGAAGGGAGCGGCCTGTTGCGATGACCCGGGCAATACCGTACGTACCAAGCTTTTCCAATGTCGCTATATCGGTCTCTGAAACAGTTCCGTCTGAACGGAACAGTGTACCGTCAAAGTCGGTGAAAAAGATGCCCCTGTATTGTCTATTTGATGATACCATTATGTTCCTGTGCAATTGTCCGCGGAAAGACCGGGTACTCTCATTAAGACAAGTATATACCGGAATTCGTGACAAAAATATTTAAAACACAGAAACACACGGCTTTCCCGTGCTGTAAAGCAAAATTATTATAGAAATTTGTTCGAAGTAATTGCGCAGCGCTAGTTTGATGTGGCAAGATAGTGTGCCTGTTCGGCATAACTATTCATAAGCTCTTCGTGCAGCTCTGTAAATTTTTCTTCGGAATCCACTCCGAAAAGCCCGAGAACCTCATCCTCCACATAGCCGTAATCATATTTCTTCTGCTCAATATTGCAGAATTCATTGGCAAGATATACAATATATACAACGGGGTGATATTTCTTGTCTGCGTTTAGAGGAGAATGATGATTTGCAATTGTCTGTACAAGGTACTCCGGGAGGTTCCATTTGCCTGCGATCAATTCACCGATTGTTGAATGACTGATGCCGATAGAAAGCTCCTCAATGATGGTGGAGGTCCTGATTTCCCTGTTCATTGTTATATCTGATATCCAGTTCGATAGACTTGAACTGGTGGAAAGAAGTACAATCTTTCCAAGATCATGAAGAAGACCGGAGAGGTACACATGTTCCACAATTTTATTGTATCCGAACTTCACGGCGATGTACCGTGCATAATATGCAACTCTGTTGCAATGGTTCCATATCTGCTTATAAATGGAATACTTTCTGTCCATTATTGTCCGTGCGCTCGACGCAATCAAAATTGCCTTGAGGTTCTTGAAACCGATTATTTTTATAGCGTCTTCAATGCTTTCAATCCTTTTTCGTGTTATAAACCCTGCTGAATTCGAAAGCTTCAGGATCGAGGCTGTAAGGGCCGGGTCAAGGATTATCCGGTCGGCGACGGCCTTGATTGTTACATCAGGGTCATTGCAGAGTCGCTGCAGTTCATGAATCTGTTCGGGAAAGGAAGGCAGTTCCTTTACTTCATCAATTATCTGTGACTGAATTTCATTGACAATGCTTGCTGGTTTCAGCTGGTATGGTACGAGAAGTGAGGATTGTGTCATTTTACCGTCAGTTTTAATTTCGAGGGAATTTTCTCCAATGCCGGAGTTCCGTAAAAACAGTATGGTAAGGAGGAGGCCGAGACCTTCGCCTTCGGAATCATCGGTAACATCACCGTACACTTCTGAAAAATCATTATATGATTTTGCTTTTGCGATACGTTCATGGATACGGTGTAATTCATCATCTAAAATAGGGGTGTTGTTACGTACGTAGATTTTCAACCCGGAACCGGTTTTCTTGAGGTACAACCCGACACGATACCGGCTTTTTTTCAGTTCCTGTTCGACAAGGTCCTGATTTTTTACGATGAAGTTTTTGAAATTCTGCATTCCTTCCAGGTACTCATCGGGGTTGCGTATATCAAGGTTCTGGTTTTCAAAATAAAAACGTTTGGAGTTCGCCTTAACCGCGTTGACAATGATTTCCCGTAATATGGTAAAAAGAGTGTCCTGCAGAAAGATGATGTTGTTTTTTGATAGGACTTTCCTGATTAATGAACCAATGAATTGAATGTTGCTTTTATTATGATAGTGAAAGGTGAGCCCTATGGTTTGTCCTGTCTCAACCTGCTGGGCGAGTTGGGAGGTTTTTGCAGCTATCATCGAATCCTCATCCACATAGCAATTTATCATTCCAGTAAAAACACTGCTCTGACATGTAACCTTCCCCTCAATGTAAACCAAAAAGAATTATTGTATTTATATATGTGAAGTATACTAAAGAACATACCATTTTGTCAACATATTTCAATACTGCAATACATATTCATAGTATGTTTTGTTATTCCTGTATGAATCAAACGGGGGTAACACTACAGATAATTAACGGTTTGTGTCAAGAGAATTTATTCATATCGGGGAAATATATATCCTGATATTCGGAATGATAATGTGTTGACATGATTAATTTCAATAAATACAATAAAAATTCGAAATATGTCAACATGTTTAATACTGTGCTTTTCCTGACAGCAATTTTAGAATATGAGTACTAATGGATATACTAGAATAGTACACTTTATATAAAAACCGGATTAATAAATTTTATTTGTAGAATGTGGAAAAAAAGTAGCTTTATTTATAAAAATACATCAGATTGATAATTTTTTTATGTATATGCTGAAACGTTTTTGCTGTAAGGTTTTGTGTTTCATTCACGGAGCAGACTCCATTGAAGTACATCTTGTCTAATAAACGGTAGGGTATTATAATATGCTTATGGATTCACCGACAAAATTCAGTATTAAAAATCTTGGAGAAAGAAAATATATCTCCCCCCTTGTGCAGAAATATACAGATACCGAATTTTCGTTTATATGCGATAAACAGAGAATGCTGTATGATGTCTATATCAATAAAAAGAAAACAGTGGAAGACTATTTGTCTGAAACACTGGAAATTGCAGGTCCCAGGGAGAAACTGTTTTTTGACCCCCTGAAAGTACGGTGCGCCATTGTGACCTGCGGGGGATTATGCCCCGGGCTTAATGATGTAATCCGTTCTATTGTTATGGAGTCGCATTATCGCTATGGAATAAATTCAATTATCGGAATCCGTTACGGATATAACGGGCTTAACCCGGCCCTTGGCTATGATCCGGAAATCCTTACTCCTGAAGATGTAGAGAACATCCATATGGCAGGAGGTACTATACTCGGTTCCTCGAGGGGAGGAACGGATGACATGGAATATCTCTTTGATACGCTCCTTAAATGGAAGATAAATATCCTCTACACCATAGG
>ERZ795048.2021-NODE-2021-length-17023-cov-6.234382_pt1 | contig 17023 bp, 11 predicted proteins | sample MGYA00375132_ERZ795048 | MGnify/ENA primary metagenome ERZ795048 (study PRJEB30177, sample SAMN05720225) | activated sludge metagenome | isolation source: Anaerobic digester | place: Hong Kong | collected 2014-12-17 ...
AGGCGCCGCCGGCATCTATATCCACGTCGGCCGCAACGGCTGGCAGGATGTCGTTGATCCCGACCCCCTCATGACCCAGGTCGAATCCTACTGGGAATACACCTATATCATGCCGACCAACACCACCATCATCGACGCGGTATTCACCGATGGCGCGGGCGTGTGGGACAACAACGGCGGCGCCGACTGGCATGTCGCCGTCACCAACTGCGGCGAGGCCCCCGAGCCGCTTCCCGCGGTCTCCATCAGCCCCACCAACGCCGGCGCCTGCGACCCGATCACGATCACCTACAATCCCGCAGGCCGCGTCCTGCTGGGCGTCAACCCCGTCAAGATCCACATCGGCCACAACGGCTGGCAGGATGTCATCCTGCCCAATCCGAACATGACCGCCAGCGGATCCTATTGGACCTATGTTTATTCCCCGCCGCCGGGCGCCACCAACATCGATGTCGTCTTCAACGACGGCGCCAGCACCTGGGACAACAACGACGGCGCCGACTGGCACTTCGACATCGCCGACTGCCCCGACATCCCCACCGGCCTGGCCATCACCAATCCGCCGAACGATATCGTCGTGTCCAACTCCGTCACCACCTACGACCTGCAAGGCATCGCCGACGGCATGGAAGGCGACCTGGCCTGGACCAACAGCCTGACCGGCGCATCCGGCACCCTGCCCGCCGCCGCCGCCTGGTCTCTCCCCGGACTCGCCCTCGGCGTCGGGGGCAACGAATTCATCATCACCGGCTCCAATACCACCGCCGCCGGCACCGCCACCAACGCAGTCGACAACGCCTCCGACGCCGCCTACTCCGACGGCTGGAACACGGGCAATAACGGCGGCACCGGCTTCGGCGGCTGGACCCTCAACGCCGTCGAAGGCTCCAGCGGCCATTTCACCGACGCCAGGGGCTGGGGCATGTGGACTCAGGAAGGCGATTACCTATCCGAATCCATCCGCCCGTTCTCGTCCCCTCTCACCACCGGGCAGACCTTCCATGTCCGCATGCAGAACGGTTGGGTGGAAAGCGGCGGTTCCATCGGCGTCGCTCTGCAAACCGCCGAAGGCGTCACCGTCTGGGAATGCTACTTCAACGGCGGCGACACCAACTACAATGTCTCCACCGGCGTGACCGATATCGCCTGGACTGATGCCGGTCTCGACATTACCTACGAAATCACCGGCCCTTCCGATTGCGAGGTCTCTATCCAGCCGCTCGGCGGCGGCGACCTGCGCCAGTACACCGGCACGGTCGGCGGCCAGATCGCCCGCTTCCGTGCCTGGTCCTACAGCAACGGCACCGACGACGGCCAGAACACGAACCGCAACTTCTACATCAACAACCTCAAGATCACCTCGCCCACCGGCGACGGCGTCGCCACCAATGCCGACTTCGTGGTGATCACCCGCCAGTCCGGCGGCGGTCCCGTCCCGCCCGAAATGGCCTTCAATCCGGACTTCACCGGACAAGGCCTGGGCTTCCGCGTCATGGAAACCGTGGCCGGGGCGGAATACGCCGTCTGGGCCAGCCCCGTCCTTTTCCCCACCCAGAACTGGCAGAAGATCGCCGGCACGGAAACCAACGCCAGCGGCGGACCGGTGGATATGTCCATCACCAACGACCTTCTGCCCACGAACTTCTACCGCATCGGCTATACGCCGTAGCCGCTCGTTACCCGCCGGACCGACTTGTCATGCCCCCGAAACAAAACGCTGCACCCAGCCCCCAAGGATAATCCTGCCATGATGCTCCGAGCCTCCCTCCGTCTCGCCTCCGCCCTGTCCCTGTTGCTCGCCCTTTCTGCCGCGGCGGTTCCGATTCATGTCACTCACCTGTGGCACATGCACCAGCCCATCTACTACCCGTACGAGAACGCGGTGACGGCCGACAGCAACGGGCGCATGCCCTACAGCATTCTGGGCAGCGTCTTCGACGGCGACCGCCGCAGCGCCTACCAGGACTGGCCGCCCGCCGCCGTCGGCTACGCCGATGACCGGGAAATGGCTCACGCCGGCTCCCAGGTCAGCTATTCCGGATCCCTCGCCGAAAATGCCAACGCCATCGGGCTTAATGCCGGCAACTACGCCAATGCCCGCAACAACAAGCGGACCTCGCTGAACAACCCCCGCCTGGATATGGTCGGCATCGCCTATCACCACAGCCTCATGCCGCTGACCTGCCCGGAATCCATGGCCATGCAAATCCGCCTCCACAAGGAACAGTACAAGGACCAGTGGGGCACCACCGACTATTCCAAGGGTTTCTGGCCCCCGGAGTGCGCCTTCGACCAGACCATGATCCCTGCGCTGGTGGACGAAGGACTCGAATGGGTCATCGTCGACAACGGTCACCTGTTCCGCACCGTGACGGATTTCCCCTGGAGTTCCGCCAGTTCCTGCAAGCCCAACGCCGCCGACATGGTCAACGGCAGCTCCGAATCGCTCAACAGCCAGTGGGTCCAGCTCCCTAATGTATGGGCCCCTACCAAGGTCCTCGCCCCCTGGTCGTACCAGCCTCACTATGTCCAGCACGTCAATCCGGAAACCGGGGAGATCAAGAAGATCATCGCCGTGCCCGCCGGCCGGTACGAAGGCAACGAAAACGGCCGCGGCGGCTACGGGGCCTTCAAGCCCGAGAACGTCTGGGGCGGCAGCATTTCCGCCAACACCGATTCCAACAAACCCATGTTGCTCCTGCTGCACAGCGACGGCGACAACTACGGCATGAAGAACGCCGACGCCTGGAACGGCCAGCAGAACCTGTTCCTGGACATGGTGCAGGCCAACGGCGACTTCGAATACACCTCCGTCCAGGATTACCTGAGCCTTTACCCGCCTTCAGAGTCGGATGTCATCCACGTCGAACCCGGCTCCTGGATCGGCATCGATGGCGGCACCCCGTACTACGAAAAATGGCTCTCTTCCACCTATGAGAACGGCACCAACCCCGACCGCTGGTCCTGGTCCGTCCTCGTCGCCGCCCAGAACCGCGTGATCCTGGCCGACACCCTCGAAAACACCTATTCCATGAACGACGTCGAATGGGGCATCGGCAGCGATACCGCCAAGGCCTGGCATTTCTACCTCAACGCCGAGACCTCCTGCTACTGGTACTGGGACCACAGCGGCGAGCCCTGGGACGGCTATGTCACCCGCGCCAGCAACCTCGCCATCGCCGAGGCCATGAAAGTCATCAACCGCCACCCCGGCGGCGATACCAAGGGCCCCAGCATCTTCCCGCCCCAGCGAAATTACTACAACCCCGGCTCCTACATGTGGGAGGAAAACGATCCCGACCCCTCCGACTTCACCGTCTGGAGCTATGTGGACGACGTCAGCGGACTCGAGAGCGTGACCCTGAAGTGGCGCACCGACAAGGACGGCTACAACCCCCTTTCCTCCACCCAGAACGAGACCTACGCCGGCGGCGACGAGGTCAATGCCTGGAACTCCGTCCCCATGACCGGGTCCTGGGACCCCGCCCAGAAGGTCTCCGTCTGCCCCGACCCCGTCGCCCGCGCCCAGATGTTCTCCGCCGACATCACCGGCCAGAACAACGTCCTGATTGATTACTATATCGAAGCCGTGGACTCCAACAACAACACCTCCAAGAGCGAAATCATCCATGTCGTCGTCGGCGATGTCGGCCCCGCCCCGGAACCCGGACTGACCATCTCTTCAGTCACAAGCTGGCCGGGCCCCCGTCATGCCGACAACCCCGCCCTCAATCCCGGCGAAGACCTGTGGATCGATGCCCTGACCGCCAACGGCACGCCCACCCAAATCCTTGTGCATGCCTCCGTGGACGGCGGGGCCTGGGCCCAGAGCGCCATGGAGGCCAACGGCGACAACGCCTGGCACGTCAGCCTCGGCTCGTTCTCCGAGGACGAATGCATCGAGTTCTACGTCACCGCCAGCGACGCCGAAACCGCTGTCACCAACAACAACGGCGGTGCCAACTACACCATCTGCTGCGTCTCCTCCAATGCCCCGGTCTTCGTCAACGGCGTCGCCCTCGTCCCCGCCCTGCCCGCAGCCGGCGAAAGCGTCGAAATCCTCTACGACCCCGGCAACCGCATCCTCTCCGGCGTGGGTTCCGTCAATGTCCACCATGGCTACAACGGAAGCAACTGGACCGAAGCCCCCGGCGTCGCCATGTCTCAAACCGGCTCATGGTGGAAACTGACCTTCACCATCCCCTCCGCCGCCACCAATATCTCCATGTGCTTCAACGACGGCACCACTTGGGACAACAACGGCGGCCAGGACTGGACCTTCTCCGTCATTCCCGCCGCACCCGAACCGCCCGTCCCCGACGGTCTTGCCATCACCAACCCCGCCGCCGCCACCGTCACCGTGGCCAATGCCGTCACCGAATACAACCTCCAGGGCACCGCCGGCACCAACCTGACCGGCACCCTCTCCTGGAGCAATACCCTCGGCGGTACCTCCGGCACGTTCGCCCATGCCCCCCGCTGGGTCCTGCCCGCCAGCCTCTCCGTCGGCGACAACGTCATTTCCCTCTCCGGACAGATCGCCGGCACGGGGTCCTCCATCGTCACCACCGTCGCCGTGGATTCCGCCAGCGCCTACGCCGATTGGACCGACGGAAGCAACGAAGGTGCCGGCTTTGCCACCTGGACGCTTTACAGCAGCGGCAGCGCCGGGCATTTCCTCGATACCGCCGGTTGGGGCATGTGGTCGCACGACGGCGACAACCTCGCCGAATCCATCCGCCCGTTCGCCGCGCCCCTGGCGGTCGGCGACACGGTCCATGTCTCCATGAAAAACGGCTGGGTATGGGAGGAAGGCGGAGGAATCGGCATCGCCCTGCGCAACGATGCGGGCGCCACCCTCTGGCAGCTCTATTTCAACGGCGGAGACACCTTCTACAACACCCCCCTGGGCCCCTCCGGCATCAGCTGGACCACCAATGCCCTCGCCGTGGACTTCACCCTCACCGCCGCCGATGCCTATGCCGTCGCCGTCACCCCGGACGGCGGAACCCTCTGGCAGGCCAGCGGCACCGTGACCGGCATCGTCTCCCAGTTCCGCGCCTGGTCCTATGACAACGGCGCCGACGACGGCCAGAACCACAACCGGAACTTCTTCGTCGACGACCTGAAAATCACCCGCACCGCCAGCGGCGGCGGCGAAGAGTACAGCACCGCCGTCGTCCACATCATCCGTGAAGCCGGCGGCCAGGAGCCGATGATTCAAAACATCGCGCTGGATAATCTCAGCGGCGATCTGCAAGTAAACCTGGAGAATACGGTGAACGGCGCCACTTACGCCATCTGGGCCTCTCCCACCCTGATTCCCACCCAGAACTGGCAGATCGTGGAAGGCACTGACCTGCCCGGCACCGGCGGTCCCCTGCAGCTCGATTGCCCGCCCCCCGCGGAAAACACCCTCTACTACCGCGTCGGCTACACTCCCTGATCAGACCCCCACGGCCGCGCACCGCTTGTGAACCAGATTCAGACTTACACGGCCTTGTGCCGTGGGTGAAACAGATCTGCGAACAAGCCCGAACGGAAAAACAAAAACCCCCGGCCCGCCGGGCCGAGGGTTTTCCTTTCCGCCGGTTGGCGGAATCAGACGGGCGGCTTGGTCTTCGGCAGGCCGCGACCGCGGTTGCCTTCCTTCCATTTGCCTTCGGCCTTCATCACTTCGATGCGTTCAAAACGCTTCAAAACGTTGCGGCGCGTGGCCACCTTGCTGGCCGACTTCAAACTGCGATGCATGGACATGGGTTTCTCTCCGGTTCAATCGGTTCGGTTCCTGGATGAATGAGACGCGAACTTGTACCATTTTTGCCGGGTTTGTCAACTCTGTTGCCGGCCCTTGTTATCTGTGAAATGGGCCGATGATGGAGTCTTGCAGATGTGAGTGACATCTTTCCGGTCATGTTGAGTGGAGGCGCATAGCGCCGGAATCGAAACATCTCGGCTTGTTTCCTATAGCTGGCCTGCGAGACCAGGCCGAGATCCCTCGACTCCGCTCGGGATGACAGCCATTAAAAATCCGGTTGGATGGACTTCTGCCCCCCTCAGAATCTTTCTCCGGCCCCCCAGCTGTGGCATTCTGACTCATACAGGCCGATGTGATCCTCGATCATGCGGTCCGGAGTAAATTCGCGAGTCAGGCGCTCGCGGCCGCGGCGGCCGGCGGCGCGGACCTTTTCGGGGGCCGCCAGGCAGTCCCGCATGGCCCGGGCCAGCTCCCGCACGCCCCCCCGGGACACCAGCCAGCCGTTGTCCCCGTCGGTCACCAGTTCCGGCAGCCCGCCCGCCCGTGTGGCAATTACCGGCCGCGTCCAGGCCATGGCCTCCAGCACGCCCATCGGCTGGTTTTCCACCTTCGAACACTGCACCAGCACATGCACCCGCCGGAAGAAGTCCCCGCTGGACATCCATCCGCCCCATTCCACCCGGTCGGCAATCCCCAGCCGCCGGGCCTGCCGCTCCAGCCGCCGGCGCAGCGCCCCTTCCCCGGCCACCAGAATCCGCCAGGACTGCGGGCAGGTCTCCCGCTCCCGCGCCAGCCGGGCCGCCGCCCGCAGCAGCAGGGCATGGTTTTTCTCGGAACTCAGCCGCCCCAGCATGCCGAATGTGAAAACCGCGCCCCTATCGTTCCACAGCCGGCGGGCATCCGCCTCCGTGACGATGCCCTCCGCCCGGACCCCGGTGGGAATCCGGGCAACCTGCAGCGGAGTGAACCCCCGTCGCCGCAGGTAGTTCTCGTAGAACCGGCACAGCACGATCACCCGGGAAAATCGCCGCAGCGCCCGGAGGTTCAGAGCCTGGAAAACCCGCTCCTTGAGCCTCCACCGGAACAACCAGCCATGCACGGTGCCGATGACCGAAAAGCCGCCATTCCGCCCGGCCCAGGCCGCATGGCAGTCCGCCTTGTAGCCGGTCGAGTGCAGCACCGCTGCGCCTTCCCGCTGCATGACTTCCCGGATGCGGCGCACCGCCTCCCGGGAAAACCGCCCCGCCACCGGAATCTCCTCTACCGGCACCCTTCGCCGAAAGGCCTCCGCCAGCGGACTGCGCCCCTCGCCCAGCCGCGTCTCCCGCAACAGCAGCACCCGAACCGCCACCCCCGCCGCCGCCAGCCCGCACGCCAGCCGGAGGGTCGCCTGCTCCGCCCCGTAGAGCGTTCGCGTGTCTTGCAGCAGAAGCACCACCTTCATGGCGCCTCACTCTAGCGGATTCCCCGCGGAAATGAAATTGTTTCCACCCGCCCGCCTTTTCCGCTAGGATGCCGCCCGTTGATTGACAAGGACACGACCATGAGACATCTGCTGACGCTGGAAGACTGGACCAAGGAGCAAATCGCCGAAGCCATTGCCGCCGCCCGGGCCATCAAGGCCGATCCCGGAGCCTGCGCCGACATCCTGCGCCGCAAGACCCTGTGCATGATTTTCGAGAAGCCCTCCCTGCGCACACGCCTCTCCTTCGAGGCCGGCATGAACCAGATGGGCGGGCACGCCATCTACTACGACACCTCCACCTCCCCCCTCGGCGCCGGCAAGGAAACCATTGCCGATACCGTCCGCACCATGTGCCGCTACGTGGACATCATCATGGCCCGCCTGTTCAAGCACGAGGACCTCCTCGAAATGGCCCGCCATGCCACCGTCCCGGTCATCAATGCCCTCACCAACTTCTCCCATCCCGGACAGATCCTCGCCGACCTCCAGACCATCGAGGAACACAAAGGGCGCCTGGCCGGCCTCAAGCTCGCCTACTTCGGCGACAGCTTCAACAACGTGACCCACTCCCTGCTGTTCGCCTGCCCAAAGATGGGCATGCACCTCTCCGTCGCCTGCCCCCCCGGCAAAGCCTACGAACCCGATCCCCGGGCCTTTGCCGCCGCCCGGGCCGACGCCGAACGCAACGGCGTGACATTCCAGGTCACCCACGATGCCGCCGCGGCCGCCCGCGACGCCGATGTCGTCTATACCGACTCCTGGATGAGCTACCACATCCCCAAGGACCAGGCCGAGGAACGCGCCGCCCTTTTCGCCCCCTACCGCGTCACCGCCGGCCTCATGCGGCAAGCCAAACCCGACGCCATCTTCCTCAACTGCCTTCCCGCCGTCCGCGGCATGGAGCAGACCGCCGACGTCATCGACGGCCCCCAGTCCGTCGTCTTTGACGAGGCTGAAAACCGCATGCACATGCACAAGGCTTTGCTGTTGATTCTGCTGCGCGAAGCGGGCACGATCCAACCGTAAGGCAGCCCCGTCATGAGCACGATCCGCACCGGCGACATCCTTCTCGAACGCTTCGACGTCATCGCCTGCGCCCACTGCTCCCAGCCCATTGACACGGCCGAGGCCGTTCCCTTCACCCAGATCCTCTGCCCGTCGTGCGGCACCGAAATGCGCGTGCCGGCCCGCTTCGCCAATTTCATCCTCCTCGACCAGCTGGGCAAGGGCGGCATGGGCGCCGTGTACAAGGCCTACGATGAAACCCTCGGCCGCACCGTCGCCATCAAGGTCATGCAGCAATCCATCGGGCAGGACCGCGTCTTCGTCGAACAGTTCCTCCAGGAAGCCCGCGCCCTCGCCGCCATCAACAACCCCCACATTGTCCAGATCTACAGCTACGGCGAGGAAAACGGCCAGCCCTACATCGTCATGGAACTCGTGGACGGCGGCCGCCTCGACCATATCCAGGAAAAACACAAGGCGCTCGAGGAGGTGTTCGTCCTGGAAACCGCCCTCCAGGTCATTCGCGGTCTCCAGGCCGCCAATGCCGCCGGCATGACCCACGGCGACCTCAAGCCCGCCAACATTCTCTACGACCGCGACGGCAACGCCAAGGTCGCCGACTTCGGCCTCGCCCGCTTCAAGGGCGAAAAACCCAAGCCCGGCGAAATCTGGGGCACCCCCTATTATGTCGCCCCCGAGGTCGTCAAGGGTCAGGCCCCTGACGCCGGCTCGGACATCTATTCCCTCGGCGGCACCCTCTACCACGTCCTCACCGGCGAACCGCCCTTCAACTGCGAAACCGTCACCGATACCGTCCTCCTGCGATTCAAGGAGCCCCCCCCCGACCCGCGCGTCTTCAAGAATTCCATCAGCGCCAAAACCTCCGCCATTCTCCTGCGCATGCTGGAGATGGATCCCTTCGCCCGCTATCCGACCTACGAATCCCTGCACAAGGACATGTCCGACGCCCTCGCCCCCCTGCTGGAAGCCAAGTCCGGCAAGAAGCCCCCCAAAAAACAGAGCCCCGCCGTGCCGATCATCTTCGGCCTCGTGGCGCTCGCGCTCGTCACCGGCCTCTCCGTGTTCGGCTGGAGCTTCTACAAGGATTACAAGGCCGAGAAAATCCGGCGCGAGAAGGAAGCCGCCCGGTTCGAAGCCGACAAAGCCGCCGGCCGCATCAAGCAGGTCTTCCGCGACGGCCGCCTCCAATGGGTCCGCGTGATCACCGACGAGGCCCCGGCCGAAGCCGGTGACGCCGCCCCCGCCGCCGTGGTCAACGAGTGGACCCTTCGCGCCGTTCAGGATGTCGAAATCCGCGGCGACAATGCCGTGGCCGACCTGCAGGACCTCACCACCCTCACCCTCTGCGCCGGATCCGAAACCCCGCTGGAGGAATCCACCAAAATCTACCTGCTGTTCTCGCTCCAGGGCGTGGACCGCGACCGCCTGGACTCCGCCCTCCTCCAGCTCACCGCCGGGCGCCGCGGCCGCATCAAGGCCAAAGCCAATCCCTACCAGCTCCATGTCTGGGCCCTCCAGGAACCGCAGGAATGGACGGAGCTCATCCGCTGGAATACCGCCCCCGGCAACGATCCCGCCAGTTCGAGCCAAATGGACAAAACACAAGCCGTCCTGCTGACCAGCTACGACATCCCCGCCAATCCCGAAACCGGCGATCGCCTGCAAATCGCCTCCCGCCCCCTGCTGGAGTTCATCCGCGGCTATAACGGCGACACCCTCACGCTGGTTCTCACCGCCGATTCCCAGACCGATCAGAAAAACGGCTGGCGTTTCACCTCCACCGAGGATGCCGACCGCTTCCCCCCTCCCACGCTGATGCTCAAGGCGAAATAGCCTTGCGCCGGCGTTAGATCTCCTCGACGTTCCGTTCGCAGATCCGCGCCAGCCCGTGCAGCGTCAGATCCGGAATCACCGGCATCTTCAGGCCGGCATGGGCGACCACCGCTTTGGCATACCCTCCCGTTGCGCACAGCACCGGTTCCCGCCGGCCGCAGGTGCGCGCCAGCTGCCGCAGAATCTCCGCCACCATTCCCTGATATCCCCAGCGCGCCCCCGCCCGGATCGCCTCTTCGGTGTTGCGTCCCGTCTTCAGCTTGATCCCCCGCGGCTTCAGCTGCGGCAGCTGCGCCGCCCGGCCCAGCGCCTCGAACCACATCCCGTAGCCCGGCACGATCGCCCCGCCGATGAATCCCCGTCTCGGCAGCACCACGTTGAAGGTCGTCGCCGTGCCGAAGTCGCATACAATGCACGGCGTCCCGCACAGGTCCGCCCCCCCCGCCGCATCCGCAAACCGGTCATGCCCGGTCTGGTCCGGCCGCTTCAAATCCACCCGGATGCCCAACTCCATCCGGTGATCCATCCAGAATACCGGCACCCGCGGAAACGTCGCGCGCACCAGCCGCGTCCAGGTCCGGTTCGCCGCCGGCACCACGGACGCCATGAACACCACGTCGGGCGTCTCCTCGTTCGCCACCGCCTCCAGAATCACCGGCGTCGCCGCCTCGGTCCGGGCCGACCGCCGGACTTTCCCCCGCGTGTACCAGCCCGCCGCTGTGCGGGAATTCCCGATATTCACCACCAGGATCTTCATACTTCCGGCTCCTCTTCCCGGGCGCCCGCGGCTATCCAGCTGTCGCGCAGCGCCGCAAACGGCATCTCCAACACCGCACGCCATGAGGCTACCAGCTGCTCCAGCATCCGGTCAATCGAAACACACGCGCCTTCGATCGCGCACGAGGTCGCCCGTCCGCGAAGCTCCGGGGGGAAATCGTCCGCCCGCTGCGCCGCATTGATCCCGATACCCGCCACGGCGAACTCGATCCGCCCGTTCCCGAGGCGCGGCTCCACCAGCACGCCGGCGATCTTCCGCCCGTTGGCCAGGATGTCGTTCGGCCACTTCACCCGCAGGCGCGGCACGCCCGCCGCCTCCAGCGCGCCATAGGCCGCCATCCCCGCCAGCACCGCCAGATGCGGCGCCTGCTTCGCCGGCCAGCCCGGCCGCAGAATGAACGAGGCATAAAGCCCCATGCCGGCCGGTGACTCCCACGTGCGTTCGCGGCGGCCTCGCCCCTGCGTCTGCCGTCCCGCCAGCACCACCGCCCCGTCCGGCGCCCCCGCCAGCGCCCAGTCCCGGGCCACATCGTTTGTCGAAGCCGTTTCCGCCAGCCACCGGCATGGAACGCCGAAACTCACTCGAAATCCAGTCCCAGGTCCGCCGCGCGCACCGAATGGGTCAGCGCGCCGATGGAAATCGCCGTCACGCCCGCCCGGGCGTATTCGCGCACGTTTTCTTTCGTGATGCCCCCCGATGCTTCGGTCCTGCAGAGGCCGGCGCACAGCGCCACGGCTTCCGCCACCGTCTCCGGCGGCATGTTGTCCAGCAGCACCCAGTCCGGCTTGCCCGGCAGCGCCTCCTTCAGCTGCTCCAGCGTGTCCACTTCGATTTCGATCTTCAACCCCGGCTGTGCCGCGCGCGCCGCCGCCACCGCATCCGCCAGCGAACCCTTGTTCTTCTGCCGCCAGAACGCCAGGTGGTTGTCCTTGATCAGGATTGCGTCGTGGAGACCCGCCCGGTGGTTGGTGCCGCCGCCGCATGCCACCGCATGCTTATCGAGCTTCCGCAGCCCCGGAACCGTCTTGCGCGTGTCGAGAATCTGCGTGCCGTAGTCGTTCACGATCCGCACCAGGCAGTCCGTCGCCGTGGCAATCCCCGACATCCGCTGCAGCAGATTCAGCGCCGTGCGCTCCGCGGACAGGATCGCCCGCGCGGGACCTTCCACCCGCAGCACCGCCTCGCCGGCCCGGATTTCGCTGCCGTCGGCCGCCAGACTCTCCGCCGTCAGGCGATCGTCCGCCATGCGGAACACCTGCGCCGCCACGTGTACCCCCGCCAGCACCAGCTCCTGACGGGCCACCACCCGCGCCGCGGCCGTCGCCTCCGCATCCACCAGCGCCAGCGTCGTCGCATCCCCCGGCCCGATGTCTTCCCGCAGCTCGCGCTCGATCAACTCCCGCACTTCGGGCTGCTTTTCCAAGGCCAACACGTCTTCGCTCATTCTCGTCTTCCTCCCTGGGTCAGCCCTTAAATGTTAAATCACGAAATTTAACTTTTAAGGGCCGACCCCGCTTTTAGCGCTTCTTCCGCCGGGGCAGGCGGGGCTTTTTCTTCATCTTGTACATCGTCGGCTTGCGCGGTTTTTCCTGCACCGTGCCCCTGAACGGATTGGCCTCGCGCTTCAGTTCATAGATCTGGTCGCGCAACAGCGCCGCTCGCTCGAACTCCATGGCCTCGGCGGCCTCGGCCATCTCGCGTTCCATCTCGGCGATCGCCTGCACCATGTCGTAGTCCTCGCCCGCCTCGCGAACCACGTACTCCTCCGTCTCCCGCGCTTTCTCGGCCTGCGCCAGGCTTTCGCTGATCGCCTTTTTGATTTTGGTCGGCGTGATGCCGTTGGCGAGATTGTAGGCCTCCTGGATCCGCCGGCGTTCGCCCGTCAGGTCGATCATCCGCCGCATGGAATCGGTGACCTGGTCGGCGTAGAGAATCACCCGGCCGTCGAGGTGCCGCGCCGCGCGGCCGGCCGTCTGCACCAGCGAGGTCTCGCTGCGCAGGAACCCCTCCTTGTCCGCGTCCAGCACCGCCACCAGCGCCACCTCCGGCAGGTCCAGGCCCTCTCGCAGCAGATTGATGCCGATCAGGCAGTCGAAATCCGCCTTGCGCAGCCCGCGCAGGATGGCCACGCGATCCAGCGCCGTGATGTCCGAATGCAGGTACTTGCACCGGATCCCGATGTTCTGGAGGTACGCCGACAGGTCCTCCGCCGTCTTTTTCGTCAGGGTGGTCACCAGCACGCGCTCCTGCTTCTCCGCGCACTGACGCACTTCCTCGATCAGGTCGTCCACCTGCCCGTTCAACGGGCGAACCTCCACCACCGGATCCAGGATGCCGGTCGGACGGATCACCTGCCGCACCGGCTCGCCCGCCAGTGCCGTCTCCAGCGGGCCCGGGGTGGCCGACGTGAACAGCAGCTGCCCCGCCACCCCCATGAACTCGTCGTAGCTCATCGGACGGTTGTCCAGCGCCGACGGCAGGCGGAACCCGTGCTCCACCAGCGTGCGCTTGCGCGCCTGGTCGCCGTTGAACATGCCCCGGACCTGCGGGAGCGTCACGTGCGATTCGTCAATCACCGTCAGGAATCCCTCCGGAAAGAAATCCATCAGCGTATAGGGCCGCGAGCCCCGGGGACGCCCCGACAGCGGTCCGGAATAGTTCTCGATTCCGCTGCAATAGCCGACCTCCCGCAGCATTTCCATGTCATACGTTGTGCGCATCCGCAGGCGCTGGGCCTCGAGCAGTTTGTTTTCCCGCTCCAGTTCCGCCACCCGCTCTTCCATTTCCGCCTCGATCCGCGCAATCGCCGGCACCAGCTTCTCGGCCGGCATCACGAAATGCTTCGCCGGCGAAATCGTCGTGTGGTCGAAGGTCTGGAGCGTCCTGCCCGTCAGCGGGTCAATCCGCCGCAGGCTTTCGATCGTGTCGCCGAAGAATTCGATCCTCATCCCGTCCTTGCTGTACGACGGAAACACGTCCAGCGTGTCCCCGCGCGCCCGGAAGGTCCCCGGCAGCGCCGCCAGATCGTTGCGCGTGTACTGCACATCCACCAGCTTGCGCATGATCTCGTCGCGCGGAAACTCGTCGCCGGTCCGCAGCGTCACCAGCATCCCGCGGTAGTCCTCCGGCGACCCCAGGCCGTAGATGCACGACACCGACGCCACGATGATCACGTCCTCCCGGTTGATCAGCGCATCCGTCGCCGCCAGCCGCAGCCGCTCGATCTCCTCGTTGATGCTCGCGTCCTTCTCGATATAGGTGTCCGTCTGCGGAATGTAGGCCTCGGGCTGGTAGTAGTCGTAATAGCTGACGAAATACTCCACCGCATTGTTCGGGAAGAACTCCTTCAGCTCCGCGTAGAGCTGCGCCGCCAGGGTCTTGTTGTGGCTGATCACCAGTGCGGGCCGCCCGAGCTGAGCAATCACATTCGCCATCGTGAACGTCTTGCCCGACCCCGTCACCCCTTCCAGCGTCCGGCACCGCTCCCCCGACCGGAACGCCTCCACCAGCGCGGCAATCGCCTCCGGCTGGTCGCCCGTGGGCTGGTACTCGGATGTCAGCTCATACAAGGCCATAAAACCTTGAAATCCGGCAGTCAAAAACAACTGCGAAAAACGCGAAACTCACGAAAACAGAACCAGAACCCCTTTTCGCGTCTTTCGCGTTTTTCGTAGTTGTCGCCCGGCTTTTCACCCCCACCGTTCCTTCATCACGGTTTCGCCCAGCGGGCGCCGCGAACGCGGGCGCGGATTCGGCTCGACGTCCGGCACCCCCAGCGGGGTCATGCCGACGATTTCGACGCCGTCGGGCAGGCCCAGGATGTCCCGCGCCGCCGCCGGATCGAACGCGCCGATCCAGCACGTGCCCAGGCCCAGTTCGGCCGCCGCCAGCTGCATGTGGTCCATCGCCAGGGCCCCGTCCACCCTCGCGAAGTTCTTCCCGTCGAAGGCGCGCGTCCACGCGTCTTTCGGCAGAATGCACACGGCGATGATCACCGGCGCTTTCCAGAACCACTCGCGCGCATAGGCCGCCCCCAGCGCCCGCCGGGTCACCTCGTCGCGAACCACGATGAACCGCCACGGCTGCTTGTTCACCGCCGACGGCGCCAGCCGCCCGGCCTCCAGCACCTGCTGCAGCTGGTCTTCCGGCACCGGATCGGGCTTGTAAGCCCGCACGCTGCGCCGTTTTTCCGCCAATTCCAGAAAGGGAGTCCTTGCCATGCCGTCACCTCATTGTGGTATCCAACTGCCCGTTGTAGTTGCCCGGATTCGCCGGATCCCGCGAATAGCCGTTCACCGTCACCGTGCACCGCCCGCTGCGGATTTCACCCGCCAGAATCAGATAGGCCTCCGGGAACAGCGCCGTTGCCGGCACCGTTTTGGTGACGGAAAACAGACTGCCGTTCAGCGTCGTGGTGAAAATGTCCGCCCCCCACAGCCCGACCACCTCGACCGTCCCCTCCCGCACGTACACATTCACCAGCCCGCTGTCGCACACCGGCACCGTGTTGGTCTCCGAGGTCGGTTCGAAGCAGACTGTGTAGGTGCCGCCGAAGTTCGCGTTGGTCACCACATCCGCTCCGCCGCCGCCCCCGCCGCCGCCCCCGCTGTCGCTGATGGCCAGCGCGCCGCCCACGGCCACCGCCCCGCCCACGATGACCGCGCCCGGAATCAGGTACTTGCTGCGGTTCGGCCGCGCCGGTGCCGCCGCCGGCGCCGGGGAAACCGGGGCCGAAGCCCGCTGCTGCGCCTGCCGCGCCACGTCGCTGGCCGCCGGAATCGCCTCCGGCGCCACCCCGCGCTCCACCACCCGCACCGTGTGCCAGTCCGTCTCCGCCGTCTCGCCGTCGGCATTCTCCGCCTGAAGGTAATACAGCATCTCCGACCCCGGCCCGATCATGTGCCCCGGAATCGACCCGTACCACGTCCCCGCCCCCGAACTCGTCAGCGCCACCCGGAACGGCGTCATGCCCCGCGACGGCGCGTACAGCAGCGAAACCGATTCGACCCGCGCCGCCGTGTCGCGCACCGTCGCGCGCACGCCCAGCGGCTGGCCTTTCTCCGCCACCTGCACCGGGTCGTGCTGGATCACCGGCATCCCCATCCCCGGCACCGCCAGCAGCGCCGCCGCCAGCCCGATCCCGATTGTTTTCGCTGTCCAATTCATGCCTGTCTCCAATCCTTCCGGATTTTCCACGCTATGGAAACTTATTCCCCGGATTTTCCACGCCATGGAAAACTTTTTTCCACACCGTGGAAAACCGGTTCCCGGCTTCTGCCCTCTGAACGCTCTCCTCCGCCCCCTACCACGAGTAGTTCACGGTGTAGGTCACGACGGCCTCGCCGTCCGCCGGCACCGGCACGCGGAACTCGATGGTATGCGAATCGATCTTCTCGAACGCCTGGCTGCAGACGGGAACGGTCCAGTTGGCCGCGCGGTAGAGCGGCTCCACCACGCGGATTTCCACCGCTTCCTTTTCCTTGCGGTTGCGCAGCTTGATCTCGAACGACTCGCTCATGCGCTTGGCGGTGCTGTCCACCGTGAAGTCCGTGCGCTTGCGCTCGCCGACCAGATCAAACGCACTGCCCATGTCGAGCTTGAGCTTTTCGTTCCGGGGCAGGTGATCAATCTCGTTTTCGCCGGTGAACTCGCGGCGGCCGTCCACATCCGTCCGGTAGAGGCGCATGCGGCCCTTCGGCAGCGGCACGCCCAGCCCGTTGTCCTCGCGGTTCTCGATCTCGATGCGCACCCCCACCTTCTTGTCGGCGGTCGTGCCGTAGTCCGGGTCGGTATTCGCGCCGCGCCCGCGCCAGCCGGCCCCGATCATCGGATTGTAGGTGTAATAGCGCAGCCCCTTCACGCCCGGCGCCCGCAGGAACTCCACCTGCTTGAGCTCGTTGTTCCGCAGCACCACCGGCCTCGGCAGCGTGTAGAGATGGAATTCGTCGAACGCCCGCTCCTCCGGCATGGCCTCCTCCATCGCCGCCATGGCATACATGACCTCGCGGCGGCCGCGCCGCGGCATCGGCTGCACCTTCTGCACATCCCCGGCGATCAGCTTGACCTCGGCCTCCCGGAAATCCTTGCCGGTCTCGTTTTGCAGCGAAATCCAGCCGGACACGTCGAAGGTGTCGCCGCCTTCGGCGGGCATCACGAGGTTGTA
>ERZ795048.2022-NODE-2022-length-17006-cov-5.652941_pt1 | contig 17006 bp, 15 predicted proteins | sample MGYA00375132_ERZ795048 | MGnify/ENA primary metagenome ERZ795048 (study PRJEB30177, sample SAMN05720225) | activated sludge metagenome | isolation source: Anaerobic digester | place: Hong Kong | collected 2014-12-17 ...
CTTCAAGAAGCGAATGAACAGCTAGACAAATTTATAGCTATGGCCAAAGAAGGACCTAAAAAACTACACAGCACCTTCAAGAAGAAAAATAAAGAAGGCCAGGAGGCTAAATAAAACAAATACAGTGTATTTATGGAACATGAATCCATAGATACACTGTATATTTATTTCAGATACATTATATAGACTCCGCAGCACAATATAACGCTATCATATTTTCACAACTATCTATACTTACCGCTTTCTTTATCTTCGAGCATAGACAGATAAGACTGATAACGCGAAGGAGCAATTTCTCCAGACTCCACCGCCTCAAGCACTGCACACCCAGGTTCATGAATATGCGTACAATTATTGAAGCGACACCCCTCTGAGACTTTAAAAATATCCACAAAGTAATGAGCAATTTCACCTTCCTTCATATCAAACGAACCAAATCCTTTGATTCCAGGTGTATCTATAATATACCCAGCTGCATATTCCAAAGGATACATGGTGCTATACGTTGTCGTATGCATCCCCGTTTGATGAGCTTCAGAGATTTCGGCTGTACGTGCCTCCACATGTGGCAAGAGCGCATTGATAAGCGTAGACTTACCGACACCGCTATGTCCTGAAAATAAAGTCACCTTATCAACAAGCAAATCCTTGATGCTATCTAGTCCCTCCCCAGTCTCTGCTGAAAGCACATGGCAAGTATACCCGATAGATTCATATATATGTCTGTATATTTCTAGTTGAGATAAATCATCCTCATCATAACAATCGACCTTATTGAATATAATTTCCGTAGGTACATCGTATGCCTCGGCACTAGCCAAAAAGCGATCGATAAAAGTCGTTGACGTCTCAGGATAATTGATTGTTGCCACCAATAAACACAAATCTAAATTGGCAGCAATAATATGCGACTGCTTACTTAAATTGGGCGATTTACGCACAATATAATTTTTACGCGGTTCAATCTCATAAATAAGTCCGGTACCTTCTCCATGCTCGTTGTAGGTTACTTGATCCCCCACAGCTATAGGATTGGTACTTTTGATACCCCGTAAACGAAAGTTGCCCTTGACCTTACAGGGCAAGGGCTCACCTTCAGTTGGCTTCACAATGTACCAACTACCAGTATTTTGAATAACAAGTCCTTTAGGCATATAAGCTTAGACTGTCATAATTTCTTTTTCTTTCGCAGCGAACTGTTCATCAATCTGTTTGATAAACTTATCGTGAATCTTCTGTAGTTGTGCTTCTGCATCTTTCTGTGCATCTTCAGCCAAGCCATCTTTCACAGCTTTCTTCAACCTATCGATACCATCACGACGAGCATTACGTACACTAATCTTTGCATTTTCAGCTTCTTGCTTACATTGCTTAGACAATTGTTTACGACGATCCTCAGTCAATGGAGGAATACCAATACGAATGATCTCCCCATTATTTTCAGGCATGATTCCTAGATCAGAATCAATGATTGCCTTCTCAATAGGTTGAAACATCGACTTATCCCAAGGCTTAATCGCAATTGTACGAGAATCAGGAGTAGTCACAGCAGCACAGTTATTGATTGGAACCATTGCACCATAAGAATCAACGCGGATACCATCTATTAGTCGCACATCCGCCTTACCAGCACGGATATGAGAAAGTTGCTCATCCAAGTGCATTGCAGACATTTCCATCATATCTTCTGCATCACCTAATACTTCTTTCACTTCAATCATAATATTATTTGTTATATATAACCTTGTTTATTTGGGTACAAAAGTAGCTGTTTTCTTGTTGATATACAACAAAACAAAGCTAATTTATAGACATCTAAGCATTAAGGATGTACCACCGTACCGATATTTTCGCCCGAGATAACCTTTTCTAAATTACCTACAGTATCCATATCAAAGACCACGATAGGTAGGTTGTTTTCACGACACATGACAGTAGCCGTCAAATCCATCACCTTCAAGCCTCTTTCCAATACTTCATCATAGCTGATACGATCAAACTTAGTAGCCGTAGGATCTTTCTCAGGGTCAGCTGTATAAATACCATCTACACGTGTACCCTTCATCATCACATCAGCTTCGATCTCTATACCACGCAAAGCACTTCCCGTATCGGTTGTAAAATAGGGATTACCCGTTCCAGCAGACATTATGACAACAGATCCTTTCTCCATCAAGTCAATCGCTTTCCACTTATTATAGAATTCCCCAACAGGTTCCATGCGAATAGCTGTCAACACCTGAGCAGGCACACCCACTGCATGCAAAGCACTACTAAGCGCCAAACTGTTGATTACAGTAGCCAACATACCCATTTGATCTCCTTTCACACGATCAAAACCTTGAGCAGCTCCACTCATGCCACGAAAGATATTTCCTCCACCGATAACAATACCGATTTGAACACCCTTATCATGCACTGCTTTGATTTGTTGAGCATATTCAGAAAGACGAGTTTCATCAATACCATATTGCTTACCCCCCATCAAACTTTCACCACTTAATTTTAAAAGAACTCTGTTGTACTTAATCATAATTATTTTTGTTATACATGTTTCATTTATTATGTACCTAAAGCGTCAACGTTTCCTCATCATCTTTGAATAGAACATGTCGAACCTCTTTAAATAAATAGTCCAAATTTTCTCCACTATCCCGATGCTTAATCGTCAAGACACCTTCAGGTGAGACTCCGATAATACGTCCTCTGAACGTACCCAGTTCATCGCAGAAATAAGCATCTTCATCAAAACGGAACAATTTAGAAAGATACTCAACCTGCAATTCATTAGCCGCATCCTCCTCTCCCGTAAAGAGAAGTTCACAACGCGCCTCAATACGTTCACGTAAGAGTTCTAAAATAGGCATTCTATCTAAGACCTCACCAGTAATAGTTGCTAAACTGACAGGATTTGGAGCCGATCCATGAAAGACCGTCTGCTTGACATTGATTCCAATGCCAGCAATCGTATATTCTATATTCTGTCCTTGGATGGCATGTTCTATCAGTATACCTCCCAATTTCTTTTCTTTATAATAAATATCGTTAGGCCATTTGATCTTGATGTCATCAGAATATGCCTCCATCACGTCTACGATAGCCAACGAAATAGCCTCTGAGATCAAGAACTGCTCCACAATGGGAACTCGCTTAGGACGAATCAACACAGAAAACAATAAGTTTTTCCCCGGTGCCGATTCCCATCCATCATTGACCCTCTGCCCTCTACCAGCCGTTTGATAATCGGTAGAGATAGTTAAATAATCAGGCAAATATGCCTCTTGTGCCTTGATCAGCTCACGCAAAAAATGATTGGTAGAATCCAATTTTGCGTAATGCATATGATCCGTGTGTATTGATTTCATGAGTTTATTATGTATAGGTTAATGTTTATGTTCAATCACTCTAAAAAGAGATATACTCTACTGCATGCCCTCCATATACTCCTCTCTCATTGCACCCGTAAATTTGGCAACAATCAAGTTGTAACTATGGTCAACCAGCTCATAGACTAATTCATCAGACACATCGCTATCTAGAATCACCTGATTCCAATGCATCTTATTGAGATGATATCCAGGTTGTATCCCCGAGAAATGCTCTCTTAATTCCACGGCTCTATCAGGATCACACTTTAAAGCAATCATCTTTTCTTTTTCCAAAGGCATAATGGCAAACATCTTGCCCATGACTTTAAAAACAAGCGTTGTCTCATCAAAAGGAAACGACTCAGTCACTTTCCGTTTGTTGAGACAGTAGTCGCGCAAAGTTTCTATATCCATAATCGTTTCTATTAGTTTGTTTCTTCTAGCCTATTATCTTTTTAATCTCAATGATATACGGCGACGTTTGGAGTCAATATCAATCACCTCCACCATCACCTGTTGTCCAATACTCACCACCTCGGTAGGCGATGAAATTCTTCTATTGGCCATTTGAGATATGTGAATCAACCCATTCTCCTTGATGCCTATATCAGCAAAAGCACCAAATGCTGTGATATTGCCAATCACCGCAGGGAGACTCATCCCTATCTGCAAATCCTCAAACACGCGTACCTGCTCATCAAAAGCAAAAGCCGTCAATTGCTCTCTAGGATCCCGATTTGGTTTCGCCAATTCAGCCATAATATCCTTTAAGGTTGGCATCCCCACACTGCCATGTACATATCGCTGTAAATCAATAGCCTCACGTTTTGAAGCATCTTTCATCAAATCAGCCACACTACATCCTTGATCCTTCGCCATTTGCTCCACAAGCGCATAGCTCTCAGGGTGAACCGCACTACCATCCAACGGATTTTTCGCTTTAGGAATGCGTAAGAAACCAGCCGCCTGTACGTAAGCCTTTTGCCCTAATCGAGGAACATTCAACAAATCTTTTCGACTTGTAAACGCCCCATTTTCAGCACGATAACTGACTATATTTTTGGCCAAAGTTGGTCCCAATCCCGCTATATATGTCAACAAATAAGCACTTGCTGTATTTAGATTGACACCGACCTGATTCACACAATTTTCAACCACTTGGTCAAGTGCCTTCTTAAGCTTCGTCTGGTTCACATCATGCTGATATTGGCCCACCCCAATAGACTTAGGATCAATCTTAACCAACTCCGCTAGCGGATCCATCAATCGACGTCCAATAGACACTGCACCACGTACCGTCACATCCTGATCTGGGAACTCCTCTCGAGCGATAGCAGAAGCCGAATAAATCGAAGCCCCCTGCTCACTCACCACAAAAGTATCTACAGGAGAAGTGAAGTGTACACCATCGACAAAACTCTTCGTTTCTCTACTAGCGGTACCATTACCGATAGCAATCGCTTGTATTTTGTGTTTAACCACTAGCCGTTCCACGACAGCAGCAGCCTCAGTTGTTTTATTTTGAGGTGGATGCGGATAAATAGCAGTTTGTTCCAACAGATTGCCCTGCTCATCCAAACACACCAACTTACAACCAGTACGATATCCAGGATCGAGTGCCAACACCCGTTTTTGTCCGAGCGGTGCCGCCAAGAGCAACTGCTTCAGGCTCTGTGCAAAGATCATAATAGCCTCATCATCAGCCTTCTCCTTGCTCATCGTTCCATATTCAGTAGCGATAGATGGACTTAATAATCGCTTATAAGCATCTTCCACAGCCTCAGCTACTTGATCACTACATGCCCCACGTCCACGTACAAACTGATGGTCTAGCTTATCCAACGACTCCTCATCATCAGGTTGAATCTTCACTTTAAGCACCCCTTCGTTTTCGCCACGGCGTATAGCTAGCAATTGATGACTCTGCACCCGATTCAGTCCATGATTCCAGTCGAAGTAGTCCTTATAATTCTGTCCTTCTTCTTCCTTCGCCTTTACGACTTTAGCCTCCAAGTGTGCTGTATATTGATAGACACGTCGAATTACATTTCTAGCTCGCTCATCCTCATTGACCATTTCAGCCACAATATCACGAGCTCCTTGTAAAGCCTCCTCCACATCTTTCACTTCATCACCCAGAAATTGCTTCGCGTGTGCTTCCACACTTCCCCCCTGTTGCATCAACAGCCATTGTGCCAAAGGTTCTAACCCCTTCTTTTTAGCTATTTCCGCACGCGTTCTCCGCTTGGGCTTATACGGCAGATAAATATCCTCCAATTCCGTACTATCCCAAGTATCCCGGATACGTTTCTCCAGTTCTGGGGTTAGTTGACCAAGTTCCTCGATAGTTTTAAGAATAGTCGCACGGCGTTTATCGATCTCCTGCATCTTTTCTAGTTGCGTCTGGATAGCACCGATTTGGACCTCATCTAGTCCACCAGTCACTTCTTTTCTATAGCGTGCGATAAATGGGATGGTAGCATCTTCTTCCAATAGCTCTAAAGTATGCACCACTTGCTTACTAGGCAAGTTGACCACTCCTGCTATAATAGATGCATATGTTGTTGTCAATTCAGACATGCTCTTCTACATATTTAAAGTTAGGTTTTAGCCACTTAATTTAAACAGCTTACTTGTTACAAAGAAACAAAAAAAAATTGGGAAACCTCTCGGCTTCCCATATTTTTCTCTTTTAATTAGGATGAATTCTTTCAATTATAAAATATGAAATACCACAACTGGCAAATCTTCCGCCATACTGGCATATATTCCACAATACCTATTAACTATTATTTTTTGATTTCAAAGGAATGTAAGATATTTCCGCGCCCATTCATCATATAGACCACAATATGATCAGAGCTCACAGTCACAATACTAAAACCAGCTTCGTTACTGCAATATTGTGTCCCCTCAATAGGTTGCACATCACGTGCTAGAGACGCCGAAGTATTCACTAAATACACTGGTTCTTTCGTACCCTTATGTACAATATACTGACCACTATGAATGTGTCCACAACCATACATATCGACACGTCCATTAAAAATAGGTAACAGTCGTTTACGCAAATCCATCTGTTCAGCAATTGCTTTATGAGTTTGTGCATACAAAGGATGATGCCCAAAAGCGATATTCCATTTAGCCGTAGAGTGAGTCAAGACACTATCTGCCCACTGAATTTGAGGAGCAATAGGTTGCTTGCACGCATCTGGATACTGGTCCGCTTTCTCACGATACTTAGTAATCAGCGGCGTTGTATCCAACCACAAGATGCGCAATTCAGCTCCATGCAATTTAAAAGTCTTTGTATAGTATCTAGCAGGCATACACCATCTGCGGCTCACCGTTGCATAATCAAGTACCGCCTGAGTAGATCCCCTATATTCATGATTACCCAAACAAGGGTACCACTCACACATCAGTTCTGGATGAGTATATATATTTTCAAAATTACTTGTCCACAATGGATCCAACACACTGCGCACACCGTTAAAATGATGAATATCACCAGGAGCGACCACAAAGTCCACCCCAATTTGCTCCGCAATATGCCCCATCATTTCCGCAATGCTTTTCTGCTCATAATACCCATTTCGTCCATTATCATTACACACGAGAAAAACCACATGTTTTTTGAACGGCTTGTGATCCACCACCTCGCCATTCACAATTTGTGCATATGCCCAGTTTGGTAGTGCCATAAAGGCAGCTACCAAAACTAAGATACACCATAGATTATTTTTTTTCATCTTCGACTAGTCTACTTATTTGATTTTGATTAGAAACGCACCTTGATTCCAGCGTTCACCTTTACACCGTAGTATTCCACCTGCATGGTACGATCTTCCTTACCTTGATAATAACGCAATGGTTGATTCAACAAGTTCGTCGCGTTCGCATATACTGTATACTTTTTAGCGAAAGTATAGCTAGCATTCAAATCTAGATAATTCACCGCATCATAATATCTATCCAATTCTTTATCCTCACCCACTTCATCGATAAATGAAGAAGCATGGTTGTAAGAAAGTCTGATAGACGCTCCAGCCTTTTGGAAGAACAGCGAAGCATTAGCCGCATGCTCAGGGCTACCAGGCATATCACTATCCTCACCTTCACGTCCAGGGATACCCAATTCATTAACCTTAGAATACGTATATGTATAGTTCCCACCAAAACCGATACATTTCAAAGCAGGATGAATAAACCCAAAGTCACGTTGATACGTCAATTCAGCACCCAGCAAATCTGCATCACCAGCATTAACAGGTTGCGTCAATTTATCATAGACATGTCCATTATACTCATAATCACCAACCGTACGATCTACAATAAAGTCATTGATACGTTTGTAGAACACCCCCGCACTAATCATACCCAACTCCTTGAAATAATAATCAGCACACAAGTCAAAATTATAGGCAAGAGAAGGTTTAAGTTCCGAATTGCCCAACTTGATTTCATTGTCCTCCATACTCACATTTGCACGCGGTACAAGATACTCATATCTAGGACGCGACAACGTATTCGTGAAAGAAGCACGCACATTCATCTGCTTATTCACCTCCCATTTAGCCAATAACGAAGGAAGGATATTAGTATATGTTTTAGTTGAATTTCCAGTATCCGTCATCTTATCTGCATCGATATCATAGTTATAGCCACTATACTTCACATGCGTATTTTCCACACGAAGTCCAGCCATCACTTTGAAGGCATCCCCAATTTTTTGATCGAATCGTACATACCCAGCAGACACCATCTCGCTAGCATCATAAGTTGCCGCAATCTCTTCAATAACCTGCTTCCCTTTAAAATTAGCAATGCTAGTACTTTCCCCATTAAACTTCAAACTACTTAAGAAAGAAGGAGTAATAAACGAACCAGCCGCATACTCATCACCAGGATAGAATCCATCGCGTGTTTCATCTTTTGTATGTTGAAGCAATTGCGCCACAAATGCCTCTTCAGCAGCATCTTTCGCATCATCGTCCGCACCAGTAGGTTCATACGTATAATAATCCTTATCAAAAGACTTATCCTTGATACCCAGCTTAGCCCCAAAGCGCAATTTATTACCATAATCACCTGTTTGCAAAGGAAGTTCGAATTTTACAGAAGCTTTCAAGTTTTTCTCCATAACATCTTCCTGTTCCTCCGTGATTTCATCAAATCCCATTTCATCAATAGCAAATTTACTTGGATTCAAGTATTTGATATAGGTATCTCTTGTGCCAGGTTTAACGATTTCAAAGTCAGTTCCATTTTCCGCTTTTCCCTTCATCGCTACATAACGCTCATTAGGACGTGCTTCACTAGCTTGCGAATAACCCACTTTCCATTTCGTTTCCAATTTCCCCCAAAGGTGCTCCCCATTCAGAGTAAAGTCCATTGTTTTTTGACGTTCAAGACGGCGGTTCTTCGTATCAGAAGCTCCCCCTTTTGTTTGACGATACACCTTGATCTTATCATCACCTAAATTCTTAAAGCGTAAACGGAAGCGATTTTCGTAGTCATTACGTTGGTTATACAACCCCTTGAAACTCACCTTATTATTGTTATTGATATTCCAATTTAAGCCAAGACTATAACTTTGACGCGCACGTTCCACATAATACTGGCGAATTTGCATATCCTTTAAATACACCTCATCGTCTTTATTCAAGTCATACTCATACTCCACGTTATCCGATCCTAAATCATCATTTTGATACGAAGCAGCCAACATCACCCCCAACTTATTATTAAAGAACGTATCACCATACGTAAAGCCAAGATCCAGTTGCGCCTCTTCAGAAATCTGATTGTATCCCGATCCAGCATGAGCCATGACCAAACGTTTAGTCGGCGCATTTTTAGTGACCAGATTGACCGCTCCACCGATAGCATCCGCATCCATATCCGCAGTCACCACCTTATTAACTTCAATCGTTTGGATCATATCCGCAGGGATAAGGTCGAGCTGCACCGCACGTGTCCCCCCTTCAGCAGAAGGCATACGATCCCCATTGACCATCACCGAACTAAGTTCGGGAGCCGTACCACGAATTTGTCCGAAGCGAGCCTCCCCTTGATCATATTGTACATTGATCCCAGAGATACGCTTCAAAGCATCCCCAATATTTGTATCTGGAAATTTACCAACTTGATCCGAAGACACCACATTGACCAAGTTGAACGCATTTTTTTGCACATTAAAGGCACGACGTTCGCCGCAGAAAGCCCCCTTGACAACCACTTCACCAAGCGACACACCATCCTTCATTTCCACATTGAGAAGGACTGTTTTACGGTCAGTGACCTTAACTTGGATTTCTTTCGAGCCACATCCCACATATTGGATTTTGACAGTATATGTACCTTCCTTCAAGCCGCTGAGCGTATAGTAACCATCGACATCTGTCACCACAGCCATACCTATACTTGGTATCGTTATCATGGCCCCAGGCAATACCTGCTTGTTAGAATCTACCACACGTCCACGAATGGCTCCATACATACTAGCCGCATCATCAATCGTGTTCGGTTCAGTACTTGAATAGTTGTTGGCCGCTTGATTATTCATATTGCTTGCAAGCGCAAACGCAAGTGCCAGTGTAAAAATCTTCTTCATCGTATAATTAATATAGTTTGTTTTGAGCTGATGCAAAACTATACAATTATCATGACAAAGGTAAGACGTAAATATTACATAAAAAAGACAAGATTATTACACAATTGAAACATTATGTTTTCCAAGCCCTTAACACCTCCCTTTTTCCATTGGGAGGTCCAGGCATACGTTCCACCACAAAGCCCACCTGCTGAAGCATTCGACGCACCACCCCTTTGGCACAATATGTGGTCAACACCCCACCAGATGCCATCGCCACATATATCTTCTGTAACAATTCCTCCCCCCACAGCTCAGGTTGCGTTTCAGGCGAGAAAGCATCAAAATACACCACATCAAAATACCCACTGTTTAACGGAGCCAATAGAAAATCCTCCTGTCGTTTACACAGAGTAAACCACTCCGACAAGTCCACCTGCTGCCCCCATTCGGCTGCAAGCACCTTCTCAAAGACCTCCTTAGGCATATACTCCAGCGCACGCGCCTCCTCTATGCCCAAAGGATACAACTCCAAAGTTGTGTACTCCACATGAGTGCGCACCTCGTTAGCCTCCACACAAGTAAGCAGTGCATTGAGTCCAGTGCCAAAGCCTAATTCCAGCACCCGCACCTTTTGTGCAGGATGCTCCTTCATCCACTCCCTCAACGCTAGTTGCACAAAGATATGCATCGATTCACTACGAGCCCCCTTCACACTATGATACTGTTCGTGAAAAGTAGGATGCACAATCGTTTGGCTCCCATCGTCAGTTTTTATAATATACGGTTGATTATTCTTTGATTCCATAACACAAATATAGTAAAAACTTTTCAGTTGCCTTCCCTTTTCTTTGCAAGGTTGCCCCATATATGCTAGCTTTGCACAAACAACAAATAATTTCCTCATGCAAGTACAGATACATCCTTCTTGGCAACACGTTCTTCAGAACGAATTTGACAAGCCCTACTTCGAACAACTCACCACATCGATTCGTCAAGAATACGCCCACCACACCATCTATCCCCCAGGCCCACAAATTTTTGAAGCCTTCAACCGCTGTCCACTCGACAAAGTAAAAGTTGTCCTTATCGGCCAAGACCCCTACCACGGTCCAGGTCAAGCCCACGGCCTATGCTTCTCCGTCAATGACCACATAGACATCCCCCCATCTCTACGCAATATATATAAAGAGATCGTAGACGATATAGGAGGAGAAATCCCCACCACAGGCAATCTCAGCCACTGGGCCGACCAAGGCGTACTGATGCTCAACGCCACCCTCACCGTACGTGCCAACCAAGCCGGTTCGCACCAAGGCAAAGGCTGGGAAGAATTTACAGATGCCGTCATCCAGTTGGTCAACCGCCACTGCCCCCACGTCGTCTTTATCTTATGGGGAAGCTACGCCCAGAGAAAAGCCCAAGGCATAGACACCAGTCGGCATTTAATCCTAAAATCGGCTCATCCATCTCCCCTCTCCGCCTATAGAGGCTTCCATGGCAACCACCAATTTTCGTTGACTAATGCCTTTTTAGAAGAGCACGGATACCCCCCCATCCAATGGTTAAAATAATCTGAAATGCAGGAATTTTTACTTACAAAGTTGCTTTTCCAACAAAAACCCTTACCTTCGCAGCGATTAACTTGATAAGGACTTTCCTTATCTTATAAAAATAAAGAATATGGCAAGTAGAAGAAATTTGAAAAAAGGCATCAGCTACGTCATGGGCGAACTATTTACAGAAACAGTTACCTTCCGTAATTACATCCCAGGTATTGATCCAGAAAAAGCCGACGCAGTGCTAGGCAAGATTCTTGCAGCTCATGAAGATTTTATCATGCGTATAAGCCACACAGAACCAGGCAACGTCAAAGGATATTATAAAAAATTTGGAGAAGATTTTCATGTAATAATCAATGAAATACTTCAAGACATGAACAATCTAAAAACTGCTCCAACTGCATAACCTCCTATTGATGAACTCTCAAAAGAAAAAAAGCTTTGCCTCTTGGCTCTACCACGATGTTTTAGGATGGAAATCCGAAGTAAACGTACCTGATTTTGACAAATGTATCGTTTGTGCTGCCCCCCATACATCCAATTGGGATTTGATATACGGCAAGCTATTCTATCGTGCCATTAATCGTCAAACAGGTTTCATGATGAAGAAAAACTGGTTCTTCTTCCCACTTGGTGCTATCTTTCGCGCCATGGGTGGTATACCAGTTGACCGTAAGAAGCGCACCTCACTTGTTGAACAAATGAAACAACAAGTAGCCGAAAGCAAGACCTTTCACGTAGCCATCACCCCCGAAGGCACACGTCAAGCCAACCCGCGTTGGAAGAAAGGATTTTACTACATCGCCCTAGGTGCACAGATTCCTATCGTCCTCGTCTCAATCGACTACAAACTGAAAACCATCAAAATGAATGACTTTTTAGTTCCCACAGGCGATTTTGAAGCCGACATGAAAAAGATCAAAGACTACTACCGCGATGTTACAGGAAAACATCCTGAACGTTTTGCATTGTAGATCACACGTCTATTGACCCATTATAAAAAGGTTGTGTTCCCTCAAGGAATACAACCTTTTTCTTATATACATCCTTTCACTTAGACACGAAAAACTCTTACATATACAATACAACAAGGCCTTCAATGTAAAACAATACTAAATTAATGCAGAAAATCAGCTCCTACTATTGCACATATCAGAAAAAGCCCTACCTTTGCAACGTGTTTTTCATGGTATTAGATTTAAGGTTATAAAAAAGATTGGTTGTCGTGAGACAACCACTTTTTGTTTTTAGGCATTTCTGAGTTAGAAATGCCTAATTATTTTTTATAGGGATTTCTTCCCTTATCCATAGACATAAAAAAAGCGCAGATATATACTATCCACGCCTCATTTTATATAGGTACGCACAGGTACGTATTCTCCACCGTCATTTCTTTAGCTCCCTACAAGGTGCCCATTCTTCCTCAGTCTTCTTAACCCGTTTCTTCAAGCGAAGACGAAATGATACAAGAGAACCATCCACCATCATGACACTGTGCGCAAAGAAAGCAATCACCGATCCCACCATCGCCCCACTGATGACATCCAATGCAAAATGCTGAAACAGATATATCCTAGACAGCCCCACACCTACAGCGATCAAGAAACACAGATACTTCGCCCACCCCTTTACATTAAACGCCAAGAACATAAACACAGCAAACGCAGCCATAGTATGCCCCGACGGAAAGGTGTTACAACTATGCACCTGCACTCCATCTACCAAGTGAAGACTCGCCACCTGTCCATAAAGCCCAAACGGACGCTTTGTATGAGGGAATATATAATGTTTTAGACCATACGTCAAGACAAGCGCCAACAAGCTGTTACACGTCACCGCAAGCGCCAATGCCCGGCGACGTACTATATATAAGATCAACACCACAGGTACTATAAACGTGAACTCCCCAAAATGAGTCACCCATTTAAAGAAATCATCCGCCCAGAGGGCATGAAACTGATTCAAAACCAACGATGACTTATTGGGACCAAACAAAATCACAGGGAGCAATAAGACACCCATCATCACGACAAGCATACCCAACAAGAGCTTCTGCGAATGAAAAAATTCTTTAGTCATACCTCTACGTTTGTTTATTTGTTGCGACAGCATTATTCCGTTTTCGTGTCAAAGATAACAAATAATGCCTACTATATCTATACAAAAATATTAAAATGATATGACAGTTCTATGACACAGAAATCGCAACACCATTCTGACACACAGCCCATTTACACAACACACACCTAGATCACGTAACCAAGATGTAACAAATACCCCCTTATTCATTTTATTTACTATTAACCACGCATTTTCTTTCCATTAAGTTTGTCTAGTTCATAAATTCTCCATAATTTCGCTTTTTTCCATTCCGTAGGTCCCCGACATTACAGAGCCCAATCTCTCATAAAACAAACTAAAGAAAAAGATGCAACACCCCATTACTACACTTACCCGATCCAACTATTTTCTCTTCGGATTATTTGCCGTAGCCTTCCTTTTGTGCCTATTCAACGCCTGGGGATACCCCATATTTATAGTTGACGAAGCCCGCAATAGCGCCTGCGCCATGGAAATGTTCCAGAGCCACCACTGGTTTCTCCCCACCTACAACTACACCCTCCGCACCGACAAGCCCCCCTTGCATTACTTCTTTATGATGCTCGCCTATAAAAGCTTCGGCATCAACGTATTTGGCGCCCGCTTCTTCTCCGCCCTCTTCGGCGCCAGCACCATCACCATCGTCTACCACCACACCAAGAAATGGCTCGGCGACCTCACCGCCTTCTGGAGTGCCTTTATCCTTCTCGTCTCCATCCACTTTATCTTCGAAAGTCACCTAGGCGTCCCCGACCCCTACCTCATCTTCTTCTTTACAGCCACCTGCCTCTACTTCTACAAAGGCATCCAAAGCAACAGCCTACGCGACTTCCTATGGATGTACCTCTTTATGGCCCTAGGCTTCCTAAGTAAAGGTCCCATCGCCATCCTGCTACCCAGTGTGATCTTCCTCATATACCTCCTTATAACCAAACGCCTCAGCTGGTCACAAATAGCCCAGATGAAGCCCCTTGTAGGCCTATTGATCGTCCTAGCCATCACCGTACCCTGGTTCGTCATCAACGGACTACAAACCGATGGAACCTGGACCCAAGGCTTCTTCCTCAAGCACAACGTCGGTCGCTTCTCCCAATCCATGGAAGGCCACCACGGCCCTTTCTTCCTCCCCACATTATATATACTCCTTGGACTCTTTCCCTTCTCCTTCATCCTGCCTCAAGCCATCAGCTACCTCTATCAACGTCGCCACCGCCTACACAACTACCGTCTCAACTACGACACACAAGGCGGCACAGGCTTCCTACTATTCAGCATCATTGCCGCAGCCGTCGTCCTCGTATTTTTCTCCATCAGCCAGACCAAACTCATCCACTACACCCTACCCACCTATCCCTTCCTAGCCATACTGATAGGTTTCTACCTCGCCCAACCGAGGATACGTTTTTACAATATACGCGCCAGCTATTGGATCAGCCTCCTCATCGCCCCATTGATCCCCATAGCCGCCAACGTCGGCATGCAACTCGACCCCTCGCTCGCCCTTATCCATCAATATGCCCTATGGCTCATCATCCTCCCAGCAGGCATCTTGGTAGCCTTCTTCTTGCGCCATGATCTATACACCCACCTCACCGCCGTAGGCATCACCACCACCCTGACAAGTCTAGTTTTCTTCGGCATCCTAGCCCCCAAGATAGGCCAACAAGACCCCGTACAGCAAACCCTCCCAGCCCTACAAGATCGCCCAGTAGGCCACGTAGGACGCTTCGCTGCCGCCTACCCCTTCTACCTACGTAGACCGATTATCGACGTAGCCCCAGCAGAGATCAGCTCATTTTTCGCCCGCCATCCCGATGGCATATTGATAGGTCGTCGTCGCGCCTTCCAGCACATCACCCTCACCGTGCCATGCGACACCATCTACCTAGGCAAAGACATTTTTGAAGAAACCCAAATCCTTGCCATCGCCCTGAGAAAGCACCGATTCAGTGCCCAGGCCCACAAAGCCGTACACCAACCATAATCATACACCATACAACCATAGACACCATGACCCACATACATCCCACCCCCATCGACTGCTCCATAGTCATCCCCATGTACAACGAAGCAGGCAACGTAAGTCTCCTAGTCGAGCAGATACACCTCGCCATGAGCGTCTACACCTATGAAATCATCCTAGTAGACGACTGCTCCACCGACAACACCCGAGAAGAAATTACAGCCCTCCAAGACCCCCATATCGTGCTTATCGAACTGCGTAAAAACAGCGGTCAGAGCGCCGCCCTCTTTGCCGGGATCGACCAAGCCCAAGGCCAATACATCATCACCATGGACGGCGATCTACAAAACGATCCAGCCGATATCCCCATGATGCTACACACCCTAGAAGAGAAAGATTGCGACGTCGTGACCGGCATCCGTCAACACCGCCAAGACAACCACCTACGCATGTGGTTATCCCGTCGTGCCAATGCCCTCATCGGTCGCGCCACAGGTTTAGACATCCAAGACAACGGCTGTGCCCTAAAAGTTTTCAAACGCGACATCGCCAAAGAGATTGAACTGTACGGCGAATTTCACCGCTACATCATACTTGTAGCCAATATGAACGGTGCCCGCATCGAACAAGTTCCCGTACACCACCACCCCCGTCGCTACGGCGTATCCAAATACGGCCTCAACCGCACCTTCAAAGTCATGAACGACCTCCTACTCATCCTCTTTCGTCAGAACTTCCTACAGAAACCCATCTACCTCTTCGGCAGCATAGGCATGGGCCTCTTTACCCTCGGTTGCCTAGTCAACCTCTACCTCCTTATCGTCAAATTGATGGGCCAAGACATCTGGGGCCGTCCCCTACTCCTACTAGGCATCATGCTCGTCCTTATCGGAGTCCAATTCTTTATGATAGGCCTCGTACTCGACCTCCAGATGCGCACCTACTACGAGTCCCAGAATAAGCGTCCCTACAAGATACGCCGCGTGACCACCTTTCATAAAATAATATAAATTCACAAAGTATCCACCATATTTTCCCAAACATCCCCCATCCACCCCACTTTTTTTGCTTACTTTTACAGAGTCTTTCATTTATTGAGAACAACGTAAATCTATTATTTATACAGTCCCCTGCTGATACCTCTTATACCAGCAGCGTCAACACCCAAGCTATGACAATACATTTGAAAAATATAGGCCGACTTCTCAGTCTCATGCTCCTAGCAAGCACCCTGTTTTGCATGACCTCATGCAACGACAATGACAACGAAAGCCTCTACTCCATATGGGAAACCAGCATCAACAATCATGGTTCCGACTTCACCTTTGATGCCCAAGGCCGCTGCTATGCTACAGGCTCCATTCGCGCAACAGGCTTTGACGAAAACTTCGTAGGTCACGGATGGAAACATTACGCCA
>ERZ795048.2030-NODE-2030-length-16943-cov-8.055069_pt1 | contig 16943 bp, 14 predicted proteins | sample MGYA00375132_ERZ795048 | MGnify/ENA primary metagenome ERZ795048 (study PRJEB30177, sample SAMN05720225) | activated sludge metagenome | isolation source: Anaerobic digester | place: Hong Kong | collected 2014-12-17 ...
AGTCTGAAATTTATGAATTCTTTTTATCGATGAGGGTTTGTTCAAAATGATGGGACGCGAGAGGCTTGAAGAAATAAAAGCCCTGAAACAGGTCGCAGTTGTTCTGTACAAGGAAATCCAGCTGCTCCTTTGTTTCCACTCCTTCGGCAACTACTACGCAGCCCAGGTTATGGGCAAGATCAATAATTGTTTTTGCGATTGTTGCGGACTTGTTATTGTATGCGATGGAATCTATAAAAGATTTGTCAATTTTTAATGTGTCAATGGGGAAATCTTTTAATTTGCTGAATGAGGAATATCCGGTTCCAAAATCATCTATGGATATCGCGATGCCAATTTCGTTCAGTTCGTGTATTTTTCTTATGCTTTCCTGTTCATCATCCATTATACCGCTTTCAGTAATCTCAAGTTCCAGCCATTCCGGCTTCAGCCCGGTATTGTGCAATACGTTTTCAATAATACTAATAATGTTTTTCTGTCTGAACTGATACGGCGACAGGTTGACAGAGACCCGGACGGAAGGGTATCCGCTGTCCTGCCATTTCTTATTCTGCAGGCAGGATTCATGGAGAATAATATTCCCAATTTTTTCAATCATGCCGTTCCGTTCCGCCATGGGAATGAAGTACTGTGGCGTGATGATTCCCCGCTGCGGAGAATTCCAGCGTATCAGGGATTCCATTCCCGCAATGACGCCATCCCGGGTTACTTTCGGCTGGTAATGGGCTATGAATTCATTGTTGAAGATAGCATACTGCAGTTCATGTTCAATTTTCAGGCGTTTTAGTATTTCTTCATTCAGTTTCGCGTTAAAAAGAAAATAGGTATTCCGTCCCTGTTCCTTTGCCATGTACATCGCGGTTTCAGCGTTTTTTAACAGCTCATCAGATGTGCTCCCGTCATTAGGGTAGATGCACACGCCGATACTTGCGGTAACAGTAAGTACGGTGCTTTCAATAATCAGGGGATCAGAAAAAACAGCCACTGATTTCTGAATGATATCGGCAATCCCCTCTGTTTTGCCGATTTCAGAAAACAGCACCATAAACTTGTCCCCGCTGAATCGGGAAACAATATCATCCTGGCGGAAGGATTTGCTGAGACGGTTGGCAACTTTCCGGAGTACATTGTCACCCAGCACCGGTCCGTGCATTTCATTGATATTTTTAAAACGGTCGATACCGATGCACATGACGCAGAAAATGTGATCCCTGCCTCGCCTCGCGGATTTCACGATTTCCATTTTAAGGCGGTTCCTGAACATCTGACGGTTGGGAAGTCCGCTTAGCTGATCATAAAATGTATAGTATGTGGCCATTTCCTCCGCACGTTTCCGTTTCGATATATCAACGACAACTGCCTTAATGTCGCCGGCGTCATCGTCATTTTTTCCTGAAAACTCCACCCATAATTCAGAGCCGTCTTTCGTAAGCATTTTGATTTCACGGTTTATTAAAATGCCGCTGGACTTGATTTCTCTGTTCAGGCTCAGTCGTTCATCATCGTTAGAAAAACGTTCAATGGCGGGGGTGCCGATAAATTCTTCTTTTGAAAAAAATCCGAACATTTTATAACCAAGATCGTTTGATTCGGTGATAGTTCCTGTGAACCAGTCAATGGTGATCATCCCAACCAGTGCGTTATTGTACAGGGAACGGAATTTTTCCTCACGTTTGATAAGAGATCTCTCCGCGTGTTTCTGTTCAGTTATGTCCCTTGTATTAAGGATTATTCCTTTGATAAGGGGGTTTGTGATGAGGTTGCTGCCGGTTGTTTCCAGGTAGCGCCAGGTGCCATTTTTATGCCGGTAACGGTATTGAATTATCTTAACCTTCTCATCTTCTTTGACACTGTTCATAAACGTGGTGAAGATCCGTTCCCGGTCATCAGGGTGAATGTATTCAAATGCGCTGTGTCCAAGCCGTTCTTCAGGTTCATATCCAATTACATTTTTTGCTGACTGGCTTTCAAACTTTAATATCCCCTTCGTGTCAATAACACCGAAAATTTCATTGCTGTGCTCAACCATAGTCCTGAAGGTTTCTTCTTTTTCCCTGAGGGCTTTTTCTGAATTCAGCAGCATTGCGATATCTACAGCAATGCCCCGAATACTGACAAGTTTTTCATTGCTGTAAATGCCGGTTATATACACCTTGACCGGAAGCGTATCTCCGTGTTTCTTTTTGAAGTTGAAGGTTTCCCCATTTCCGCGATAATCCCTCGTAACCTCACGAATACCACGTATGGCCTTTTCCTTTCCATCCTCTTCGAGCATGTCAAGTGCGTTAAGGCTTAAAAGCTCTTCTTTGCTGTACCCGAGGAGTTCTGTCGCTTTTCGGTTTACATAGATTATATTGCCTGATGTATCTATCTCGAATACAATTTCAGGCAGCGTTTCAATTATTTCAAAATATCGCTGTTCGCTTTCCAGAAAAGCATCCCGAACCTGGATGTAGCCTGTGAGGTCGCGGAATAAACAGCTGTAGCCATCAAAGTTTTTTTTATTATTACTGATCGGTTTTACATGGATATCAAGGCGGAGATGTTTCCCATTATGAGTGGTGAAGTCTCTGCTTTCTAATAATTGCGGCATTCCCGTACTGATAACACGGGAGAATAGCTGCGTTAACTCCCGGGAATCCATTTCGGACATCAGACCGGAGTAATGCTTCCCATGTATGTTCCCCGTGGGCAATTGCATTAAATTGGAAAAGCTTTCATTGCAGAATGTAATAATACCATCCATGCCGCATTCAAAATATCCTTCACGAATTTGTGACAGAAGGGAAAAGAATTTTGAATTATCAGAATCAATACTCATATATATTCCATTATTGTCATGTGTACAGGCACAGTGAAAATATCATTGTTTCACTATGGATTTTCAACAGCGTGAAAGATTGCCTTTAACAGGATAATAATATACACAAATCCCGATTATTGCAACACAAAAACAGCATATAATAATTATTGTTGATTAATAGTCATTTCGTTAAATGTGGTTGAAAATAAATACGTATTAATGATATAATGTAAAACAGTAAATAATACTATATACATAATATTATTTATGTATCAATATACGCAACGTATTGCCGGGTTTCATTTTCCATTTTCAGTATAATACGTGAGGAGAAATGATGAGTGATAGCCCTTTGATGTGTATAATGAGTCCCGAATCAATTGCAACGGTTGGTGCGGGGAATAATCCGCTGAAAATGGGTACGCTCCATGCTCTTAGTATCCTGAAGGACGGATTCAAGGGAAATTTCCTGCCGGTACACCCGAGGGAGGAAACTGTTCTCGGGCATACCTCATACCCCAGTGTAGAAGACCTGCCTGAAGTGCCCGACCTGGGCCTGATTATCGTACCGGCACCGGAGGTGCCTGCTATTGTAGAATCATTCGGCAGAAAGGGCACAAAGGGCTGTATAATAATATCTGCGGGATTCAGGGAAACAGGTAATCACGGTACCAGACTTGAAAGGGAATTGCTGGAAATATCCTCACGGTTTGGAATATCTTTTATCGGCCCGAACTGTATGGGGATAATAAACAGCAGTATCTCCCTGAACACCACGGTTATGCAGTATGCGATGGGACCCGGGGGGCTCGGCTTCGCCTCACAGAGCGGCACGTATATAACCCAGAACCTTCCATATCTGCACAAAAGGGGTATACGTTTCAGTAAAGCGATCAGTGTGGGCAACAGCACAACAATAGACATTACCGACGCCCTGGAGTATCTTGGTGATGATCCTGAAACAGAGTCAATAGCGCTGTATATTGAAGGTATCAGTGATACCGGCAGGTTTCTCGACGTGGCGCGGAAGATTACCGCCAGGAAACCTGTGATCGCACAGTATGTCGGCGGATCAGAGGCCGGTGCCCGATCCGGGTTGAGCCATACCGGGGCCCTTGGTGCCCCCGATTTCCTTTACGAGGGGCTGTTCCGGCAGGCGGGTATTATACGGCTCCATTCCATTGAGGAGCTGTTTGACCACGGATGGGTCCTCGCGACTCAGCCGCGGCTGAAGGGGAAACGTATCGCGGTTCTCACAAACTCCGGCGGCCCGGGGTCCGCAATGGCGAATACCTGCAACCAGGGAGGACTTGAAATTCCGGAGTTTTCAGAATCATTGAAAAATAAAGTTGCGTCAATAATTCTTCCCCACGCGGCACATTCAAATCCTGTCGATATTACATTCAGCATGGATATCGATCTCCTGACAAAAAGGCTCCCTGACATGGTAATGGAAAGCGGTGAGGTTGACGGCATTGTTCTCCATGGCGCAATGAAGTCGGGTTTTCTTGAATCGGTGTATCCTCATATAAAAGAGCTGATCGGAGGCATGTCCTTTGATGAAATGAATACACAGTTTACCTTTGATCCCGCCGCGGCGGAACTGCCCTGGAAGTATGGTATGCCGCTTATTATATCAAGTTTCATGGATAGCGATGATGATATGATTTCATATTACATGAACCATAATGTACCGGTGTTTGACGCACCTGAAAAAGCAGCCCGCACGATGCTGTCGCTGTTCAAATATTTTCAGGTTTCACAACGGAAGGATTCCGGCTTGCCAGACATACCTGCGGTGAACCGTGATGCCTCGGATTTAATACATGGTGCACTTGCCGGGGGAATGTACTCTCTTGATGAAAGCCGGTCAAAGGAACTGCTTTCCCTCTATGGTATTCCGGTCACACGGGAATGCCTCATACACGGCGGGGATGATATCAGCGCAGCTGTTAATTCCATCGGATTCCCGGTTGCCCTGAAGGCCTGCAGCCCCGACATCGCGCACAAGACGGGGAAGGGCCTGATTTACCTTGATATAAAAAACCATGAATCAGCATCCGCCGCGGTGCGAAACATAAGAAATGCCGCGGGAAAAGAAGTGCCGGTCCTTGTGTCTGAGATGATACAGGGGGTGCGTGAGTTCGCGGCAGGTGTTATCCGTCATCCCGGCTTCGGCCCCGCGGTTATGTTCGGCGTTGGCGGAATCTTCACTGAGGCCCTGAAGGACATGGTGTTCCGGCATGCGCCGCTTCGCAGATCCGGGGCGGAAGATATGCTCTTTGATATACGGTCACATGCGCTGCTCCGGGAATTCCGCGGTCTTCCGGGGGTCGATATCGACACGCTGGCCGTAATGATTCAGACACTGAGCTTCCTTCCGCTCCTGCACCCGGAGATACTGGAAATAGACATCAATCCAATAATTATTGCCGGGACAAAACCCGTGGCAGCGGATGCCCTGGTTGTCCTCAGCTCAGGAGCCCCTGAATAATCAGGTCCACGGCATCATCCTCTGACAGGCCCCGGGACATGAGGGTCTCAAGCTGCTTGTTGTCGACGCTCCCTATCGCGGCTTCGTGGGTGACATGGGCCTTCGGATGGTTGACACGGACAATAGGAATTGCCTGGGCTATTCCGTTGTCCTGAACAATTTCCTTGCAGTCCACATGGCCAATGGCGTAAGGCGCTGAAGCGGTCAACTCATTGTATACCTCAGCGATGGAATTACCGCGTACCGCAATCCGGGATGTAAGTACCCCCCGTGCGTATTCCCCGTTCAGGTGTCCCACTTCCCGTATATTGATTTTGTCATCGTGGGTGCCGTTTATTCTGGCATTCATTTCAAGTACGCTGTGGGCTTCACATGTTGTTTCATAGTCGATATTGATACTGCCGACACGGCCTTTCAGGAGTTCGAAATCAGTTTTGAACCGCGCTCCCTTTCCAAGACGGACCCGGGATTTGGGCAGAACCTGTACCCCTCCCGTGCTGCTGTGCACATGCCGTTCAGTGTAGGTGTACTCCGCGCCCTCCGCAATGGTTATGTCTGCATCCATGGTGTGAATAACGTCAACAGCGTTCGGAAACGTGCAGTGCGCAAGAACAGCTGCCCTTGCTCCGGATTGAATATCAACGGTGAGATTAATCTGCTGAAGGCCGTTTTCCGGTATCATGCCGAAACAGAGGTGTATCGGCTTTTTTACCTGTACCCCTTCTTTAATCCTGAAAAGCATCTGTATGCCGTTGTCCAGTTCGTCAACTTCGACTTCAAGGCCCGGAATAAGGTGTGAGCCGACAACATTATTATGGTTTACCACGAGATGCGCAATATCGGGGTCCTGCAGCGCATTGTCGGTCAGCTGCAGGGTCCTGTATAGTTCATCAGCAACGTCACTGTTTGTCTTCATTTACTGATCTCCTCAACAATTGGTACGTTCTTGTGTCCGCAGGGAATGCATTTATTTTCAAAATATTTTATAATATTCCCGACAACCCCTTTGTCCACGATGGCTCCGTGGCACATGAGAAAGGCATGTTCCGCCTGCTCAAGCACTGCGGTGCTGTGCGTTATAAGTATCACCGTTGATCCCCGCTGTTTCAGCAGCTGTATGGCATCGAAAATACGGTTAAGCGCCTCTACGTCAATGCCCGAATCAGGCTCGTCAAGGAGTACAATCTTCGGCTGCATTATAAGGAGTGATGCCAGTTCAATTCTCTTGCGCTCACCGCCGCTAAGGGTCTTGTCAACTTTACGGGAAAGATAATCATCAGGATTGAGGCCTACATTTTCCATTGCTTCATTGATCATGTCGTCAGAGACATTTTTTGAAGATGCCTTCAGGAAGCTTTTCACTGAAAGACCTTCAAACCGTGCCGGCTCCTGCCATCCGAGACTGATTCCCAGGCGGGCCCGCGCGTCAACATTGAGAGATGCAATGCTTTCTCCATTAAGGAATATATCTCCTTCAAACTCCCTGTATCCCTGGAGGCCCATTATCGTGGAAGCGAGGGTTGACTTTCCCGCCCCGTTGGGCCCAACGATGGCATGTACATGTCCTTCCCAGAAATCAATTGACAGGTCATTCAGTATTCGTTTATCACCCAGTGTCAGGCTAAGGTTTCTTAGTTCAAGGATTCCCATGAAATACCTCACAATTAATTGTGTACGATAAATTACTATAATGTAAAGAATCATATTTGTGTAAATGATTTTTTATAAAAGAGTATTCTGCGTGCGACTCCTTTCGTAGATTTTAGAATACACAATAATGGTGTAAAAGTGTAATATATATACGGGTAATAGTAGATAAAGAATTGATTATTGTCGATACATGAATAATACTTGACGTTGTACAGATAGTAGAATACTATTCATGTGTATAATGGAGCCTGATAAAAATAATGCAAGATAATGTTGATTATAATGTACTAATCCCCGAAAAATTCCGCACGAAGCTGAATTCTCAGCACAACAAGATGGTTCTTGAGGGGAATGTTGATGGAAACGGAAGGATCCTGCAGCCTTACCGCTTTGTAGTTGGACTGGGGGAAAAGCATTTTAAATCCTTCGAGCATGAAATTCAAATAATATCTGAACGTTTCCCTTGGACAAAAAAAAAGCATGTACGCTTTATTCTCAATGAACTGATTTTAAACAGTCAGTTCTCAATGCTGAGGGAGGTTATAAAAAAAGTGCCTGCCGGGAAAAAGGTCCCGGGGTACTTCTATTTAACGATATACGTAAATGATGATTTTTTTGCTGCGGGCATTGAGGAGTTCGGTGATTTTTTCGATTATTACGGATATCTCGAAGAGCAGTTCAGTTTTGATGAATTTGAAGAAGAAATGGAAAATTATTACGACAGTACTATTGATGATCATGAAACATCGATATTTGATTTGTCAAAGGATAAGCTGAAACTGATTTTAACTGCGGACAACAGATTGATTGTCCCGGATGGATCAAATAAACTCGGTCTTCAGATTATTGAAAACGCAACAGATCACGATTTCTATATATCCTCCTTTTACAAGGGAGACCGCTACATGTGGAAAAGAATTAACCTGCGTTTTGAGAACGATCTTCCCGGGTAATGACTATACCGCTTCCTCAGAGATCTTGAGAAGGTCAGTGGCATTTTCAAGAATTTTCTGAGAGGTGTTGGCAAGGGACTGTATTTCTTTTACCATCTGAGCGACAATTTCATTTACGTGTTCAATGGCTTTCGTTGTGCTTTCGATGGCATTTTTCTGCTCGTCGGTACCAGCGCCGATATTTTTTGCGAGTTCAATATTTTTAAACATCTGCTCAATGATGATATTGATATACCGTTCCTCAATCATGATGCTTTCCTGAAGGACCTTAATGTTTCCTGAGCTGGCACCCATATTCTGAATCAGTGTTTTAATGTTATCCGCAGTCGATTTTATAACATCGACACCTTCCGTTGTTATCTGGGAACTCAGCATCAGGACTTTTTCAATTTCTTTTATGCTCTCGGTTGTTTGAAATGCGAGTTTCCCTATTTCATCGGCAACGACGGCGAATCCTTTTCCATAGTCGCCGGCACGTGCCGCCTCGATACTTGCGTTAAGGGAGAGAAGATTTATGCGGTCAGCGATATCAACAATAATGTTTACTGTTTCACTGATTCTTCCGCTCTGTTCACTGATTTTTCCAATTGTGTTTTCAACATCCATCAGGCGGTCATTTGTTGTGCTGGTCTGGTTGACGATTCCTTCAATTTCACTGTATGTTGTGTTGAGCTTGGATTTTGTTTCAACTTTTATGTTTTTGAATTCATTGACAATTGTTTCCATTTTAACATTGCCGTCAATCTGATCAACAGAGGATCCGTGTATATTCTCAGCAGATCCCAGAAGCTCTTCCAGGGTTGCTGATACCTCTTCAAAGGTTGCAGACTGGCTCTGCATTTTTTCATTAAAACTGTTCACCAGGTCATTTTGTTCATCAACCTGTGCAAACAGTACATTCATCCTTTCCCGGATCTCCCGTGTCATCTGTTTCTGCTGTTCCGATTGATCAGCAATGACTTTCATCTGCCGCGATACACGTTGATCGAATTCGTGGATAACCGGAATGTTCCTGTAGGCAATATAGGCAAGGAAAATGACGACTATAATGAAAAAGACCTCCCGAAGAATAATCACACCATGAATTGGTGTATTGCCGTCCATGGCGTACAAATGGAAATCAGCTCCATTCATGTAGGCGATAACCAGAAAGATTATCCAGTTCAAAAAACCATAGAGGGAGAAAAAGATAAAAAGCTTTTTATTATACAGAAGTTCCAGAAGGATAATGAAAATGACGAGTAGTATTGATGAGTTGTAGGACTCGGAGGCAAAGGTCCAGTCGATATTTATCCCATAATTATATTTTGCAAGAATTGGGACATTGACAGTAATAAAGCCAACCATCCATGCGAGCATGGTAACAGACTTTCTTTGTTTTTTACGGTGGTAAATAAAAAAACCGATAGTAACACCGGTCATATTTATTATCAGGGGACCAATTATTCCTTTAAGGGCAACATGGGATATCAATTGGAATGAAGAGGCGAGAATTGTCATAAATAAAAGGCTCATGAAATACATAAAACTGCCCTTTATTTCAAGAATTTCCCTGGCAGTATGTTTTATATCATTCATACCCGTTACCCTCAGCTAAATTAAACCATTATATTCAGTGACACACACAACACAAACGTAATGAAAGGTTTTGTGCTGTTGAACTATTAGAAAATTTCATACAAAGCATTATTATAAATAAATATTATTTTGTCCAGTGCAAAATGATTAAACAGATGCAATATTATGTGAAGGAATTGTGTATACTTCCACGTACGATATACCAGTGCCCGTGATGTTGTATTGTATGATAATATGATTGTGCTTGAAATATACGGATAGTACATCATAATGACAAAGAAAATGTTTTATAAATCGCAATCTCGTTTAGAAACTATGGATAAAGGGATTTTGCAATGGGGAAAAGATGTGCAGTTATATATGGTGTTATTATTTTATTTGTGCTTCTATCTTGCACCAGGGATTACAGCCCGATGATAATCGGTACATGGCAGATGAACGGAACAGACTGCAACGAAAGCGGCTACTGCAGTAATTATATTAATACTGATGAAGTTGTTGAGTATAAAAAAGACGGGTCAGGGGTGGTATCAAGCGCGTCTATGAATAAAAAGATGTATTTTAACTATGTGATTCACGGTAATGAGATTGAGGTACATATTAAAATGGGAATTGCACGGGATACCATCATAACGATCAGGGATGATATCATGCTTGTCCGCCATACCGCCGTACAGGGCGAAGATATGGGGATAACAAGATGGAAAAAGCTGCAGTAATATAAAAGTGAATAACGGGGTAGTATGAGGCCGCCTGTATGCAGGATTTGCGGTAGAGATCTCACTGAGGATGAGGGAGGGCTGGTGTATTTTAATCAGCGTCCCTCGGATATCGAGTGGGATGAAAAAATGAAACAAAATGACATGACTGGCCACCCGCCGTATGCGGACTGGTTTTGCGGGAATCATATTGATGCGGCACGTGAGTTGAAGGACAGATATATTGATGAAGCTGTCCGGATTATCAGGGGACAGAAATCCTGATGAAATCCGATACGGGAAAGTATCTGTTAAGTCCGGCATGATGACAGGGAGGATTATTCTGAATCCCGATGGATTCAAATTCAATAGCTGACCTTCTGTTTCTTTTTATAATCGTACATATTGATATCAGCCTGATGGATTGCATCATTGAGTTTTTCTGAAGTTCCGGAAGAAATTCCGTATGAAAAGGACACGACATAATCATCTTCAATCTGAAAGCGGCAGATTTTTTCCATTTCCATTACAATCCTTTTTTCAATTCTTTTTACCTGTTTTTGAGAGTTTGCGGATAAAAGAACAAGGAACTCATCCCCCCCGAGGCGGAATATCATATCGTTTCTTCTGGTGCTGGCATTAAGCAGTTCCGCTATTTTTTTCAGCACCCTGTCGCCGGTCTGATGTCCGAAAATGTCATTCACGTCCTTGAAGTCATCGATATCGACAAGGACAGTGATATAGTAATTGTTGTTGTCCCGCGCACGTCTGTTCAGTTCATGAATTCTTTCCTGGTCCCTTATGAAACAATCAAGCTTGCCTCTGTTATACAATCCAGTGAGAGGATCGGTATTTGCTATCAGCAGTGCCTCTTCATAAATACCCCTGTTGGCAAATGCGATTGCGGAAAAATCAGCGATGGTTTGAAGTATGAGGTGTTCATCTTCAGAAAAATAATTTCCCGTGGTACGGTTTATCAATTCTATGACGCCGTATGTCGCTCCCCGGAAGGTCATAGGTACCGCTATGATGGAATGTGTTGTAAACCCGGATATTTTATCAGTCCTGTCAGAAAACCTCGGATCCTTTGAAGTGTCCGGGACAAATATTGATTCCCCGGTTTTTGCTACAATACCGGCTATGCCTTCCCCCGGGCTCAGCCGGATATTTTCAACAGCTTTTTTATCGATCCCCTGGACTATCACAAAAAAGAGTTCACCTGAATTCGGGTCAAGTCTCATGAGACTCCAGTTCTCAGCATTGAAATATATCCTGATTTCCTCCATTATACCTTCAAGTATTGCGTCAAGGTCAAGGGAGGATGTGATGAGCTTGCCGATGTTTGCATACAGTTTTTTTATATTACCGCAGGGATTGTCGTTCATATATATTCTCCGAAGATAGCCGTATAATAACCCACATGAAAGAATTTGTACTTTTTTTCAATTAGTTTTTTAATGTGGTAAAAACTCCTCAATGGTTATTTATCGGTTACAATACGATATATAGTATACAATGGGGAAGCATTTATGTAGTATAATACTGAAGTATTTTTAATTATTTTTAATCATTTGAGTGTAACTATTGAACTTTCGTAATTTCGTATTATAATATATACTAAATAACAAAAAAGGTGCAGTCAATTGAATACAAACACAGAGATAAAAATTACAGGGATGTCATGTGCTGCATGTTCTGCGCGGATTGAAAAAAGAATTAAGGGATTGCCGGGTGTTGAAAAGGCTTCAGTAAATCTGCCAATGGAAAAATTATGGGTTGAGTATGATGCATCCCTGGTTACTGAAACGGTGTTCCGGGAAGCAGTTGAAGACCTGGGATTTGGTGTTATTGAATTGGAAAAGAGCGCAGAAGAGGAGAGGAGTATTCGCGATGATGAGGTACGCACTCTGCGGATACATGTACTGGCATCGCTCATGTTGAGTTCACCGCTTTTGGCTGCAATGGTTACATCATGGTTTGGTTTCCATGTTGATTTCCTGCATAATCCTGTTGTTCAGCTTGCCCTCGCAACGCCTGTGCAGTTTGTACTGGGGTACAGGTTTTACAAAAACGCATATCATAGTCTCCGTTCCATGAGCCCCGGCATGGACCTCCTTGTGGTAATGGGAACAAGCGCCGCGTATTTTTTCAGTATCTATAATGGTTTCCTGAGCCCCCTCCGTGATTCAGGGAATATCCATCTGTATTTCGAAACATCGGCGGTACTGATAACCTTTATTCTGTCAGGAAAATACCTGGAAGCTGCAGCAAAAGGGCGGACATCGGAGGCGATAAAAAAACTGATCGGCCTGCAGCCGAAAACAGCCCGCAGAATTGCCGGTGATATCGTTGAGGAAGTTCCCGTTAATGTACTTGTACCGGGTGATGTCATCGTTGTATCTCCGGGCGAAAGAATACCGGTAGACGGTATTGTCCTGAAAGGACGTTCTTCTGTAGATGAGAGTATGATATCGGGAGAAAGTATGCCGGTAGAAAAAATGGAGGGTGATGCGGTAACAGGGGCGACCGTGAACAATTTCGGAAGCCTGACTTTCAGGGCAACAAAGGTCGGGAAGGATACATTTCTGGCACAGATAGTGAAAATTGTTGAAGAGGCACAGACGTCGAAGGCTCCGATTCAGCGAATAGCAGATATGGTCGCGGGAATATTTGTTCCCATAGTACTTGTTATATCGATTATTACGTTTGCGTTATGGTATTTCATTCTTGGTAATCCGGAAATGGCTTTTATCAGTGCGGTATCGGTACTTGTAATCGCCTGTCCATGCGCAATGGGACTGGCAACTCCCACCGCGATAATGGTTGGTACCGGCCTGGGAGCGCAAAACGGTATACTTATTAAAAGGGGTGATGTCCTTGAAAAAGCCCATACCATTACAACCGTCATATTTGATAAAACAGGAACTCTCACACACGGGAAGCCGGTGGTAACTGATATTATTACCAATGGTAAGTTCAATGAGGAAACCCTTGTATCCATTGCCGCCGGTGCTGAAAAACATTCTGAGCATCCCCTTGGTAAGGCTGTATGTGATTATGCGGTAATGAAGAATATAACGTTTTCTGATGCTGCGTCGTTTATTGCTGAGCCGGGGAAGGGCATTCAAGCTGTTGTTGATGATATGAATGTCATTGCTGGAACACGGGGTTTCCTGCAGGAATCAGGTGTTTCCACAGACAGTATCGATGAGCGTGTTACGGCCCTGTCAGCTAAGGGAAGGACAATAATCTGCATTGCTGTTGATAACCATGCTGCAGGGGGCATAGCTGTGGCGGATACAATGAAGGAAAGCAGTACTCAGGCCGTGAAGGAACTGCGCGACATGAAGATTGATGTGTTCATGATTACGGGGGACAGCATTGAAGTGGCGCGGCAAATAGCACAGGAGGCGGGAATTCCGGAAGTGAATGTTGCAGCACAGGTGCTGCCGCAGAAAAAGGCACAGGCAGTGAAACGTATGATGAATGATACCAGTGTCGTGGCGATGATAGGAGATGGAATAAATGATGCTCCCGCACTCGCCTATGCTGATGTGGGTATCGCGATTGGTACGGGAACTGATGTTGCCATTGAAACATCAGATATAACCCTGATCCGGGATGATTTACGGGCAATACCGGCGGCATTGAGGCTTTCCCGTGCATCAATATCAAAAATAAAACAGAACCTGTTCTGGGCGTTTATTTACAATATTATCGGGATACCCCTTGCTGCCTCGGGTATGCTGAATCCTGTATTTGCCGGAGCGGCAATGGCATTGAGCTCTGTGTCAGTTGTAACAAATTCACTTTTACTCAAGAGATTTGATCCGTATAAAACACACAGCAAATTCAAGGCGGTGTAATGAATAATCCGGCAGCGAAAAAAAATCTCAGATATGGAGGTGTTCTTATGAAGAAAAATACTATTTTTATAGAAGGTATGTCCTGCGGGCATTGTGTTATGGCAGTTGAAAAGGCCCTCGGAAAACTGCCTGGTGTTTCGAGGGTTGTAGTAAGCCTTGATGCACATACTGCAGATGTTGAGTATAATGATGCCGAGGTGTCTCTGGATGAAATGTATAATGCGATCGAAAACCAGGGATATGCTGTCAGGCGGTAACGGAGTATTTTATTTTTGATATTGTTGCCAATAAAGAATATATGTTGTGCTTTATGAATTCATTTTGTGAATAATTATAGCTGTTATAAAAATATATAAAAAAACCTCCCCGGAATTTAATATTAATAATATACGATAATCTATATATGTTGTAATATAATATAATGAATAATGTGTATTTTTGCGTATTTGTATAAATTTTATACTTGACTCTTCACGATGTTTTCATTACTCTTATGGACATGTTAAATACTACATGCTCATCTATACATGTTTTCTAGGAGGAAGTACATGAAAAGAGTTTCTTTAGTAGTTGCTGCATTATTTGTATTTGCAATTGGTTTCTCAGCTCTTACAGTTCCGGCTCAGGCACAGGATTTTGGAAGTCTCCTTATTCAGCTTGAAACCAGTGTAAAGTATTCATCACAGTCAGACAGCTGGAGAAGCAGAAGAAGCGGATGGATTTCACAGGTTCGTTCATGTTCAAACCTTTCATGCTACAAAAGCTTGCTGATTACATTTGAAACAAATGTAAAGTACGATGCACAGTCAGACAGCTGGAGAAGCAGAAGAAGCGGATGGCTCAGCAGAGTTAGAAGTGCCGGTTCAATTTCCCAGCTTGGAAGACTCATGATTGAAGTTGAAACTTCAATCAAATACTCAGCTCAGTCCGATTCATGGAGATCAAGTCGTTCAGGTTGGTTAAGCAGCGTACGCAGCTTATAAAAAATCTGAAATATTACGTAAAAAATGGACCGCCCCTGACAATTGTTACGGGCGGTCTTTTATTTTCTGGTATAATGCGGGAAGCAGAGAAGTACAATTCAAGAGAACCCGGTTATTCCCCCGGTTCTTTCCTGCGGGGAGGTAATGGCCCCAGATAGTGGTGAAGATAGCATTTAATTTTGCCGTTATACAGTTTCCTGTTTTTGTCAGATTTATGATTGAAATGTGTTTCAAACTCAGGATGTGATGACAGGACAAAGACAGACCATGTCTGCAGTTTCGTGTAAAGCTCTCCCAGGGTGTGATATAATTTTTCAGCTTCCGACCTGTCTCCCAGGCGCTCGCCATACGGCGGATTGGTGATTATGCATCCGTATTTCTTCCGCGAACTGAACTCCTCAACAGGTTTCTTTTCAAAAAGTATTGCGTTTTCAAGCATCATCTTCGAAGCGTTTTCCCTTGCCTGTTTGAACACACGGCCGTCAATATCGGTTGCATAAATGGCCAGTTCCGTGTTTTTTACCGCGCTGAATGCCTCTTCGCGGACATTTTTCCAGATTTTTGCAGGCATTGAAGGCCATTCTTCTGACACGAAATTCCTGAATAAACCCGGTGCGATATTTTTTCCGATGAGGGCGGCTTCAATAGGGATTGTTCCCGAACCGCAGAAAGGATCAGCAAGTATTCTGTCTGGTGTCCATCTGCTTAACAGAACAAGGGCCGCTGCCAGGGTTTCACGTAAAGGGGCAACTCCCGAAGCTTCACGGTATCCCCTTTTATGCAGACCGGCGCCGCTGGTATCGATTGTAAGAACCGCGGTATCCTTGAGCAGGGATATTTCAATTTTATATACAGGACCGTTCTCCGGAAACCAGTTTTTCCGGTATTTTCTGCTCATTACATCCACCACAGCGCGTTTCACAATGGACTGGCAGTCAGGGACGCTGAAAAGCTTTGAATTGATAGATTTACCCACAACATGCATTTTACCATGTTCCGGGATAAGTGAATCCCATGGAACACTGAGGGTCCCCTGATATAACTCTTCGAAATCCAGGGCGGTAAACTCTGCCATTTTAAGTAGAACCCGGTCCGCGGTACGGAGCCAGAGATTGCACCGGACAATATCATACTCGTCACCGTAGAACTCAACTTTTCCGTTTTCAGTTTTCAGGTTCTTATATCCCAGTGATGTAAGTTCCCTGGCTACAATTGATTCCATGCCGAATGCGCTGGTTGCTATTAATGTATACTGTGACATGTTGTATCTGCTTTAAATAAATTTTATGCGGGAGAGACTGTCAAATATCAGTTCTCATACGGTGAAAGCCTGGTATGCATGTTGTCTATAGCTTTTTTGACATTTTTATTATATGAAAAACGGTATACAATAAGCAGGGTCATATCGTGCACCTTTTTACTGTATTCCTTTGATGATTCAATTAATTCATACACGTTCCCGGGTATTTTATTTGCTGAACGCAACCCGGGATATTTTTTATTTATTTCAAGGATTTTTGGATGTAATGAAATTACAGAATCCCCGAATGAATTAATCGCTGTGATTATCTCATCATCTTTTTTTGCTTTTTTAAGGGCCCGGATATATTCTTTCTGAACTGAAATAAGCTGATTCATTACAGCTGTTACATCAGAATAGTCTCCTTCCCCCGCCGCAAACCTGGTTGCAGGAATTGTTATAAGTAGACATAAAACCGCAGCGTACAAATGTTTCATGCAGTAAATCCTGTATGAATTATTATCATAACACAAATACCGGGATAATCTTATAAAAAAGACAGTTCAAGAGCAAGGGTTTTATTTGAGCAACAGATAAAAAAAATATATCCGGAACCTGATCAGAAAAACAAAAAAGGCTGAACACAACATGTGCCAGCCTTCTCGCGTTATGGAAGAG
>ERZ795048.2031-NODE-2031-length-16940-cov-9.836837_pt1 | contig 16940 bp, 13 predicted proteins | sample MGYA00375132_ERZ795048 | MGnify/ENA primary metagenome ERZ795048 (study PRJEB30177, sample SAMN05720225) | activated sludge metagenome | isolation source: Anaerobic digester | place: Hong Kong | collected 2014-12-17 ...
GGTTACAAGCTTCCTGATAGATATATGAAATTTTCAGAAAATTTCTATAAACGGTATCCTTACATGACATTAAGAAGACTGGATTTGAAGAATATAAAAAAAGATGCTTATTCAATATGGGAGATTTCAAATATATCTTTATCTGAAAACTGGTGATATGTACCGGTTGATTTATCTGTTATGGAGGATATGCTGAAAAAACTGAAGCTTATTGTTGATCCTGATGCTGTTTTGATAGCTGAGTATGAAAATAAAGCAGTTGGGTTCTGTCTGGGGTTTCCTGACATTAACGGAATTATAAAAGATATTGACGGAAAGCTTTTTCCATATGGGTGGGCTGTACTTTTAAAAAGACTTAAAAACATAAGTAATTACAGGCTTTTCGGATTGGCTGTCCATCCCGACTGGCAGAACAGGGCTTTAGATGCTCTTATGTATATACAGCTATATGATAATCTTTTACATAAAAAAGTCAGAATGGAAGCTAATTATATACTTGAAGATAATTACAGGATAAAAAACTCTTTAGAAAAACTTGGTATGATGAAAATAATCACATACAGGATATATGAAAAATCTTTTAAATGAATATTTAATTAAATTTTAGTTTGTAATTCAAATATTGCTTCTAATGCTTCAATTATCTCTTTTGATAAATCAATGCAGTCATCACCACATTTTTTTGATATCTTCAGATAATTATCCATTAAAGCTTTGGCATTTTCTTGATAGTCGAGTAAATTTGGTGCAAGACTGAACCATCCCAATTTTAAAGTATAAATCAAAAAGTCTTCAATTGAATGAATTTTATCGGCTTTAAAACTGTCAAAATAGATTTTAGCCTGATTGATTAATGATATGCTTTTTGCTAAGCTTTTAGTGGCGTTGTTTATTAGCTGATAATAATTTTTCAAAGCCTGTGACAGATCGTCATTGTCTTTTGGGAAATATTGTCCTGAATGCTCAATTTTTTCAGCATAATCTGAATAATTGTTTATCTTAAGGATTTTAGAAACTGCATTTAGGAATTCTAGTAAGTCATTTGCGTAATGATGAAGATGCCTTATACGTTCAGAACCATACTTCCTGTTTAACTGACTGCGCTTAATGCTGACAAAAGTATCAAGCGTATCATCAGAAGCTCCAATCATTCTAGCAGCTTGAGAAGCTGAAGGAGAAGATGTCAGTAAGGCTCCCTTTATGAAACAGTCAACATCTTCTTTTGCGGCTGTATCTAATGCTTTCTGATAAATCAGGAAGGCCTTAACTGATTCTTCAAAAGGTATATTAGAATCAATTCTTCTTTTTACTAAACGCATTATCTGAATGTCACTAAAGGTATATACAGCTTTGTTGTTGCTTGGTTCACTTGATATGATGCGATATTCTTTCAAGTAATCAATCTGTGATTTACTCAGTCCAGTCAGTTTTATTGTTTCATTCAATAAGTACTCTCTGTTGCTGTCTTTTAAGTCTGCCTTATGTATAGCATCCATAAATTCCAGTTCAAAGGGATCAGAAGCACTATCCAATAACCCTTTTATGACTGCCAAAGGGTAAAAGTGCTCTTTTTGCAATGAGCGTATCATATTTACCCTTTGTATGCAGTCATGGCTATAGTAAGCCATATTTTTTGTTGTTTTAAAAACAGGCTGAATAAGACCTTCTTTGACATAGTATTTCAAAGTAGTCACATTCGTATCTGTGGCTTTTGCTAGCTGAGATATCTTCAGAAGGTCTGTTGTCAGCTCTTTAGTCATTAAATTAACTCCTGCTTTTTATTATTAACAGTCTAATACTATTTTAATAACATCAGGAGGATTTTCAAGTGCAAGTTTAAAAGCTTGTTTGTAATCATCCAGTTTGAAATGATGAGTAACAAATCCTTCTGTCTTGTAGATGCCGTCTCTTATCCATTCCTGCACCAGATCAAAAGTATACAGTTTTCTTCCTTCCCATTCTTCCATTCCATGTGCATCTACTCCAATTAGCTTTAGTTCATGCCACCAGATAGGAGTTTCATCAATAGTAATGGCTCTCATATGATGACCAATTTTCATCAATATTCCTCTTGGTCTTAGCATCCTAAGTGCAGTAGTGTTTGCCCAGTTTCCTCCTATACAATCATATATGCGGTCAAATCCACCAAAGAACATCTTATTGTTACTCATGCCTGTATAAACTTTGCTTCCATTTGTAGCATCAGCTGCTGCCTGGTAAGGTTCACCCTGCATTATATGATCAGCTCCCAGTTTCAAAGCGAATTGCTGTTTGGTCTTAACTCTTTCAAGTACCCATATTTCACATTCAGGTTGTACTATTTTAATTGCTTGAACTACACCTAGTCCAATAGTCCCGCATCCCATCACCAGGATTTTTTCGTTTTTCTTGGGTGGGTCGACAATTACAGAATGTACAGATACGCATGTAGGTTCAATCATTACAGCCTGTTCATCAGTCAGTTCGTCATATACTTTTGACAACGAATCTTCTGTTGCTATAAAGGTATCGGACCATCCTGCACCTGTGTCGGGTAAATTATGAGGGCTTGGTTCTCCAAAGTTTAAGCAGAAATTATAGTTGCCTTCTTCACAGTATTTGCACACAGGCTTAATATCTTTGTTGTTGCATGAAGACATATACTCTCTAATGGTAACTCTGTCTCCTACCTTAAACTTGGTCACCTTGGAACCTGCTTCTATTACGGTGCCTACATTTTCATGTCCTAAGTATGTTCTTTTTGCAGTTGGAATAGGTTCCAGTGCTGAATTCGTGCCTGTGGTCGCTTTGAAAAAACTCACATCAGTACCGCATAACCCGCATGCAATATTTTTGACTCTCACCCAGTTTTCTGCTGGAAGGGGAGGATCTGGAATGTTTCTATTGTACTTAACAGCATTTAAACTGGTGTATAACAAAGGTTTACAGCATTTAGCAGCAGCCTTTGTTGCTAAAATTCTTGGTATGTCTTTTTCAAAATATACAGTTTTCATTATTTCCTCCGTTATGTAAGCATAGCCTGAAGAACAGCCATAAAGTCATTTAACATACATGCATATTCTGGGCTTCCTATTGTTTCTACGTATCCTTTTTCAACTCCTTCAACAAATTCAACTTCTTTTCCTAGTACTGCAATAGCTCCATCCACACTCAAAAACCTGAAGTGTACAAAAGGGAATCGTCTTTCATAAATGCCATGCCCAGACTTAGTCTTGCCTGATTTTATTCTTAAATAGCAGGCTATGTAGTCTTTCTGGTTCTCATGTTCAACAGTAAACTGATATATTCTGTCCGGCTGACGCTGAGTAAACTCAACCATTTCAGCGACACCTAACTTGTTATAGGTGGAAAGAGCTCGGGTTATCATGTAAAGACTCATTTTAACCTTTAACGCTTTTCCCTCAAAGTCCTTTGGTTTATTGTTTGGTGACATCTTCATCAGTCCCATAAGTAAAGAAAGGGTTTTAATAAGAAGATTGAAATTTTTCAATCCTCCTTTGATAGAAGGCAAAGCCAGTCCTCCGGTAAGAAGAGCATTCATCTTCTGAACTGAAGGGAATGTCAAAGCTAAATCCGGATTTTCAGCAGTTCCTTGTATGACTTCGACTTTTCCACTGTTGAAGACCATGTGACAGGCCAGTATATCATTTTCATTTTTTGCTCCGAATTGTACTGTCTTTTTCACATTAGAGAACATTTTTCTAAGTTTGGGATCATCATCCAGCAAAACCTGCATTACAGGGAAAGCTGCATTGAAAAAGAGTTTTGCAGTCAGTATATCCTTGCTTAACGCGGTCATTTCATTACCCCCTTATTCATCTTCCCAGTTTTCATCTGCTTCAAATTCCATTCCCATCATTGATCTGACCTGGTCGATTATTCCATTAGCATCCAAGCCGTAGTGTGAATAAAGATCTTCAGCATAGCCGATTACAGCATACTCATCATATATACCATGTTTTTTGAATACGCATCCTTTACCGCTTTTAGCTATAACTGATGCTACTGAATCTCCAAGTCCTCCTATTACATTATGTTCTTCTACTGTCAGAATTCTTCTTGTATCTTTAACTGCATCCATAATGGCTTGTTCATCAATAGGCTTAATGGTGTGCATATTAATGACTCTCACAGAAAGATCATCCTGTTCTTTTAAAGTCTTTGCAGCTTGTATTGATTGAAGAACTGCGATTCCGCAGGCGATAATTGTAAGATCGGACCCTTCGTGCATTGTTATAGCTTTTCCGATTTCATAATTATAGTCTTCATTTTCGTGTACCGGAGGTTCAAACCCTCTTCCGATTCGAATATATACCGGTCCAGGCACGTCAATACATGCTCTTACCGCTTTAGATGTTTCTATTCCATCTGCAGGACATATTACAGTCATATTAGCCATAGATTTCATTATTGACAGATCCTCTGTACAGTGATGTGTTGTGCCTGCATGGCCAAAAGATATTCCAGCATGAGTAGCTATGATTTTTACGGGCAGATTTTGATATGCAATATCTGTTCTGACCTGTTCAGATGCTCTCATACTAGCAAATACTGCCATTGTTGATGCAAAGGGTATTAATCCTGCCTTAGCTAAACCTGCAGCTATACCCATCATATTCTGCTCAGCTATCCCTACATTGAAAAATCTTTCAGGAAATGCCTTTTCAAAATGAACTATTGCTGTTGTCTTAGAAAGATCTGCAGTGACGCCGACTATTTTATCATTTTCCTTACCCATCTGAGCCAATGTGCGACCATAAATTTCACGGGCTGTCATAGTAGCTGCATCATAAGCTGTCCAGTTTGTTCCTGTTACTATTGTCATATCACTTACCTCCCATCGATCTTAAAATTGATTCTTTAGCTTTTTTGCATACTTCAGAATCTCCTGAAGCATAATGATAGACTACGTTATTTTCCATAAAGTCTATACCTTTACCCTTAATGGTATTTGCAATAATCATAACCGGTTTTTCGCTTGCAGCCCAAGCAACATCAAATGCTTCTGTCAGCTGTTCATAATTATGCCCGTCAATTTCAAGTACTTCAAAACCGAAAGCTCTCCATTTCTCACCAAAAGGTTCTAAAGACATAACATCTTCTGTTTTTCCGTCTATCATCAGTTTGTTTCGGTCTACAACTGTTATTACATTGGTAAGCTTGAAATGTGATATTGACATTGCAGCTTCCCATACAGAGCCTTCACAGCACTCTCCGTCACCAAGAAGGCATACAGTTTTATATGACTTTTTAAGATATCTTGCTCCTAATCCAAGGCCAGCGGCAATAGAGAGTCCGTGTCCTAAAGAGCCAGAAGATACATCACATCCTATAACTTTGTTTGAGTCGGGATGCATAGCAAAAGGACTTCCGAAATGATTGAAAGTCCTTAACTCGTCTTCTGGAAAATATCCTTTTTTTGCTAAAGCAGGTATAAACCCAGCAGCAGCATGTCCTTTTGAAAGGATGAATCTGTCTCTATCCTCCCAGCAAGGGTTTTTCGGGTCCACATTCAAATACTTGAAATAGAGGACGGTCAGTATGTCAGCACAACTTAATGAGCCTCCAATATGTGATCCTCCAGACCATTCCATGACATCAACGATTTTTAGGCGTAATTCGCATGCTGTTTTTTCTAGCATTTGCCTTTCTTCTTGTGTAGTTGGCATTTGGTATCCTCCTTATTCTGTTATGTAAAATTATAAAGTAGCGAGTGCTACTATCTACTATTATACATCATTAAATGTTAAATACAATACATTATTGCTATAATTTGCAAAATATGTTGATATTATCTACATTAATTTCTCTATTATAGGCTATTGTAAGGAAATTACTTATGATACAATAATTTAGATTATTAATTTTGTCGTGTTATGGAAAAGGGGGTCGTATGCATCTATTTGAAATTCGCTCTGTGGAATATCTTGGGATTATAAAGTATCCTGATTTGAATATACAAAAAGGGAAAACAACCTTTATATGCGGGAAAAGCGGAACAGGGAAAAGTACTTTGTTAAAGCTTCTCAACGGATCAAAATCAGCTGAAAAAGGGCAAGTGAAATATATGGATAAATTAGTTGATGATTACGATCCTATTGAACATAGGAAACAGGTGATATTGGTAAATCAGTCAACTTATCTTTTTGATATGAGTATAAGAGATAATTTTTACGAATTCTACTCATATAGAGATATGACAAAACCTGATGAGGACACAATGAAGCAGTATCTTAAATTGTGTCTTGCAGATTTTAACCTTGATATGGACTGTCAGAACATGTCAGGAGGTGAAAGACAGAGAATATATCTGGCAATATGTCTTTCATTTATGCCAAAAGTGATTATGCTTGACGAACCGACAAGCGCATTAGATGAAGCGAATGCAGGCATTCTTATTAGAAATGTTAAGAATTTCTGTATTGAGAAAGATATATCATTAATCATCGTTTCTCACAGCACAGAACTGGCAAAACTGTATTCTGATGATTGTATTAACTTAAGTGGAGGTGAAGAGCAATGGATGGAATAGTTCAGCTTAATATATTCCAGTTTGCATTAGTGTATCTTTTGTTAGTCGTGATATTGGTAATAATGAAAAACAGGAAGATAAATCAGATAAAACTCTTGCTTATTGCAAGTGTAAGAATGACAGTACAGCTTGTGCTTGCAGGGCTTGTACTGACATACATATTTAAAAATCCTCATCCTTTATTTACAGTTGGATATATAGTAGCCATGATTGCTTTTTCAATATATACTGTCCTTTCAAGAAATAAAGGACTTAATAAGAAGTTCAAGATTGTTGTTGGAGCATCACTTTCATTAACAGGAATCGGAGTTATATTGTTTTTCATTTTAGCAGTTGTCGGAGTCAATTTTTTCAATCCCCAGTATACTATACCCATAAGCGGGATGATTATGGGAAATGCCATGACGGGAGTATCGTTGGGTTTGAAGACATTTAACGAAAATGTAAAAACTCAAAGAAGCAAAATAGATACATTAATTAATATTGGTGTTACCCCTAATAAGATATTGATTCCTTTTGTTAACAGTGCTCTAGAGACGGCTATACTACCAACACTGAACTCTATGCTTGGTATGGGTATAATATCATTGCCTGGTATGATGACTGGACAAATATTATCTGGAACCATGCCTATGACAGCAATTCTGTATCAGATTTCTATACTTATTGCCATAAGCGCAGTAGTCTGTATGGCAGTTTTCTGTTCTTTGTATTTTGGGTATAGAACTTTATACAACAAACTAAGCCAGATAACTATTTGATTAATTGACCTGATATAAGGACACCTTACGATTTTATTCATTTGTGAATATTTTTCGATGCTAATATGTTGTATTAGTAATTATCTGGCTATATAATGAAAATGTAAGTATTTTCAATAAATGCTTTTATACGGGGTAAATATGAGTAATGATCATAAAAAGTCTAAGAATTCCTATAAGGAGTCAGTGTTATTTGCAAAAGCAAAGGCTTTAAAGATAACAGTACTTTATCTACTGATAGGTTCTTTATGGATAATACTATCTGATCTGTTATCACAGACTATTTTACAGGATGCATCAAAATTTATGCTGACAAGTATTTTAAAAGGCCTTCTTTATGTTATTGTGACTGGGCTTGCAATATATCTGATGATTTTCAAAGCTCTTAAGGAAACTGATATGGCAAAACAGGATGCTGAGTCTTCTAATGAGGAACTTAAAAAGTCAAATCTTGAATATAAAAACCTGTATATAGAAAATAGTAACAGGCAATTTTTAATTAAGTCACTAACCGACTCTATGCCGGACCATATATTTTATAAAGATATCAATTTCAGATATACCGGATGTAATAAAGCATTTGCAGAATTTCATGGAATGACAGAAAAGGAAATAATAGGAAAAAATGATTATCAGATATTCAGTAAGGATTTTGCTGATACCTATGTGGAATCAGATAAGGATGTGATTAACAATCTGAAAAAAGCAGTATTTGAAGACATAGCACACAGAGGTGATTCTGTTACTTATTTTGAAACTATTAAGAATCCATATTTTGATGCAAATGGAAACTGTGTTGGGTTAATTGGCGTCAGCAGGGATATTACAGAAAGAAAAGTAAAAGAAGATCAGATTATTTACCTAAACCATCATGATATACTAACAGGTTTGTATAACAGACTTTACTTGGAAAATGCATATGCAGAAATAGATAAAAAAGAAAACTTACCTATATCGATTATAATTGGTGATATAAACGGATTAAAGCTTGTTAATGATTCATTAGGTCATGGTTTTGGGGATATGACAATAAAAGAGATTGCAGATATTTTAAGCAAGTGCTGCTCAGATAAAGGGGTTGTTGCACGAATAGGAGGAGACGAATTCGTTATCCTTCTTCCAAAAACGGATAATAAGACTGCATACGACTTAATTAAACAAATTAGTCATGACTGTAATGAGCATATGAATGATATGAAAAGTATGTTTTACGCAAATATTTCATTAGGTTGTGCTACAAAGAGTTCTATGGATGATACACTAGAAAAAGTATATCAGCAGGCTGAGGAAAATATGTATCGTCAGAAGATGTTTGAGTATAAAAGCCAGCACAGCGCAATACTTAGTTCCATTAAAAAAACAATGTTTGAAAAAAGTTATGAAACTGAAGAACATGCAGAAAGAATGGCTGTTCTTTCAAGAAAACTTGGTAAAGAAGTGGGTCTTCCAGAAGAAGAACTTATCGCTTTGGAATTATTATCTAATTTGCATGATATTGGAAAAATCAGTATAGATAAAAATATTCTTACTAAACCAGGAAAACTCAGTAAAGAAGAGTGGAAAGAGATTAAAAAGCACCCTGAAGTAGGTTATAGGATAACACAAGTAGCTCCCGATTTAATGCACATATCAGAATATATTCTGAGCCATCACGAAAGATGGGATGGATTAGGATATCCTCAGGGACTGAAAGAAAAAGAAATACCGCTTTTGTCAAGAATTATTGCTGTAGTAGATTCATATGATGCAATGACCCAAGACAGGCCATATAGTAAAGCAAAAACGAAACTAGAAGCAAAAGAAGAAATATTGGCAAATGCCGGCAGTCAGTTTGATCCGATAATTGCAAAGATATTTGTTGAAAAAGTTTTAAATTAATCAATTTTCATAAAATCATATAATTATAGAAATAAAACCGTTTTATCTGTTGTATTAAACAAATTGTTCTTATTAAGTTCACAATTTTAAGGTATGCTTTTATTGACATGTGATTATGTAAAAGGTAAAATTAGTAATGTGTTATATGAACTAATTAAAATGGGCGAGAAGGACCATAAAAACACAAAAAATACATATCTGTAACATAAAGATGTGTAAAATATAAAGGAGAAGACATGGAAAAAAATTATAATGCACTATTGCAATCCAAGATGAGCAAAGAAAGTTTAGAGAAGCTTTCAGCATTAAAAAACAACAAAGTAAATGAATTCGTAGGATTCTTTATTGATCATTGCGAACCTAAATCCGTATATGTCTGTACTGATAGCGAAAGCGATATCCAGCATGTACGTGAAATGGCTTTATCTAAGTCAGAAGAACAGAATCTTGCAAATTCAAAACAAACTATCCACTGGGATAATTACGAGGATCAGGCAAGAGATAAAAAGAATACACGTTATATTGTATATAAAGAGAATCTTGAAAACATGAAGACTCTTAACTCTTTAGAGTATGAGCAGGGATATAATGAGATTCTTGAAATATCAAAAGGTATAATGAAGGGCAAAGATGCAGTAGTAATGTTTTTAAGTGAAGGACCTACTCAGAGTGTATTCTCAATACCATGTGTTCAATTTACAGATAGCTGGTATGTAGCTCATTCAGAGTTTATTCTTTATCGTTCAGCATATTCGCATTTCTTGAACATGAAAGAAGAAGAAAAAGACGATTTCTTCCGTTTCATACATTCAGCAGGCAAGTTAAATGAAAAAGGAAATACTGTTAATCTTGATAAACGTAGAATATATATGGATACTCAGAACAATATTGTTTATTCTATGAATAATCAGTATGCAGGAAACTCAGTAGGTATGAAAAAGCATTCAATGAGACTTGCAATTAACAAGTCTAGATTTGAAGGATGGCTTTGTGAGCATATGTTTGTTATGGCTGCTGTTGATAAGGATAAAGACAGAAAGACATATTTCTGTGGCGCGTATCCGTCAGCATGCGGAAAAACTTCCACAGCTATGATACCTGGAGAGCAGATAGTTGGTGACGACATAGCATATTTCAGAAATATTAATGGTGAGTTCAGAGCTGTTAATGTTGAATACGGTATGTTCGGTATTATAAAAGATGTTAATGAGAAAGATGATCCTGTAATATTTGAAAACCTTTTAAAAGACCAAGAAGTAATATTCTCAAACGTACTTAAAGGTCCTGACAATAAACCTTACTGGTTAGGTATGGGAGTGGATAATCCTAAGACTGGAAGAAACCATTTTGGTGACTGGACAGAAGGCGTTAAAGACAGTAAAGGTAATGAAGTTGATGTAGCTCATGCAAATGCAAGATATACAATGAGACTTGATTATCTTGATAATATTGACAAAAAGGGATTTGAATCAAAAGATGGCGTTAAAGTAGAAGGTATTCTATACGGAGGTCGTGATTCAGATACTACAGTTCCTGTTGAGGAATCACCTTCATGGAAAGATGGTATATTGATGAAGGCTGCTACATTAGAGTCTGAAACAACAAGTGCTACTTTGGGAGCAGAAGGTGTGAGAACACCATCACCTATGGCTAATATGGACTTTGTGTCTTATCCATTAGGAGAATACACAATGAATAACATCAAATTTGGAGAAGGTGTAAAGCAGGCTCCGAAAATATTCAGTAATAACTACTTCATGAGAGGAACAGATGGAAAATTCATGACAAGCAAGTTAGCTAAGAAAGTTTGGCTGCACTGGGCTGATGGCAGAATTCACAATGAATTTGAAGCATATGACACACCAACAGGAAAAATTCCGAAGTATGAAGATCTTGCTCCAATGTTTAAAAAATATTTAAATGAAGATTTTTCAAAGGAAGATTACACATATTTGTTTACCTTCCGTTGCACAAAATGGATTGATAAACTTGAGAGAACTAAAGCATATTATGCAAAGATGGATCCGCATACTCCTCAGGAAATATTCGATTACTGGGATACAATGATTGAGAAGATTAAAACAGCCAGAGAAAAATTTGGTGATTTAATCAAACCAGGAGATTATGTAGCTTAAAACATAAATTAAAATTAAAAGAACATGGCTGAAAATGCTGTGTTCTTTTTTTTGCAGTAGATTTTAAAATATTGTAAATACGTTAGTGTAAAGAGTTTTGGGGTAAATACAAAAAGATTATCAATATGGCATAAATAAGATATAATAATAATTGGAATGATTGTAGATTTTTTGAATTATATATTTATACTTATCGAAAAATTATAGTCTAGGGTGCTAATATGATAGGGGAATCTATTAATAACAGAATTTCAAAACCAAAAAATAAGTTAAATTACTTATTGTATGGTTCTTCGATTATATTATTATCCTTTTTAGCATTAGTCATGCTACTATCAATAAAAAGAACATATCAACATAATCTTGAGAATGCAGAAACAATGGCAAGTTCAATGTCACTTTTTATACCTGAAAAGTTATTTACGCAAACTAAGACAGAAGATGCATCTGAAAAAATATTAAATGATATGATTTTTGGACTATCGACCTATGTCTCATCAGAAAAGGATATAGCAACTGTTAAAATAATTTATACTAAAGACTATTTATTGCAATTACTGATAAGTACTGATTCATCTGATACATATGTTGACAATGTTCTTTACAAAACAGTTTATGAGCAGAACACGGTTAATTCATCTTCGTTAAAATTGAATGAGCTGAAGAATAATAAATGGCTTGTAGCAATACCAATAAACGATACCGATACAAATGAAGTTATAGGGATTCTGTCTGCAGAATTTTATACACAAAAGTGGTATGAGGATTTTATCAGGGAAGTGAGATGGGGTCTGTCAATATCTTTAATCATACTTATTATCTGGTTTGGCATTATTAATACATTTCAGAAAAATATTAAACTTAGACTAGAAAAATCACAACTTCTTGAATCAGAAAACAAATTTAAAGAAAGTGAAACAATGTTTCGAACTATATTTAATCAGGCTCAGATAGGAATATCTATAAATACTGTGAATAAAAATATAGTAACAGATACGGGTTCAGTTTTTACAGTAAACAAAGCATATGAAAAGATAACAGGATATACAAAAGAGCAATTGAGAAATATTCACTGGAAGGATCTGACTTATAAAGAGGATTTATCAAAAGAAATTCAGCTGATGGATGATTATCTTTCAAATAAGATTAAAGGATATGTGCTTGAAAAAAGAATAATACTGGCTGATGGGACTATATCCTGGACAAATATCATTATATCCGATTTACGTATCACAAATGGTGAAGATAGAAAATATATATGTATTCTTGAGGATATTTCTAATAGAAAGTTAATGGAACAATCATTACAAGAAAGTGAAAGAAGCAAGTCAATTTTATTGAACAACATACCGGGTATGGCCTTTAGAGCGAAACTTGATAGTAACAGGACCATGGAGTTTATATCTGAAGGCTGTTATGACCTTACAGGCTACAAGAAGGAATATTTTTTGAATAAGAAGGACATGTCATACTATTCAATAATTGATGATAAGTATTTAGAGACAGTAAAGAGAAAGTGGCAGAAATCGATTTTAGATAAAACAAGGTGCTCACTGGAATACGAAATAAGGACAGCATCAGGCAAATATAAGTGGGTTTTTGAACAAGGACAAGCAGTATACAACGATAATGGCGAAGCAGAGGTCATTGAAGGCTTAGTTATAGATATAAATACAAGAAAAGAACATGAGCTCAGGCTGAGATATATAAACGACCATAATCAACTGACTGGAATGAATAACAAAAAATATTTCCAGGATCTGATTGATAAAGAAATAGAAGAGGGAATTTCAGGTTCAAAAGCAGTTCTTTTATTAAATCTCAGGAATTTCAGCATTTTAAATGTTATATACGGATATACACATGCTGAGAGTATTATAAAAGAGCTTGCTAATGATTTGCAATTATTATGTGAAAACAGATGTCAGATTTTTCATATATCTGTTGATAGATTCATATTGTATTGCAAGGGTTACTCTGATAAAAATGAGCTTGAACAGATTGCTGCAAATATCATCACTATGCTTGATAATAAATTTATTACAAAGACCATGGGTGGAAGTATCGGGGTATATATGCTTAGCTTGTTTGAGTCTGATGTAGATTTGATAATTAAAAAAGCATCAATTGCTGCAGATAATACAGATAGAAACAATGTATTCTCATTTATGTTTTTTGATGATGTAATGGAAAAACAGATTATGAGAGAGGCAATGATTAACGATGAACTTGCTAATGCTATTTATGAAAATGACCAAAACAAACTGTATACAGTTTTTCAGCCGATTGTTGATATTAATACATATAAAATTATTGAGTTTGAAGCACTTGCAAGGTTTAATAGTGATAAGTTAGGATTAGTGCCTCCAAATGAATTCATACCTATAGCGGAAGAAAAACAGATGATTGTACCTATGAGTAAGATTATAATGGAACAAGCATTTACTTTCTTAAAAAAATTATTAGATAATAATCTCGATATTATTATTTCAATTAACTTATCCGCAATACAATTGCTGCGAGAAGAATTTATCGGCGGTCTGACAGATTTAGTTCAAAGATATAATGTACCTCCATCAAAAATATGTTTAGAAATTACTGAAACGGTAATAGTCGAAAATTATTCAGATATAAACGACAAACTTTTTGATCTACAGCAAAAGGGGTACTCGATAGCAATAGATGATTTTGGTACTGGATACTCATCTTTATCAAGAGAAAGCGAATTACATGTAAATTATATTAAAATTGATAAATATTTTGCGGATAAACTACTTAGTATTGACATGCATCAAGCGATAACTTCAGATATAATTTCTATGGCTCACAAACTTGGACATGTTGTTGTAGCAGAGGGAATAGAGTATGAGTGTCAAAAAGCATATCTGATTGATAACAATTGCGACCTTATGCAGGGGTATTTATTCTCAAAACCGATAAAAGAGTCAGATGCTTTGATTTTAGCTATTGATAATAAATAGAAACAACTTTTATGTACAAAGCAAAACACCTCTGTTACCTATACCGTAACATATGAGGTGTTTTGCATGAAAATCAATTTTTAATTGATTTGACAGATTAATGTTGCATTACGCGTGGAAGATATGCAGCTTGTTTTACCCAATCTTCAACTTGAACTAATGTTGGAAGATTTCTAACAAGTTCCTTTTCCTTATTAACTTCAGTCATTTTCTTGAAAAGATTTTCTGGATTACGGGTCGCAAGCTCAACTACTGTGTCTACACCTGAAGCTTCAAGTAATTCAGCATACTGTCCGCCTACTCCTTTAATTCTGTTTAGATCAGCATGATTTGTCCATTTAAGTATCAGTTTATCTGAAATACCTGTTTTTTCAGCAAGTTCTGTTCTGCCTTTTTTTGTAGCACAAGCTTCTAAGAATTTTTCTACAGATTTCAAACCATGTGCTCTAAGTGTTTCTTCATAACTTTTACCAATGCCTTCTATAACGCTTAATTTTGCCATTTTAATTAATTCCTCCTTTAATTTATAAAATAATTATATATGTCGCGTATGTTTGGCTACAGTGATATTGTCACACATTTTTCACAATTAATCAAGACTGTATATTAATAAAGACGAAATATTATATAATATATAGAATTATTAAAAAATACACTAAATAAATTAGCATAATTGTGCTTTGATTATGATTATTTGAAATTTATTGAAAATTTATGTATTAGCGTTTGTATTTCAGCCTATATCCGAAAAGTGATTCCAATGTACTCTTAACAGAACTGGAATGACTGATTTTGTGCTTCAGTTTCAGAACTTGTCCATTACTAACAGATATGTGTATATAACCGCCAGAATCTGGGTCATCATCAGAACCTTGTTCAAATGCATGAAACTTTACTTCTGATACCATATTGTATGTAATTTCAATATTCAAATTTGTCTCAGTAAGAATTGCCTGCTGGCTCATGGTGTAGTATTTTTTATAGTAATCTGCCCAGAATCTCATCATTTCAGCACTACCCTTAAAAAAACCTATATTACTTGCTTTTATTTCTGCTGATTTTTTAGCGCTTTCTGCTTTTTGGAATTCAGGAGTAATGTGCGCAACTAATAACCTGTCATTGTAAAAGATAACATAGCAGCTAATAATATTCAGGAATGATAAGGTTTTTGATGCTCCCATTACCCACACTGGTGTAGCTTGTGGTGATTGAGCAGGCTGATGATATGTATTATCATTATTATAATTGTTATTTCCTGCATTAATAATATTATCATTACTACTTACTCTTGTACCGCATTGAGTACAAAACTGCTGGCCAGTTTCCAGCTTGCTTCCGCAATTTGTGCAAAACATAATATACCTCCAAAGACAAATAAATTATATCCCAATCTATATTTGTTTACAATATAGTTAAGATTTATTTGAATCGAGATATATTGATGTATAAAAATGTAATAAGGAAATATGAGTAATCGCTTTAACTAAAAATAATTATTTTGTGGACTTAAATGATTTTCTTGCTTATAATAAATTCATGAAGTGAAAGAATAATCTTCAAATGATATTATTTTATTCATTAAAGAATGGTAAAATTCATCTTAAGTGTTTTATTATTCAGAATATTGATTTTGATGATAAACAAGAAAATTCGTTTTTTAAGTATCGATTTGCTAATCAAGGGAGAAATTTATGAATTACATTATAGAATACGAAGTTTGCGTAATAATATTTGTAATAGCAATTATTGTTGTATTCTACAATAGTCATTTCTTCCCAAGTACACAAAATAAGCTTTTCGGTTCGATTTTAGTTTTCACAGTTGCAGACATGATACTTGATGTAGTTACTGCAATAACCATAGAACACGCTCTGATTATGCCATTTTGGATTAATTATTTATTAAATTCCATGTTTTATACCATGCAGATTGTTTTTCCGGTTATTGGACTTTTTTATGCAATAGCTATTACTGGTCGATTATGGACCATGTGCCGAAAAAAAATACTGTTATCTATAGTTCCAGGTATGATTGTAATATTGCTGTTAATAATTAATCCTTTTACCCATATATTTTTCTACCTTGATAAAGTAGAAGGTTATGTCAAGACTCCTTATTTCTATTTCATGCATGTTGTAGCTGCCATGTATTTATTTATTGTAGTAGTGTATCTTATTAAAAATCGAAAAGTTCTTAATAAGAAGCAAGCTACCACTGCAATTTGGTTTTTATTGATTATAATTTTAGCAATGTGTATACAGATTATTATTCCTCGACTTTTAATTTTAGGACCAGCAATAGGTATATCAGTTATAGTAATGTATTTCATGCTGAAAAATCCAAGTAATATGATTGATTATGTCACAAAAGCATTTAACTATAACGGATTTGTGACTTGTTTGATTGAAATAATAACTGAAAAGAAGAGCCTCAATATGATAGCAATTGAAATTCATGATCTGCTATATATTAAAAGAATTTTCGGTATAAAAAGTACGAATAATCTTTTATTGGAAATATCTTCTTTTTTAAGAGGTGACTTAAAGCAAAGCTGGGTATTTCGAATTACTGACAGCCGGTTTATAATAATCACTCAGAAAAGAAGCAAGCATGAAGATTTGAAAATGAAAATTTCTCAAAGATTTACAAAACC